>ERZ838225.408-NODE-408-length-60858-cov-7.635627_pt1 | contig 60858 bp, 75 predicted proteins | sample MGYA00519684_ERZ838225 | MGnify/ENA primary metagenome ERZ838225 (study PRJEB31850, sample SAMEA3708829) | human gut metagenome | biome: human gut; feature: human-associated habitat; material: faeces | place: China | collected 2014 ... | reverse complement strand
CAGAGGTTTATCCGGTTATCTTAAGTCCTGACAGTTGCCGCTGTTGGGACTTTTTTCTTGTTCATTATCCAGCAAATCTGCAATTCTCCGTTGCTGATCCGGATATAAGTGACCATAAGTATTTAGGGTAATTCTTATATCCTTATGCCCTAATCTTTCCTTTATCAGAATCGGCTCAATCCCTTTGTTGATGAGATATGCTACATGCGAATGCCTTAAATCATGCACCCTGATTTTCTTTACTCCGGCTTTTTCCATATTGTGCTTCATCTTATGCTGTACCGCTTCCTGCACGATAGGGAAAAGTCTTTCATTCTCCGGCATACCATAATGTCCTTCAATAAATTGCTTTATTTCCTGCTTCAAAAATTCCGGTATTTCTATTGTTCGCACAGATTGTTTTGTCTTTGGTTCTGTAATCACATCCTTTCGTTCTGTCCTATAGTACGTTTTTGTGATGCTGATTTGATTTCTTTCAAAGTTTATATCTGCCGGAGTTAATGCAAGTAGTTCTCCAATTCTACATCCAGTCCAGAAAAGAATTTCAAAGATGAGATAATATCTTGTTCCCGGTTCTATAGTCTGAATAAACTGCTGATACTCCTCTGTTGTCCAGAAATCCAAGCTTCTGCTGTCCGAGTTTCCCATCCGCTTTACCTTCTTGCATGGATTCGTACGCAAATCGTAAATTCGTGAAGCATGAGTAAACAAACTGGTTAGCTGATTTTGTATCATTCGCAGATATGATTCCGAAAAGCCTTTTGTCTGCATTTCATTCTGCCACTGAATAATCTGCGAAGCTGATATTTCACTCATCATTTGATTTCCAAAATACGGAATAATATGCTGTTCCATCATATAACGCTTGTTTTTCATGGTACGTTCTTTGAGTTCATTCTGTTTGTCATCAAAATATACCTCCATAAATTCACTCAATTTCATATCCATACTTCGACTGCTATTGAGTTTTTTCTGTCGCTCATATTCCAGAGCTTCCTTTTTTGTGGAAAATCCTCTCTTTCTCCGTTTTTTCTTTTCGCCCTTTGCATTCGTTTCAAACCACTGGGCAGTCCATTTCTTCGTGTCTTTTTCTTTGTAAGCCATTCCTTTCTTCTCCTCTCTTAGTTCGCAGCCAGCTCGTATCCGAACATCTTTTTTGCCCAATATGCTCTTGGAATCCGTCCTGCCATTGTGATATATCCCTGCTCCGCAAGTTCCTTATTCATTGCCTTAACCAACTTGTAAGCATAAGACTTGGAACAATCCAGTTCCTTAGCCACATCATCCGCACTCATCATATATTGATAGTTCGCCATATATTCATCCTCCCTTCTCATTCTACAATTCCGTTACAATTCTTGTATTTTTGTTGTGTACGGTTTTCGTAACTTCATATTATCACTGTCCGCAAATAATGTCAATACTTCGTAAATAATAATTTACGGTTTTCGTAATTCTGGAATTGTGTAATTTTCACTTTTATGTTTTTCGTAAATGTGATATGATAGTAATTGAATTTATGTTTTTCGTAATTATTTTGTCTATGAAAACAGGAGGTTATTTATGGGCGATGGAAAGAAATTAAAAGAGTTATTTGGTGAGAATTATTTAGCAGTAATAGATGTAAAAGGACCTTATAGTAACAGAGATTTTGAAAAAGAAATGGAGAGTAGAAGAATAAGTCTTGAGAAAGAATTAGGAGGAATTCCACCAGAAATAGCAGGAGGTATTTATATATTTGGAAGGGTAGAAAATGATAAGGATAAGGAATGGTATAGGAAACAAATTTACGAATTTATTCAGTTTATGAAAGAGACAGGAACTTTTGAATATGTGAATTTAAATTTTACAATTAGTGATGAAAGAATTTTTAGCGATAAGTTTTTTAATAATTCAAAATTACAATTGGATATGAAAAAATATGGAAATTATATAGAACCAAAAGGTCGGAACCAGATTTTAAATTAAACAAATAAAAGTTATAAAAATACAAATAGAAAAATCATTTTAGATAGAATTAACAATTTGAATAAAAGCAATATTGATAATGAATTTTATGGAATATACTGGCTTTATACTAAAGTATATTCACCTAAATATATTGAAAGTCAAAAGCTAAAAAATAAAATAAAAAAAGAATATAACAATATTTTTGATATTGAATTTTCAGTTGAAGGGTATAAAGATTAGGAGGAATTATGAATGAGATAACAGATAAAGAATTGCTAGCAATATGTAATTTATCAAATTTACGAATGGAATTTGCAAATATAATAGAAAGTGAAACAACAGAAACAGTAGAAATAAATGGGAAAAAAGAAGTAAAGAAAATCCTGTCAAATCATACAATTTATTCACTCTTAGAAAAAGAATGTAATGGACTAAAAATAAGAGAAGAATGGGAAAAGAGGTGGCGAGAGGAAAATCCATTAAAAACAGATCCAGATGAGTCCAAAAGAGATTATATAGCAAAAGAATACACAAAAAAATTTACTGAAGAAAGAAGTGATAGATTTGGTAGTGAAGATGAAGAATATGGAAGCTTTTATAGTGTAGGAGACGATAAAAGAAAAACATATGAATACTTTAAAAAAGAAGACTTGCAAAAGGCAGCACCAATAATAATGGAATATTTTGATAGATATAACTTGTCATCAGATAAGGAAAATCATGAAAGAAATTTTTTAGAAGAATGAGAAGTAATCTAAGAAAATCATAACTAATTATATAATTTTAATTTTATGGAAAACTTTTTGATAGAAAATTATGAAAAAATTTTCTATAAAGTTAAATAGAAAAAGGAGGAAAGATGAAAAAAATAAAACTATTAAGCATATTAGGAATGATAATTTTATTATTTACAGGCTGTCTCAGTGAAGAAGATAGAGCAGAAAAAGTATTACAGAAACATTTAAAAGAAAGATATGGGGAAGAATTTGTAATATATGGCATGGGAAAAAGAGCAGGGAATGTAAGAAGGTGGTATGAAGCAGCAGTAGTATATCCAAAAAGCTATATAGAAACAAGAAAAGAAAATGACAGCTATTATTGGGGAAAGGGATTTGTAGAACTAAATAATGGAATGAAAGGTGGAGATACATATGGAGGAGTGCTGTTAAATGAATCAGCTAATGAATTCTATGGGAAAAAATTAAAAGAGTTGTTTGGGGAGAATTATTTAGCAGTAATAGATCTAGATGGATATTATAAATATACAGATTTTGAAAAAGAGATAGATAGAAGAAAAAAAAGTTATGAGAAAAGTCCAAATGGAGTGTTTTCACCAATATCAGGGGGAATATACATATTTGGAAGAGTAGAAAGTGATAAAGATAGAGAATGGTATAGGAAACAAATTTACGAATTTATTCAATTTATGAAAGAAACAGGAACTTTTGAGTATGTGGATTTAGGTATCACTGTGATAGATGAAAGAGAACTAATAGATGTTACAAATTCAAGAAAATATATAAAAGATTTACCAAATAATTTAGATAAAGAAACTTGGAGAAAGGAAAGGAGAAGATTAATGAAAAAAGCTAATGATGAATTTTATGAACTGAGCAAAGAAAAAATAAAAGAAAGAATAAATTCATTAAATAAAGGAAAATATGATGATTCAGATTATGTAAATTTATTATTTATTCACATATATTCTCCCAAATATATAGAATCAAAAGGTTGGAATAAAAGTAGTAGAGCAGAATTACATGAAGAAGTAAAAGAATATAATGTTATAGAAGATATAAACTTTAAATTAGAGTGGTGGTAAAATGAATAATATAACTGATAGAGAATTATTAGCAATATGTAATTTATCAAATTTAAAAATGGAATTTGCAAATATAATAGATAAAGAAACTGAAATAGATGATGTTGATAATACAGGTAAAAAGAAAAAAATTGTGACTAATCATACAATTTATTTAAAATTTAAAAATTAGAAACAAAATGATAATTTTAATATATAGGAAACTTTTTGATAAAAAATTATGAAAAAGTTTTCTATAAAATTAAAGAGTTAAAGAGAGGAAAAATGAAAAGAATAATCAAAATATTAATAATATTATTAATTGCAATAGGATTTATATACAACTGTACAAGTTTAAGAACCATAACAGGAAGTCAAAATAGAAAGGTATTAAAAGCCTTTAAAGAAGCATACCCAGATGAGAATTTCTATTTTATCTATGGGCTGGATTATAAAATTGATCTTTCAACCAGTATAAGATATAGAGGAATAATATATAGTGATCGATTGGCAGCAATAAATTATCCTGGAGGATTGGAAGTAGCTTTCAGTGACAATATAAATGTATATGGAGAAATATATGATTATGAAAAAATATTTAAAAAGCTGGAAATGGATGAGCCAATTAAAGAAAAGATAAAAGAGCTATTTGGAGAAAAAATAATTTTAGAAAATAATGTATCTTCTGCATCCCATGATTATGAGTATTGGAAAAAATATAAAGGAAAAAATTTAGAAGATGAAAAAAAATTAGAGGCATGGAATACAATAGTAAATGTTTTTGTGGATGATATAGATAAAATAGATGATGAAGAATATAAAAGAAAAGTTCATGAATTAGCAGAATTTATGTATAAAGAACTGAATATTAAAACTGCATTATTTGTTTATATGAGAAATGATAGTTTTTTCAATAATTATAAATTTGTAGAAGAAAGTCTTTTCAAACCTTTTAAAAATAAAGAAGAGATAAAAGATATATTAATGAAAATCAAAGATAACCAAAAAATAACTGAAGAAGAAAAAATAACATTAATAAATAATTTTTATAGTATATCATCATATAAAGGAAGTCTGAAAGAAATAAATATATATTTTAAAGATAAAGAAAAATTATTAGAATATGAAAACCAAGAAATAAAAATGGTAGAAATTGATGATAATGGAAATTTTAGAATTATTCAAAAAAAATAAAATTTGGAGGAAAAAATGTTAAGAGACATAGAGTATGCTTTATTTAGCCAAGTAAGTTATTTAGATTGGCAAGGAATTTATTTGGTAAACAATAAAAAATTTAAAAATATAATTGAAAATATTAGATATTGGAAAACATTAAAAATAAATAATATTCCAGAACCAGTTATAAAAGATGGAGAGCCAATATATCATGGAGAAGATAAAAGACTTTTATTAACATATGGTTTAATAAATTTAGAATTAGAAGAAGGAAAAAGAACTGAACCTATATTTAAAAATCTTTTCAAGGATTGGGAATTCCTATATGCAGCAGATGGGAAAAAATTAGTAAAAGATTTTTTAAAATTTAATAATGCAAAACATGACTCAGGATTTTTCGCATGTGCTTTTCAAAAAGGAAAAGATATTATGATAGCTTTTAGAGGAACTGAATTTACACAAATTAATGACTGGCTTACTAATTTTGATATATATATTGAAAAGTTTGACTCTATGGTAATAGAAGCATTTATGTTTTATGAATATATCAAAGTAAATTATGGGAAAGAGTGTAATATCCATATTACTGGACATAGTCTAGGGGGTGGATTATCACAATTTACATCTGTATATTCTGGAAATAAACATACAACAAAAACTTGGAATGGTTTAGGTGTAGAGAAAAATACATTTAATAAATTGTTTACTTCTTTAATGAGTCAATATTTAGAAGTAAATCTTGTAAGAATAGGTGTTACTAGTGGGGTAAGAGGTCATCTATTGAGTATAAAAGAATATTTAACAAATCTGGAAGAGAAAAAATATCTTGAAGCTAAAGAAAAATTACTAAATTTATATAATGGAACTCACAATATGAACTTGGAAATATTTTCAGGAGGTAATATTACAAATTATTTTATGTCAATGGATACTGTACCAATAATAAAAAATACCATTGGAAAATCAGTTGTAGTTGATCAGGATACACCTGGAAATCCATTGAAAAAACTTAGTTCAGCACATGGAATAAATGACTTTTTAATTTTTATAGATGATGAGGGGAATATAACGAAAGGGAAGATAAGAGAGGAATTTTCAAGAAATTCTTTAAAAACTTTATTTAAAGAAAAAGCTGATAGAATGGTAACAGAAGGAACATTGAGCAAAAGTGGTGATAAATATGAAATAACAGAAGAAAAACTAAAAAAATTTAATATGAAAGAACATTTTAATAGATTTACTTCATTATTTTTAGCAAAATCTTCATGGAATTTTAGATTTTTAGCACCTGTAAAAGAAAATATCAAATTAATTAAAGATGAAGGATATGAAAAGATTTACTATGAAAAAGATGCAGTAGAAAATGGAAAATATATTGGAGAAATCAGAATAGGAAAATACAATAATATTAACGAACTAGGAAATATACTAGGAAGTGAACCAATGAAGGTTTACATATTAAAAGAGGATAATAATACAGAAGAAGAAACAATATCAGAGAATGACAAAGTAAAAAAGAAAGCCATTAAGAAAGTTATCTATGGTGGTAGAATGAGATAATTAAAAGCCAGTCAAATTGAGTTCTCTCAATAAAGACTGGCTTTTTGATTAATTTAATTTTTTAGAATTTTTAAAATCTTTGTTATATATGAAATTTGCTACAAACATAGCTGAGATTCCTCCTACAAGTTTAGCAGCTATTACAGGAAATACAAGAGCTGTGTCAACTCCAGCTGTAAATCCAAGATGGCTTCCCAGAACAAAAGCACCACTGACAGAAAATGCTATATTTATTATCTTTCCTCTTTCATCCATATCTTTTAAAATATTATACATAGGTATATTATGAGCAAGACAGGCTATAATTCCAGCGGTAGAATTTTCATTTATTCCAAAAAGCTTCCCTAATTTTACTAAAGGATGTTTAAATACTTTTGTTATAAAATACACCATTGGAAAAGCACCAGCTAAAGTCATTCCTATTTTACATATTATTTTAACAGCTTCCAGTGCAGGAATCATACCCTGTACCAATACTTTTCCAGTAAGAGTTTCTACTATCTGTAATGCAAGTCCAATAGTTATAGCTATAAACATCACTTTAGAAAAAAGTGAAAATGATTTAGATACAGCTTTCGGATATTTAAGAAGTGCTACACATATAAAGAAAGTAAAAATAATTGTAGGTATTAAATTGAGTATAAGCATTTTAAAGCTGAATCCTGCTATCAATCCTCCAAAAAAACATCCTAATGGAATAGTAGAAAGTCCAGCCATAATGCCTTTAGATAAATATTTCTCATCCTCTTTATTTATTATTCCCATAGCCACTGGTATAGTAAAAGAAAGAGTAGCTCCCATAGTGGCAGCTAGAAATAATCCACCAAAAAGTCCAGCTTCCTGTGAGAGAGCAAGTTCCATGCTGAGAGAATATCCTCCCATATCATTGGCTAAAATAGTCCCAGCAAACATTGCAGGATCAGCACCTATTAACTTATACAGTGGTGTAATAACAGGTTTTAAAGCAGAAGCAATCAATGGAGAAAGGGATATTATTCCCAGCATAGCCAGAGAGAGAGTCCCAATAGCCATTATTCCCTCTTCAAATTTCTTTCCATAGCCAAATCTGTTCCCCAGAAGTCTGTCAACAGCACCAACTAACATAAAAAATATCATTAAATAGATGATAATATTATTGATACTCATTTTTTTCTCCTTAAAAATTTATTAAATTCAATATCAATTATAATATATTTCTAAGAAAAATGAAATACAGATTTATTATTTTTCTTAAAACTTTGAATTTGAGAATATTTTAACGAAAGATTTTTCGAAAAAAATGGCACTGAAATTCAATAAAAATATATTAAAATAAGACCGTAGCTAACACATAGCCGACAAATATTTGATTGATATTTTGTTATTATATAATTAAATCCACTGCTTTTTTTAGTTCTTCAATATCTTTATGTGTATATATTTTTTCTGTAGTTCTGAAATCAGTGTGTCCAATTATTTTAGCTATAGATGTTTCATTTGCATTGACATTATTTAAAAGTGTAGCAAAGGTATGTCTGCAATCATGTATTGTATGTTTCATTTGAAGCTTTTCCATAAGTGGTGTAAAATTTAAAAGCCTCCAATTGCTATATGTTATTTTTCTATTAGTAGAAGTTTGAAATAAGAATGTTTTCCCATATGAAATATATCTAGAAATAATAGGCATTACTTTAAGATTCAAAGGAATGATTCTGTCTTTTCCAGCTTCTGTTTTTATTCCTGCAACACAGTATCTTTCTTCTAAATTTATATTTTTTATTCTTAATTCAACTAACTCGCCTATTCTAAGCCCAGTATAGATCATAACTAAGAGCATATCAACATCTTGTACACCTGAAAACTTCCATAGTTTTTCTATTTCTTCAGCTGTAAAAGGTTTTCTTTGAATCACTTTTTCATTTTTCTTATTTATTTCAATTAGTTTTCCATAATTTTTTTCTACCAATTCTCTTTTTAAAGCAAAGTCAAAAACCTGTATACATATTGATTTTTTTAATTTTAAAGTTCCGTATGCAGATGTTTTTTCCATATCAAATAGCTGCTGAAGGTCAATTAATTTAATATTCTTGATCGGAATATTATAAATAGGTTCAAAAAATTTAATAAGAGATTTTTTAGAATTAAAAGTAAGTTTACTTAATTTTTCATTACTTTGTTCCATCATTTTTTCATATACTTCATAAAAAGTCATTTTAAAACCTTTTAAATCATATGGATTTTTATTGTATTCAGCTAAAGCTATTTTAGCTTCTTTACTTTCCTCGTAATATCCTAGTATAACTCTTTTTTGTACCCCCCCTTTTAAACTTACAGTTTTAACTGCAACATAAGGTCTTCTCCTTTTTCCAGACAGCTTATATACACTGCCATATCCATTTGCATTACGCATAAAAAAATCACCCCTTATCATTATTTTTAGATAATAGAAAAATAACCAAAGGTGTGATATAATACAATTACCAGATTGTATGTACAGCCTTTGGTTGTATATAAATAGCAGTCCTTGTTACCAGCAAGGGCTGTTTTTATTTTAAATTAAGATAAGAATTAATATATTTCATTAACTCTTCTTCAACTTCATCATCTAGTGTATTTTCTTCTATATCAAAGGTATCAGTATCCTCATTCAATAATAATTCTGCTGAAAAGAAATTTGCATTGGCTTCAACTTCATCTGTAGAAAAAAGAGTATGTTCTTTTAAAAACATAATTTGCTCAGTGTTATCTTCTAATGCGTGGAACAATTCATGTCCAGTTACAAAAGATTTTGTAAATCCTTTTAGTCTATTATTAATGATAATATATTTGTCACTAAAACTTTTAATAAAAGCTCCTTTGATATCCCCAATATCTTCATATATAATTTGAATTCCCAGATATTTAGAAAGTAATTTAGGATCATTTGTTTCATATTCTTCTGTTAATTTTTTCGCTAATTTTGAAATTTCTTTTTTTCTCATAAGTTCACCTTGCTCTTACTTGTTATTTTTTTCCTCTTCCCTTTTCTTTAAAAGACTTTTTATAAATATTTTCTTTAATGTTTCATCAAGTTCTTGTTTATCTTCATCAGTACCTTGATTTTTATTAAAAAATAATGCTCTATTAATGTCTTTAATTTTATTATATTCAAGTAATTCTTCAGGCGTTAAATTGTATGTTGTAATAATGTCATCTATTTCTGATTCTTTTTCTTTAGTATTAGTTATAGGGATATCCCAACCTACTAAAAAACTGGGTGTAGTTTTAAGAGCAGAAGCAATAGTTATTATTTTACTTTCACTTAAATCTATTAAACCTTTTTCAATTCTAGAAATAGTACTTCTGTCAGTATACCCAGCTAATTTAGCCAGTTCTTCTTGAGACATTTTCAATTCTTTTCTTCTTTCACGGATTCTATCAGAAAGTTTTTTATCTGTCATTTTAAAAGATACCTCCTCATTTGATTAATCTTATTATAATATCTTTGTGATTTAAAGTCAATATTTTTTGAGGTTTTAAAAAAAAATAGTTGACTTAAATACACGAAAGTGATATTATAAAAATGTGATTTAAATACACAATAAAAAAAGAAGGTGATTTTGTGAAAATTGAACTTTTAAAAAATAAGATAAAAGAACGAGGCTTAAAATTTAATTATATAGCTGGAAAATTGGATTTATCTGAATATGGGTTTAGTTTAAAATTGAGAGGAACTACAGAATTTAAGTGGAGTGAAATAGAGAAAATAGTGATGTTATTAAATTTAAGTGAGAAAGAAAAGAAAGAAATTTTTTTTACTGATATACGTGATTTAAATACACGTAAAGAGAAAAGAGGTGATTAAAATGAAGAAAAAAAAGACTTTCAAAAAAGAAAGTCTCAATAGAAATTTAAATATGAAATCCCAAAAGATTAAGAATAAAAACCGAGATAGCGATAATATTGGCAAGAAGAGCAGTAATATCAAAAAAGGATATAGTCCTGCTTTGCGTTTTAGTGGAAATGAAGCTGTTTTTGGAAATCATTGCAGACTTGATAGCAAAAATTATGTTATTGAAATAAAAAATAGGGAGAATTCCAACTTTAGATTTTTTCAGCAAAAGAAGATTCAAACCTATAGAAACATCACATTCATTCATAGATATACATATTTTTTTTTGAAGTTCTTTAAAAGGATACTTAGGCGAATCAGAAAGAAAATAATAAATATTAGCTAGCCAAAATCCAGTATGCCAAACTTCTGAATTTACCAAAGCTTCATAATAAAATGAATAATCTAAATTTGAATCTCTGTATATACAATGTTCTTTTAAAAGTTTGCTAAGAATAGGATTTACTTTTTCTATATTAAAAGGGTCAGTTTCTAAAATATTTTTTAATTCAAACAGGAGCTTTTTAAATTTTTCTATATTTTTTATATTACTTTGATAAATAAAAATGTTGTAGATACTTACAATAAACCCAGTTAATAAAAAAAGTATTACTAAATATACAATAGGTATTTGTAGCATAATCTTTCTCCTTTTTAATAATTATAATGATATGTACATTATATCGTCAAGATAGAAAAAATTCAACAATAGAGAAATCAAAAAAAGAAAGAAGGTGATTAAAGTGGAAAACAAAAAATCTATAATTGAAATTGAAGGGTTTAAAGAATTTGAACATAAAGAATAATTCCCACACTTAGAAATAAAAGATAATATAGAAGCCTTTGTATTAAGAACTAGAGATGGTGAAGAAATGTCTTTAATAGTTGATTTGAATAAAAGGCTTCTATATACAGTGTTTGGTAGTATAAAACGTGATGATGGTACAGAATGGAGGTGAAAAAATGGAAAATAAAAACAATCTAGTAATGGAAAAAGGAAAGATAATATTAAATGGAAATGAAATCCCTTTGGTATGGAGTTATGAGTTTACTAAAAAAACAGCTCCAATCAATGAGGACCCTAATAAGTTCACTGATGAAACTGTTTTAAAGTTAGAAATTGTTATTAATGGAGATGTAACAATTAAAAATTCTTAGATGATAAAAAAATAATAAAAGAATAAGGAGGAAATTAAAATGAATTTAAAAGAATACTCAACAAAGGAATTACATGATGAATTATTGACTAGAGGTGGAGTTGAAGTTGTTTATATCGAACCTTACAATGAAAAAGAAATGTTAGTAGAAGGTCCTGCTACTGTGCTTATTATTATTGATTAACTGGTGTATAAGGATACAAATCTTCATGAAGTTTTATCAATTGATGAAAACATTTTCCATGTGAATATTCATATAATGGATTTTCTTTAGCATTGATAATAGTATTATATATTTCTTCAGGAACATTTTCATAATTATATACAGCTCCTGGTCTTCTTATACCAGATTTTAAAACTCTATCTTGAAATTTGACAGTCATAATATGAGTTTCAGTATTTAGCTGTATGTCTTTAAGCTGAGAAGAATCAAGGTTTTCTTTTTTTAGTATCATAATTTAATACCTCCTAGTTATAATATTTCCACACTCTAGCGTTAATATTATAACTTTTTGGAGGATAAAAAACAAGTTTATAAGCTGGAAAGGAGGTGATGTAATTGGAAAGCAAAAGTATGGGAGTAGATGAATTAGCACAGGATATGGGATTAACTGTTCTTATGGCTAGGGAAGCAATAAAAGAAGGTAAGTTTGAATACTTTGCTTGGGCTATTGGAATGAAAGAGGGAAAGGCAAGAACTAAGATTTACATCAATAGAGAACGATATGAATTATGGAAAAAAGGGCATGACTTGGAATTAATTAAAAAAGCACTCGCTGAATGGTCAGATTCAACAAGTGCAAACGTATAGTATAAAAATCACATTACTTGAATTATAGCACAGGAGGTGCTTAAATGACAATTAAAAAATTTATTAGAAGAAATTTAGCTGAGATATATATGTTATCTGTATTTATAACAATACTAAGTATGCAGGCAGCATATAAGTGCAGAGGATATTTTGCACTAGGTGGAGAGATACTTATTCCACTTATACCAGTGATGCTACATATGTGGGTGAAGCTTTATGAAGAAGAATAGTTTCGGAGTAAGAGATGCCACAAAATTGTTTATGGTTAAAAGATTATTAAATAGAGGACTTAAATTAGAAGAAATAGAAAAAGAATTGGATATAAAAAATCTTTTTGATTATATGCGATATAATCCAGCAGCATTTTCTAATATTACTTTTAAAAGAGAAAAATACCAATAGGAGGAATAAAAATGGAAAAATTGAGTTTATATGGAATAACAGCAGAAATGCAGGCTTTAGAAAATTTATGGGAAGAGGCAATAGATGAGGAAACAGGAGAGATAAGAGATGCAGCTACATTAGAAGTGTTGCAGTCAGATATTGAAATGTTACTTCAAAATAAAGCTACAAGCCTAGTTAAATATTGCAAAGACAGAGATTATTTTATAGATAATGTAGATCAGGAAATAAAAAAATTACAATCTTTAAAAAAAGCAGCTGTAAGTAAACAGGAAAACTTTAAAAAATATATCAAAATGTGCATGCAGAAACTAGGAATACCTAAACTTGAAACTACTAATGGAGTGTTATCATTAAGAAAATCAGAATCTGTATCAATAGAAGATGAAAAACTTATTCCAGCAGAATTTACAACTATAGTTCAAGATATAAAAATATCAAAAACAGATATAAAAAAAGCAATCAAAGAAGGACAAGAAGTACCAGGAGCATCACTAATACAAAATATATCTTTACAAGTTAAATAGGAGGAATAAGTGAAAATATTATTTATAGATACAGAAACTGGAGGAGTAAATCCCAAAGAATCAGCACTCATTCAATTATCAGGAATAGTAAGAATTGATAAAAAAGATGTTGAGGAATTTAACTTTTTTATTAAACCTTTTGCTGGGAGTGAAGTTAATGCAAAAGCATTAGAAGTACAAGGAAGAACAGAAAAAGAACTGGAAACTGAGAAATACAGATCTGAGAAAGAAGTCTATACAGACTTTAAAAAGATATTGGATAGATATATAGACAAATATGATAAAACAGATAAATTCATAATAGCAGGCTATAATGTAAAGTTTGATGTTGATATGCTGCAAAGTTTTTTTAAGAGAAATGGGGATAATTTTCTATTTTCTTATATAAGTTCCAGTGTACTTGATCCATTACCTTGTATAGGAATGCTTCAGCTATGTGAAGTGCTTCCAGAATTAAAAAATAACAAACTTGAAACTTGGTGTGAACACTTTGAGATTGGATTTAAAGCACATGACAGTTTAGAAGATATAAAAGCAACAAAGGAACTTATATTTAAAATTGCCAAACTAATAAGGAAGTGATGAGATGGCTAATTTAATAATGATTTTAGGAGAAAGTGGAACAGGGAAATCAACAAGTATAGAAAATTTAGATCCAAAAGAAACCTTTATATTCCAGATAGTGGATAAGCCTTTACCCTTTAGAAATTTTAAAAGCAAATATTCTATTTATAGCAGTAAAGAGAATCCAGAAGGAAATAGAGTAGTTAGTGATGATACAGAAAAAATAATAAAAATGATGGATATATTAAATAAAAAAGATAATGTAAAAGTCATTATTATTGATGATAGTCAATATATTATGGCGAATGAATTTATAAGAAGAGCCAAAGAAAAAGGATATGAAAAATTTACAGAGATTACTCAGCATTTTTTCAATGTTATAGATAAAGCAGCAGAATTACGTGAAGATATCACAGTAGTATTTTTACACCATATTGAATTCAAGGATGATGGAAGAGCAAAAGCAAAGACTGTTGGAAAGATGATGGATGACAAAATAGGAACAGAAGGTAGATTTTCAATAGTTTTAGCAACTGAAATAGAAGATGGAAATTATTATTTTAGAACTCAAAATAATGGTTTTGATACTTGTAAAAGTCCAAAAGGGATGTTTGAAGATTTGCGAATACCCAATGATTTAGAGTTTGTTATAAAAAAAGTTAATGAGTATTTTAATTAAAAGGAGAGGATATAAATGGCATTATGGAGAAATAATCAAGAGGATTTAACTAAAAAAACAGGAACTAAAGAGAAAATAACAGTAAGTGGAGTTTATGAAGTGGAAATAAATGAGGCATATTTATCAGACTCAACAAAATCAAATGCTAAAGGAGTGACTTTAACATTTGAAAATGATGAATCATATGGAAGATTTAGTTTATGGTATTTAAAAGGGGATGGACAACCCAATGAATCAGCAGAAAAATATTTAAATAGACTTATATATCTAGCAAAATTGAAAGTAGATAAATTAAAACAAGAAACTAAAAAAGTAAAACTATTTAGTGGAGATGAAGTTGATAGAATTTTCCTACCAGAATTACATGGTAAAAAAGTAGGAATGATCCTGGAAGTAAAAAAAGAGGGAGATAATTACAATATAAATTTAAAAGATTTTTATGATATAGGAACTGGAAAAACAACAGATGAAATTCTAAATAAAACAGAGGCAACAACAGTAGCTTTCTTTAAAGAAAGATTTGCTAAAGAGGAACCTAAACAAGGAAAGAAAGGGTATCCTTTACCATATGAAACAGATAAGAATATTATAACAGAAGATAATGAGGAAGAATTTCCATTTTAAAGTAAGGAAGGTGGACAATGAAAAACTATAGTTATAAACAATATGGAGATGAATTAAGGTTTGATTTTTGTCCAATTTGTAATAAAGAGAAAAAAGAAAATCCTTGCTTTTCTGTAAATATCAAGACTGGAAATTATATCTGTCATACTACTGGAAAAGGTGGAAACATAAAAGATCTTGATGACTTTGAGTTTAAGCTGCCAGAGATAAAAGAAAAGAAGCCAAGAAAAAAAGATATAGATTTTAGTGAATTATTTAAGAAAAGAGCTGATCATCACTTAAGTGGTGATTGGCTCTCTTATCTAAAAGGAAGAAGTATATCTGAGAAGGGTTTAAATAGGTTTTGCAGGCTTGGGAAAAATAATACAATGATGATTCCAATAACTGATGGAGAAAAGGTTGTAGCTATAAAATACAGGACCATAGATAAAAAATTAAGCTGTGAAACAGGAAGCAGCTCTGATTATTTTGTTAATTGGCAGAATGTAGAAAATAAAAGCTATCTTATTATAGTTGAGGGAGAAATAGACCTTTTAAGTGCTGTTGAAGCTGGATATGATAATGTGGTTTCTATTCCATTTGGCTGTAAAAATTTAAAGTGCATAGATAATCAAAAGAAATGGATAGAAAGCTTTTCAAAGATTATTTTAGCAGTTGATAATGATTCTCCTGGAATAGAATGTAAAAATCAGATTATAGATAAACTAAGCTCTATAAAAAGTAAGCTCTATACAGTTGAAATGGGAAAATATAAAGATTTTAATGAAATTCTCATGGCTGAAGGAACAGATGGAATAATTAAGGTTATTCAAGCAGCAGATAGAGTAGGGTTTGGGTTTACTCCTTTTTATCAAGAAGCAGATGGATATTATACATGGCAGAAAGATAACTATGTAAAGATAACAGATTTTACAGTAAAAATAACAGGATATTCAGATAATTATATAGTAGGAATAGTTACCAGTACAGGAAGAGAAAGAGAATTTAAAGCAAAGAAAACAGAGTTATTAACTAAGAGTGGCATCCTTGAACATTTGGGTTATTACTTAGGGAGTACACAATCAATTCCTAAATTTTGGAGCTGGATAATTGAAGAAAATGGAGAGCAGTTTTTACTTGAGATACCACATTATGGAATTATAGATGGAATATATTATGATGAAAGTTCTAAGGTAATTTGTAGCAAGGAAGATTTAAAGATTCAGAAATTAGATGAAATTGAACCATTAACAGCTGAAGAAAAAGATTGGCTGAATAAGAATCTTATTTATCTGAGAAGTGATCCAAATCAAAGCTTATTAGGAATATGCTGGGCTCTAGGAAGATTTCATATACATGAAAGTTATCCTATTTTAGAAGTATCAGGAACTACAAGTATTGGAAAAACAGAATATGTGGAATTTATATCAAGGCTGCTCTTTGGAAATAAGGAAAATATAAAGAGTTTTACTACCCTAACTAATCACCAAATAAGGAGTTTATCAAGTTGCTCTAATATAACTCCTTGGGTAATAGATGAAGTTAAAATTACTGGAAAAGATTTAAGGGAAAAGGCAGTAGAATTATACTCAACTATAAGAGCAGTTTATGACAATAAAACATTAAATCAAGGAAACCTTACAGCTAAGTTGACAGAATTTAAGCTTTGTACTCCTTTAATTATATCTGGAGAAACAGAATTAAGTGATGTATCTATGAAAAACAGAATGATAAGTACAAACCTAACTAAAGAAAACAAGAGTAATGATGAGATATTTTTTAAATTGAAAAATACAAAACTCTTGGAAAAGTTAGGGAAAATAATATTGCAAAAAAGATTGGATAAAGGAATTGTAGATATATCAATAACTGAAACAAAAGAATTTTTGTATGAAGTTAAAGACGAAAGACAGCTATATAATGGAAAATGTATTCTTGTAGGTTTTAAAGCATTGAATGAAGTTATCAAATTAGATGAGAAAGTATCAGTAGAATTTATAAAGTTCTTAAATGAGCAATTATCCAATGAGTATGATGTAGTAAGTAATTTTTTAGAATTGCTGGAGTTAGTTGCAGAATCAGGAAAGGAAACTAAAACTTTTTACCAGATAAGAGAAAATAGGCATTATGTAAGATTTAATTTATTGTATAAAGCTATAGCTGAGGAACATTTTAGGACTAATAGTACATTAGAGCTTTTAGATATGAAAACACTTAAAAAGCAATTAATAGAAAATAAGTTTATTCTTAACACTAGAATTCTTATGAGATTTTTAAAAGATGATTTTACTGAGGAGACTATTCCAGCAAGAGCAGAAGAGATACAAAATAATAATATATTTTCTTTGTAACCAAAAATTTTAATCTAAAAATAAGATATAAAGGTATATTATGGTAATTATAAAAAACTTGTAACCAGAATGTAACCAAGATGTAACCAAATTAATTTTTTATAAAGTGTCATTAAATCATAATTTTAATATAGTTGTAACCATTGTAACCAAAATAATAAGAAAAAAATAAAAAAAATAATTATAAAAAAGATATTTAAAAATAATATTATATAAAAACTTTTATAGGCACATATATACACTTTTTTTGGTTACACGGTTACTTGATATTTTTTTATAGAATTATAGGAATATTACAACGCAAAATTTTGTAACCAAGGGGTTTTAAATTTGGTTACAAATTTATGGGAGTAGCCTATGGAAAATGAGTTAAAACTAGCTAGAGGAGCGACTTTTATTGAATTTTACTACACTGGGCTGTCTATTATGAATTCTAAAGATTTAGCAGCTTATGTGAAATTAAATAGATGGTATTTTGATAGAATGAATTTTGAAATACAAGAGCAATTTAGACAGATGTATAGAAATTTAAAGAAAATGGAGGAGAAATAAAATGAACTTTTTAACAGAATATAAAGGAGATACTTTATGTAGTTTAGAATTACTTGAACAAATAAATTTATTTAGAAATCAAGAAGGAAATAAAGCAAAATTAAGACATGATACTTTGTTAGATATTATTAGAGATGAGTTTGAAGAAGAAATCTCGCTCCAAAAAATATTGGAGTCAACTTACATGAATAGAGGAAAAAAATATCCTATGTTTACTCTTACTCTTTCACAAGCTAGACAAATTTTAGTAAGAGAGAGCAAGTTTGTAAGAAGGGCTGTAATTAACTTTATTGATAGGATAGAAGAAGAAATAAAAGAAACACAGAATAAAGAAAAAGAAAAATTAACAAATGAATATGAACAAGCACTTCTTACTTTAAAAGATATAGAAAAGAGAAATGAAGAACTTGAATATTTAACTGGAGATGGAAAATATTTAAAAGCTATTCCATGTGTTAAATGGCTGAGGGATTATTTTTGGATGGATAAGAATGGGGTTATTCCTAGACTTGTTAAAGAATTAATTCTTTTATCAAATGAAAGAAGAATTCCATATGACAGTATTCACAGTAGGGTATTTGGTGGAGATATACCAGTATTCCATATTGATATTTATAGAACTTTTAAAGAAAATCTTGATGCAGATGTGGATTTTAAAATAATGCCTAAATTTAGAAGATTATTTTGAAGTAGGTGGTTTAAATGGGAAAAAAGATTGATCCGCAAGAATATGTAGGACAGGAATTTACAAATAAATCTGGGGAGAGATTTAAAGTTATTTGCTTTCAGCATAAAGACAGTAAAGGGTATAACTTTGATATTGAGTTTGTTGCTACCAAAAATGTGCAGCTTGTAACTCTGAACCAGATTAGAGCTGGGACTTGTATTGACAGAGCTGAAAGAAAAAGACTAAAAAGGATAAAGACAGAGTTGCAGCTAAGAGAACGGACAAGGTTAGTAAATAAGGCAAAGCACACCTGTGTGATACCAAGCAATCTAAAAGAAAAGAATGTTCTGGCTGTTGATCTGTCAACTACTTCTACTGGAATAGCATACAGCAGACAAGGAATAATAGTTAGATGGAAAACTATTAAATCAAATTATATAGACCCTAGAGAGAGAAGTTTTGAAATAGTTAGACAATTAGTAGAAATTCTGGAAAAAGGAATGATTGATGTTGTAATTCTTGAGGATGTATATCTGGGATTGAATTCTGATGTTTTAACTAAGTTAAGTGAAGTTAGAGGTATGCTGACATATCATATTAAAAAATTAAATTTAGATTTACTTCTTGTACCAGCTGTACTTTGGAAGCATAGAATTGAGGGAGTACCTGTCCACAGGCAGGAGCAAAAGGAATTCATGATGAAAAAGTTTTTTGAATATACAGGAGTTGAAGCTGACAGTGATGACAGTGCAGATGCATATATGATGCTGAAGGCTTGTTTGGGGTGAATATCTATTTACTAAAATAAAAATTGTAATGCAAAATTTGAAAGTAAAATGGAGGTAAATTAATGGATAAAAGAGACGAATATAGAAAACTGTATGCACAATTAAAAAAAGAATTAGGAGTTGAAGGAATATCAACCAGAACTTTAAACAGTATAGAAGAATGTAAAAAAGCTATGTTGGAATTATTTAAGGTTGTGAAGTTAGATAAAGAAGAGCAGAAAATATATGTTAATAAAACTAAAGAAATAGCTGATTTAAAAAAAGAATTTAACAAGCTAAAAGAGGATTATGAAGATACATTAGATTTACTATCTATCTTGGAAGATGAAAATATTAGGTTAAAAAATAGGAGATGGTGGCAGTTATGGAAATGGATATAAAGAATAAAAAGGAATTGATGGAGGCTGAAAAATGATTGATGTATTAATTAGAACCATAGTATATACATTCTTATTGTTAGTAATTTTAATAGTACTATTTGGATGCACAGGAGAGTATAAAGGGAAAAAGTTTAAATTTAAAGGAATGATAGCAATAATAAAAAAACTACTTGGCTGGTGATTAGATGATTTACAGGTGTGGTGGTTGTGGTAGAGTAATAGCTAATATTAGAAAAATTAATCTTATGCAACTGTCTGGTAAAAGTATTACTTTAGAAGGAAATAATTTAGTTATTAAATGCAAGTGTAATAAAATTAATAAGATAAAGCTTGGAAAATATAAAGAAGAGGTCGGCAGTTGACCTCTTTCTTTTATTTTAATTCTTCTTTTCTTAATTCAATCATTTCTTCAAGCTCTTTTAATTCTTCCAGTGTAGCAAATTCTCGTATAAATTTTTTTGTTTCACTTCGCATTGTGTTTATTCTTTTTTTCTTTTTAGCTTCTGGGTTATTTTCTAAGTATCTTTTTTCAGCTGCTAGTTGTTGTTCTGTTGTCTTGTAGGCTTTCCTTTTCTTAACTTCTTCCATTTTTACCTCCTTTGTGATATAATATTTTAAAGCCCTTAGGGCTGGGGGAACTTTTAAAAGTTTACTTTTATAGTTATTTCGATTCGCCAGAACTTCAATACTATTTTTAAGTAGCTTTTCATTAGTTACCCCCCTTTTTTCAGGTTTAAGGTTTGCCTTATGCTTATATAATATCATAGGTTCGAACTTATGTCAATAAGTTTTTTATTATTTTTTATGTATTGAAAAATATAGGTATTTAGGTTATAATAAGTTAATTGAATATGAAGGTCTAATTGGAAGGACTAGAGATTTATCTGTGATGAGCAGGTTTTTTTCTAGTCCTTTTTTTATTTTTCAGACAGGGAGGTGTGACAGATGGCGTGAAAGAACATGAGTTAGCGAAAATAGATTATACAAATGGAATGTCAATAAAAGAAATAGCAACTAAATATAATGTAAAAGAAACAGCAGTAAGAAAATGGAAGTCACGTCACAAGTGGGGAGATGTCACAAAAGATATGTCACACAATCCTGTGACAACTAATAAAAGAAGTAGCATAGACTGGTTAAAAATGCAGATTGAGTATGTTACAGATATATCAAAAAGACCTGTCACATTAAAAGATTTGAGTAAAAAATATGGAGTTAGTCATTTAGTCATTCAACAATATTCATCAGATAAAAAATGGAGTGAGTTAAGAAAGGAACATTTCAGAAAAGTATCAGAAAAAACACAAGAAAAGCTAATTGAAGAAACATCTGATATGATGGCTGACCTTTTAAATAACATTAACACAGCCTTGTTGAAAGCTACTGAGGAATTACACACCTATGAAGAAGTGAATGGCTTTGGAAAACTGATATATACAGAAACTGATACAGTAAGAACGGATAAATTAGGTAGATTAGTAAAAGCTTTAACTTCTATGCAGAAAATAGAACTGGAAAAACAGAGGCTTGAAATTGAGAGAAAGAAAGCAGAGCCACAAGAAAAAAGTACAGAACAAAAACTTGACCAATACCTTTCTACTCTTATGGAGGTATTAAATGAATCAGAAGAAACTTAAAAAATTATATACAGAAAAGCAAATTGAAGCACTTAAGTGTTTTAAAAAAATATTTTGGCTGTTGATACTTCATGGAGCAAAGAGAGCAGGTAAAACAGTAGCAGATAATGATTTGTTTCTATTGGAATTAAAAAGAGTGAGAAAGATAGCTGATAAATTAGGAATACCAGAACCACAATATATACTTGCAGGGAACTCTTTAGGTTCACTTGCCAGAAATGTGCTTATAGAAATAACTAATAAATATGGAATAGAATTCAATTTTAATAAATATAACGAGTTTAAATTATTTGGTGTCAGAGTATGTTGTTTCGGACATGGAACTATAAGAGATATGGCTCGAATAAGAGGAATGACAGCGTTTGGGGCTTATGTCAATGAAGCTACAACAGCAGTTGAGGAAGTAGTCAGGGAGATATTGAACAGATGTTCAGGAGAAGGGGCAAGGGTAATGATGGATACTAACCCTGATAACCCTGAACACTATATTAAAACTGATTATATTGACAAGGCAGATGGTAAAAGAATAATAGAAATTCATTTTGAACTTGATGATAATGATTTTCTTACCAATGAATATAAAGAAAATGTAAAATCTACTACTCCATCAGGGCTGTTTTTTGATAGAGATATTAAAGGTTTATGGGTAAACAGTGAGGGAGTTGTTTATAAAGACTTTGATAAATCTATGTTTCTTAGCAAATACAATAAAGAAAATATAATTAAATATATAGCTGGTGTTGACTGGGGATATGAACACTTTGGTTCTATAGCTGTTATAGGGATAGATGGACTTGGTAATCATCTTCTTATTAAAGAGATAGTAGAACAACACCAAGAGGTAGATTTTTGGGTAGATAGAGCTAAGGAAGTAGTGCAAGAGTTTGGAAACATTCCATTCTACTGTGATTCAGCCAGACCAGAACACGTGGCAAGATTCAGCCGAGAGGGATTCAAGGCACATAATGCAAATAAAGAGATATTAAGTGGTATTGAAGTAGTAGCAAAGCTGATGAAACAAGAAAATTTCTATGTTTTAGATGAATGTAAGCACTTCAAAAAGGAGATATATAACTATGTGTGGGATAAGAAAAAAGGGCTTCCTGTAAAGACCAATGATGACTTGATGGATGCTATAAGGTATGCAATCTATACAGAGAGTACAAAGAATAGGAATTATGAAAGATGGTTGAAAAAAGATTGGGGGAATTACCTTGATAAGAGAGCTTAATAAACAGGAAATAAGAGAAATAGAAGATTATATTCAAACTCTTAAAAATAAAAAAGAATATAAAAATTATTTCTATGGAGCAGAGAAACAAGGCTATTCAGATAGGGGCTTTATTTTAGACGAAAGTTATTATTGTGACTTGGAAATTATAAATGATATTCCTTTTCTTGGAATGTTTAAGCTTAAAGATGGATCACTCAAACCTATAATTCAATTATTTAAAAATATTTTATCTGAATACAGTGTTATTGGTTTATGGAGAACAGTAGAGAATCTACAAGTTAAGAAACTACATGAACACATAAAGAAAAGATATCCACAAGCATTGGAAATTATAAAAAACAATATTGTGGTAATAGTAATCAGGAGGTGAAAGTGTGTTAGAAGTAGAGATAGAATATAATCTAAAAAGAAAATTTAGATATGAGATATGCAAGAATAAAGGTGGCTGGGTAGGTGATGTTCTTGGAGGTGTAACGGGGGGATTAATTGGTAATGACCCAAATGAAGCAGCTAAAAAAGAAGCAAAAAGACAGAGAGAAGAGGCTGAAAGACTAGCAAAAGAACAGGAAGAAACTAGAAAAAAAGAGGAAACTTTTAATAAGAATGTTGAACAAGATACAACTACAATGGCAAATCAGCAGGTTGAGGAACAGAAAAAAGGGAAACCTACAACATCAGTTGACTTCAGTAATGCTATAAAAGGATATGAAGGTGAAACTGATGAGGACAAGTTAAGAAAGGCTTTCAAAAACAGGAGATGATTAGATGGCACTTGTAACACAAGACAAATTAAAACAGTTGTTCCAACAAGCCCAAGACTATAAAAGTGACATTCGTGAAAGCTATAACGAAACATTTAAACTGACTGATCCATTTTTCGAGATAAAAGATAGTGGAAAAAAGGAAAAAAATGAAAGAAGGAAGATAGATTCAACTATTTTGACATCTCAAAGATTCCTTTGTAATTTTATTATGACATCTCTCTTCTCAAGAAGTGGAAGTTGGGCAATGTTGAAAACTAATCCAACAGCATACAAAGAGATAACAGAAGCAGATGGGGAAGTAGCACAAGATACTATAGAGAGCTTAAATAAATTGATGGAAAAAAATTCTGATACGGTGTATGAGGTTAATGAAACTACTAATTATTATACAGAAACTGCTAAGGCTCTTATGGACTGTATTAGAGTAGGTACTGGAATAAGAAAAATTGTAGAGCTAGCAAGTAATTCAAAACCATACACTTATGAATATATCAATCTTGACAACTTTTATTATCTTGAAGACAGCTTTGGACATCCAACAATTACATTTAAAATTCACTCAGAAAAAACTCTTTCTCAATTAAATGATATGTTTGGACATATAAAAGGCTGGAAAAAACCAGTTGAACTGGAAAGTGAAGAAGATTTGAAAAAGACTATAAATGTCATAGAAAGTGTTATTCCTGATTTTCAGGAACTTAATTCCACTGTAGTCTACTATCATTCTGTACATACAGAGGGATTTGAAGAATTACTACTTGAAGAAATCATAGATTATCAGCCTTTTAGAGTATTTAGATGGGGAACAGATTCATCTAATCCTTGGGGGATAGGAATAGGAAGAGAGAACACAGACTTATTAAATGATTTAGAAAATTTTAAAGCTAAGAGAGTAAAACATATGGATAAAATTGTAAATCCTCCTATAAATTGGAGGGGTAATATAGACCTTATGTATAAAGCTAGTTTGGAGCCGGGTGAAATAAATTACGCTGGTGATGGGCTAAGTGGAGAAAATGATTTAGGGGTTCAACCTATTAATCTTGGAACCAATTTATTACCAGTTGAACAAGATATTGCAGACGCAAGACAGAGAATAAGAGAAATATACATGGCTCAACCTTTAGGTGATGTATTAGATACTAAAAATAGATCAGCTACAGAAATGAGTTTGAGGCACGAAATGTTCAGAAAGGAATTTAGTGGAGCATATGAATTGCTTAATACCGAGCTATTACAGCCAACTTTTATGGATGCTTACATAATATTACAAAAGAAAGGTTTGCTTGATGATTATAGTACAGTAGATGAAAACACATCTAATAATAAATATCTAGAATTTTCTCAAATAGTTTATTTGAATGAGCTTACAAAGAACGCAGGAAGAGAAAGAGTGATGGATGTTGTAAGCTGGTATCAGATAAATGCAGAAATTACTGATGAAAGTAGAAGAAAATATTTAATATCAGTACCTGCTTTTAATAAATGGAGTGCTGAAACTATGAGAATTCCAAGTGAGCTAATTCCAAAGAGTACGGAAGTAGAAAAAGCAATTCAAAGAGATGAGCAAATAGCACAACTTGCACAACTTGGACAGGTACAAAATGAAGGATTACAACCGCAAGTAGAACAGTTGGTAGGAGGTATGAATGTCGGACAATAGAGAAAAATATGATATTCTTTTAGCTAAATTCTGTAAAAATGATGAAATGATAGAGTTATTAGAAGAATGTATGTTAGATGAATTAGGGAAAAGAGAGTTTAAATATATAAAAACTGGTAAATATCCAGAACATAGGGATTTGCTTGGAAAACTTAAAACAGATTTAATATTAAAAAAGATAGAGGTGATAAATAATGACAGATGAAAATACAGAAGTAGTTGAAACTACTGAGCAAGAAACTGAAACAGTTGAAGAAACAATGGAAGAAACTACAGAAACAACAGAAGAGAAAGAAGAAACAGAGGAAGGAGCAGAAAAACAGAAAAATGAAGAAGAAGAGATCTTTGACCCTGATAAACTGGAGTTCGGAGAAGAGGAAGTAGAAGCGAAGTTTGGAGATTATGACCTTTCAGGATTTAAAGACCGTATAAACTTTGAAAATGAGCAGGTAAGACAATTATTCAATGAAAAGGCTACTGAACTTAAAGAACAGGGATTTTCTCAACAACAAGTTGAATACTTACTAAATAAAGAAATTGAATATGCTTTACAAAATAAGGAATCACAGAAGTTGAGCAAAGAAAAAGTAATGGAAGAGTTAAAAAAATCTCTTACAGTACAGGAAAGAAAAGATTATAAAGCAGTAGGTGGATATCTCAAAGAAATAACACAAGGAGATGAACAGTTAAGCAAGGTATATGCAGAGGCTATGAGTAACCCAGTAGTATATAAATTGCTTCATAGAGCTTTTAGCAAGAGCCTTGGAGGTAAAAACTTAGGTATTGGAACAACTAAAGATACCAAAGAGGTAAGGCAGACAGGAATGACACTGGACAGAGCTGTCAGTGAATACACTTCATATTTAGCGGCTCATGTAGGAGATGGAGAGGATAGAACACCAGTTATAAATAAGCTTATAAAAGATTTACCAAAAGAGCAACAAGAAGAATTTAAAAAAAGATTTATATTAATTTAATTAGGAGATGATGAGGTATGGCAAAAACAACAGACACAATTCAACAAAATTTTAGTTCAGCAGTATTGGCTACAATGGATCAATTAAAACCAGCAGGGTTAAAAACATTTGGAGAAAGAAAAACACAGAGTGGTGGGGAAAAGATAACTTTCTATAGATATAAAGGTGGAAAAGCAAAAGATGGAGTACCTTCAATGTTTGGAAAAGATTCTGATTATGATGGGCCTGATTTTGAGAAATATGATGCTTATATATCTTATGTGTCATCTCAAGATAAACTTTCACAAGAAGAAATGGAGAAAACAAAACTTGATTTAAAATCTCCTATTGTAAAAGCATTAACAAATGCTACTCTTGATAAAGAAGATGAGAAAATTATAGAAAAAATAATAGCAGCAGACACAGATCTAAATAAAGTTGGAAATGCTGACCTTGACCCTAGCACATTAGAAACAGCTAGAATGTTATTAGCAGAAATTAGAGATTGTTATGTCTCAGCAGAAATGACACCAGATGGGAAAAAAGGTGTGGCTATTGTAATGAATAGAGAAGATTATAAAAGATTTTCAACATCAGATGCTTTTATAAACGGAGACTATAAGGATGCTATCACAGGTGGAGATGGAGTTTTACCTCTATCAATGAAAGGTGCTGAAATTTTTATATCGAAACAAGTTGATAGTGGAACATCTTATATTATTCCATCAAACTCTTTTGGTTATGGAGAGTGGGAAGGTTCGGTTAAACCTACAGCTGAATTTCATGCTACAGATGGTTTAAAATGGCATCTACAAATTGTTAAATCAACAGGGTCTGTAGTCATAGAATCTAACTTCATTACTAAGTTTTCTATGAAGCCAACAACTACAGCAAGACCAACAACAAAATCATTAAAAGCATAGATAAAACCTAGAAGGCTTAGGGCTTAATGCCTTGAGCCTTTTTTGTAAGGAGGTGAACTAATGGCAAATGAAGATTATAAAAGTGACAAGATAATTGAAATAGTGCGGGAGTTTGGCAATACAGGAAATAAATATGAAATGAATGGATTAGATATAGCTCGTGCAGTTCCTTTCTGGAGAACTGGAAATGGAAAATTTAAGGTATTAGCCAAAGGGGAATATAAATATATAGATGAGGGGGCAAACACTTATTTAGAGGTACAGGATGAAACGATATTACAGACAGCAACAGAATTTCAGATAATTTATATCTATACACAAGATTCCAGCAAGTATATTGAAGACTTTCCAGACTTAACAGTATTGGTAAATAAATATAATGAATTAGTAGAAGATGCTACAAAACTATTCACATATCTTAAAAACACTGGAATAAAAGCTGATACATTGCAAATGACAAAGGTATTGGTACAGTTAGAACCTTCAACAGTTCTCTATATGAATGAAACTGGTGAATTAGAAGCTTTACCAATTTCTGAAATGTATAATAAATTCGACCAAATGGTAAATAAAGCTTATGAAGATGTAAAAAAATTACTTTTAGTGGATAAAGATAATATGTCAGTAGAGCTTAGAGAAGAAACAGATCTTCTTTTAGAAGAACTTAGGATGTTAAAAAATAAACTTGCAGAAGAATTGGAAGAGTACAAAGATAATTTAAAAAAAGAAATTAATATTCATACAAATGATAAAAAGATTGAAATAAATGATTATGTAACTCTTATATCTAAACCAGATATAAATGAATTTGTTGATGATGAAAAAGTTAATTTTACTAGATTTGTAGAAGAGCATAAAGAAAGTTTAAAAGGAGAAAAAGGAGATACAGGAGAACGAGGAGAAATTGGACCAATAGGTCCTATAGGAGCTAGTGGAATACAGGGAACACAAGGTGAAAGAGGTGAACAAGGAGTACAGGGGATACAAGGCATACAAGGAGTTCAAGGACCAGTAGGACCAAAGGGGGATAAAGGAGATACTGGAAGTAATGCTGTAATGGTAGAAACAAAAGGAATGTATGGCTTTCAAGTAAGAGAAGGGCATTTATATTTGTTAACAACAGGAGAAGAAACTCCTAATTTGCAACTAAGAGAAGGACATTTAATTTTAGTTTTATAAGGAGAGTGAGAAGATGCCAGAAATAGATTTAGGAAGTGTGATAGGACCAATAGGTCCTAAGGGAGATAAAGGTGAACAAGGAATACAAGGTATACAGGGAGTTCAAGGACCAGTAGGACCAAAGGGGGATAAAGGAGTTGGAATACAATCAGTTGTATTTAAAGAACAGAATTCTAATGGGAGTTATGTCTATACAATAACTTTAACAAATGGGATAACACAAGAATTTACTGCTCCTATTGGACCACAGGGAAACAAAGGTGATAAAGGGGAAAAAGGAGATGTTGAAATAGTTAGTTTAAAATGGGAAGACTTATTAAATGTTCCTGCTACCTTTCCATCAACATGGACTACTGTGTCAGGAAAGCCAACAATTTTCCCAACAAATTGGGCTAATGTAGCAGATAAACCAGCAACCTATAATGATACTACGGCAGTAAAACTGGCTGGAAGTACAATGACAGGAGATTTAAAAGGAACAGCAGCCAAAAGTATATCAGGTTTTGGGAAAGTGTATAACCCTGTATGGGGATAAAAGGAGGAATATATGAAAATAGAACTTAATAGTGTAAGCAAAGAAAGAGTAATAACTAAGATAGGAGAATTTACAATAAGTAATACTCTTGCATTTAGGTTTTTAAATGATACTAATAAAACTGTAGCAAAATTTAGAAACATAGATTATGAAAATACTGGGAGAATTCTAAAATTAGATGATATTCAAAATATTAATCAACTTAATGTAGATGGGGAAGTCTATGACAATTTAAAATATCTATCACATGAAGTATATATTCACGTTCCAAAAGGAGAAGAAATCATTACTGTAAATATGATTGAAGATTTGAACATAACTTTTGAAAAGGTGATAGCTGATGGAGAATAACATTGAAACATATAACATAGATACAAGAGCAGCAGGAGATTTAATAACTGCTGCTTCTGTGAATATCATTCAAACTGGATTAGACCAAATTGTTTCTACTTGGGGAACAGCAAGTGTAGGAAGTGCAAGAGCAGTGACAGGAGAAGTATGCAGAGCTTCCCTTCTTAATAATTGGATTACATGGTTAAAAACTTATTCAAGTAGAATAGGATCAACCTCTGTAACTAATAGTATAACAAATGTTGCTGTTGGAGAATTAATGGTACAAAGTAAAATTACACAAGTTTATAATGCTACTCAATCAGTTAAAAACTGGTGTAATAGAGCTGAATGCAATGCAAGTGAATGTAATAAAAGTGAATGTAACAGTGGTGGAGAATCAAATAATACAGAACGTAATTAAGGAGATAAATACATGAAATTAATAAAAAGAGTTAGATACTATAATAAGTTTTTACCATTAGTTTTATTTATAAAGGTAGATGAAAATTGTAATTTAAGATGTAATTTTTGTTATCAGACAAAGAAAGAAAATAATAGAATGGATACAGAAGAAAAATTTAAAAGATGTTTTGAAAATGTAGATTTAGCAATAAATAAATTTTTAAAATTTACTAATAATGAAGATTATGAGCTATCACAGTTATGTATCTGTTTTTTTGGAGGAGAACCAACATTAAATCCAGAAGCAATAAGAAAAATATGTAATCATATAAAAAATAATTATTCATTAGAAGCTAGAAATAAAATAGGATTAACTTATACAACAAATGGAATTTTATTAAATGATGATATAAAAGATGCTTTGAGAGTTATGAAGTCAGTTAATGATTTAAATGTAACAGTTATGATCTCTACAGATAATGACAAAGAAGTTTATGATAAAAATAGACATTTAGTTGGAAGTGATAAAAGTGGTTATGAAATAGTAAAAGAAAATATAAAAAAATATAAAGAGTATTTAAAAGAATTGAATGGATTTTATTATAAGAAAGATATAACAATAGCTACAGTATTAGCAGATGAAAAACAACTTCTTAATAATCCAATGGTTTTACAAAATGAATACAAAGATATATTAAGAAGAGGAAAATTACTTTATTCTGAAGGAACAGGAATTTCAGATAAATATGTAAAAGCAAGTAAAGAATTTTTGAGAAAAGCTTACACAGCCTTAATAGAAAATTGTACTAAAGAAAAAAAAGAAGAGGCTCTTGAAGAAATAATAAGTTCTGTATTCCAATTATATGATAAAGATATTTATCTTACTGAATGTCAAAGTATATCTACAATAGATTCAAATGGAGATATTAACTGGTGTAACAAACATAAAAATTTTGAAGATGAAATATTATCTCAGGATAAAATGAAAAAATATATGTTCAATCCAAGTGTGGAGAACTCCCACTTTAGATGTGTAAAAGAAAAATTTAGAAATGGAGATATGACTAAGAATAAGTTACAACCTGAAATGTGGGAAAAATTAATTTCAAGGTTTGATATCAATGTTCCTATTTCAAAAGTTAATATTCATTTTTTAGAAGAGAAACTAATATATAACTTTATAAAATATATGATAGGAAGTACAGAAGTTGAAGAAAGAGAAGTATATATTACTAATCCTTCAGAAAAAGTTGTTAATCTTTGTAAAGAATTTGATATAAAGATATCAAAGCAGCCAATAAAAAGTGATATAGAAAATACTTTTTATGTAGATCAGGAAGGCAATCTATTTTTTGATGAAATATTTAAAGAGGATAAAGAGATGATTCTTACTAATTTAAAAGAAAAACATTTTATGTGGATTCATACCCCAACACTTTTAATATCAATAAACAAATATTTCTCAGAAAAATTAAGCTGTTAGTGGGGGAATTAAATGAAAATAAGTGAAAAAGGAATAGAGTTCATTATAAAAGAAGAAGGGGAAGTTTTAACAGCGTATATATGTCCTGCTGGAGTGTGGACAATAGGAGTAGGACATACAGGAAAAGATGTTAAACCAAATATGGTTATAACTAAAGAAAAGTCACGAGAGCTTCTAAAATCTGATTTGAGCCATTTTGAAAAAGCTGTAGAAACATCTGTAAAAGTACCTTTGAAACAACATGAATATGATAGTTTAGTTTCTTTTACCTTTAATGTTGGAGCTGGAGCTTTTAAAAAAAGTACACTTCTTAAAAAAATAAACTCTTTAGCACCTATTACAGAAATAGAGGTAGAGTTTAGAAAATGGGTGTATGCTGGTAGAAAAATATTACCTGGATTAAAAGCTAGAAGAGAAAGAGAAATTAAATTATATAAGGGGGAATAAACATGGGAGCTATAGTAGTAAAATTTTTAAAATATTTTATCTGTAAATGGTTAGGAACAAAAGCAGTGGAGAAAGTACTTATTATCACATTGGGAGAGCTGGTTAAAAGAACTGATAGTGATATAGACGATAAAATATTTGAAGCAATCTTTGGAAAACAGGGGGTAGAAGATGGAGGAAATACTAAGTAGATTATTAGAGAATTATGGGTTTATAGGAATCATACTGGCTTACTTCTTGTATGAAGACCACAAAGACAGAGAGCAGACTAGAATGGCGCTAAGAGAAATGCAGGAAGCTTTAAGTATAGATAGAGAAAGAATAGCAGCTGGAGAAACTAAAATAAAAAATTTAGAGAGAGAAGTTTTTAAAAAATAAGAACCAGGAAGATTAAATAATTTTAATTGAGACAGCTTCAATAAAATGAGGCTGTCTGTTATAAATACATATTTTTGGAGGAATTACAAATGATTGATATAGGAAAAGTCATAAAAACTTGTTTTTTTAAACTTGGAAAAAATGATGTATATAATGACAATAAAAGTGATGAATACATAACAGCCAATTTTTTATTAGAAACAATAATAGCAAACATAGCGAAAGAAACAGCCTTTTTATTTAACTCTGTTACTACAAAATTAACAAGTACAGGAACTAATAACATGGGAGAAAATAGATTTAATATTCCAGTAGATAGTTTAAACATAGTAAGAGCTGATAATAAATATAGAATTGAAAATGAATTTTTATACTCCTCTTCTTCAGAAGTGAATATACAGTATTGCAGAAAAATAGATATAAAAGAATATCCAGATAACTTGTTTGATTATTTAGTAGCAGCATTATGCAGAGATATGTGTCTTGCTTTTAATGCTTATCAGGATAGATATCAACTATTTGCTCAATTAGAGTATAAAGAAAGAAATAAAATTATAAATCAGCAAGGATTTAATTATAATCCATGGAGGTAGTATATGGCAAATGAACTAATATATAGAAATAACTTCTTTCTTTATGGAGAAGTAGGAGAAAGACTTAATGGAATAAGAGAATCAGAGATATATCAACAATCAGCTAGAGAGATAAAGAATTTCATAATCACAGAATTAGGAAATTTGAAGTTTGCTAAGCAATATATAAAAAAAGAGATACCAATAAGTGATATTATAGATGTTCTAGACACAAGATATCATTTTTTTATAATAGTTACTTCAACTTATATTTATACTCTCAGCAAAGAAAATTACACAGTCTTATACAGCCTACAACATAATCTTAATAGAGCAATTACCAGAGATATAAATGTAAAAATGTTTGATGATTATTTAATTATTTGTTCATCTACCCCACAAGTATTTGAATTTGATAGTAATACAGGAAATATAGGCAAATCAAATTTTCTTGATTTACTTAAATATCCAATTGTAGAAAAAGATGATGTAAAAATGGATGTGTACAAAGTGTATAAAGTAGGAAGTGAATTGAGAGTAGCTCTTTTATCTACATATACTAATCCTAAACTAGAAAGTAAAACTGATGGAATATATTTATATGAAACAGGCTTGAAGTTAACAAGAATTTATAAGCAGTATAAAGGAAGCATAGACAAAGATGACATAAAAGATCCTACAGAGGGAATGATGTTTGGAATTTTATATAGATTTACAAAAAATGAAGATGAAAAAACTTATATTTTAGGTAATACAAATATTTCTTTTGAAGGAAGCACTGAAGACAGTGTATATGGAAGTTCTTACTTTACCAGTATAAATGTTAAAGGTGTAAATGGTGACCTTGTATATGGAAAAATACAGGCTTTAAAAACTAATTTTACAGATGTAGGAGTGTTATCAGATAGACTTTGTATAGTAAAAGATAATACTTTTTATTTTTCAAGAAAGGACAATTTTTTTGATTTTAGAAATGGAATAAATGCAGATGATCCTTTTTATTTTAAACCAACACCTATAGCAAATCAAAAACCTAATATTTTAAGAGTAAAAGTTGGAAATGCTATGTATGTAGCAACAGATAAAGGAGTATATGTTATCTCTTACAGTAAAGTTCTTACTGCTACAAATTATTCTGTATTTATAGCAGGGGAAGTTCCTTGTAGCTCTGAATGTGAGTTAGTAGGAGAAAACTTCTTTTATCTTACACCAGAAAGCAAATTGAAGTGTGTACAAGCAGTACCCAATAACTTTGGGTATGAAAGTTATAGTACTTATGATGCTGAAAAATATGATATTACAAGAAAAATGGGAGCATTAACAAAGCTTAATATAGAGGGAAGAACTGTTTTAATTGCTACTAATACTAATATGAAAGAGATTTATTTATATGAAGCTATTGAATATAACCAGTTTCGTAGAACTTCTCTTGATATAGATGCATCAAATGAACTGTTTGGTTATAGAGAACATTTTATTACAAATAAAGCAGTACTGGAAAAAACTGAACTTAATTACCCGGAAGCAGTATTAAAACTTAATCCTCCACATATGCAGACAACTAAAGGGGGAAGCTACTCAAATGATTATTCGTCTACTATAGAGAGAGTTTTTATGAAACTACTGAATGAAAATAAGGAAGCTGTAAAAGGTGTATATATACATGGAGAACCATTACAAAATAAAAGTAGTGATGACCTTTTCTCTACTTATAAGTGTGAAAAGAGTAAAAGAGTAGATAATGGTTATGAAATAAAAATCTTGAGCAATGGAAATCACAAAGTATTGGAAGTCTTAGGAATAGATACAAAAGTTAAAATAGCATCAGATTAGGAGGTATGTTATGCAAGGAATGGGAAATCTATTTGGTATAGGAACTGGGGCATCTATGATACTAAATGGAATGAATAATAAAAAGTCAGCTAAATACATAGCTAAACATGAAAGAGAATCAGCAAGAATACAGTATGAAGTTAATAAAAAAGAAGTAGAAAGAGCCTTTCAGGTTAATCTAGATGGTGTTTTAAGCTCTTATGCAGGACAAAGGGCAGATTTACTTGATGAAGCTAAAAGAACAGCTTCAAATTTAAATATACAGCTTGGAGAAAGAAAAAATGTAGATAAGGAAATGGATAGTTTTAAAGGAGATACTAAAAAAGTATTAGAAAATGAAATTGAAGATAATATGATGGCTATGATTGATTCACAGAAATTCTCTATGGATGAATTATCTACTCAAATGAGTAGTCAGATGTATCAGATAGGAAGCAATTTAAATCAGACTATCAGTGGAATTAATAAGAATAAAATAAGGGCTAACAATCAGGCAAATGCCATGATAGCCTCTGGAATAACTCAAATAGGTTCAAATGCCTTTGAATTTTATGGTAAAAACTGGGGAAATGAAATGTCAATAGGTACAGGAGTGGAAAACTTTGGGGTGGAAACATTCAAAGCACCTGAATTATATGACAAATTAACATTAAATACTGGAAATAATACAGGTTTAACTTTAGGAAATTATAATTTTAGTGGTACTGGAAATAAATTTAAATGGTAGGTGAATATAATGGCAAATGATATGTTAAAAAAATATGTAGCAGAAAAAAGAACAGGAGCTAATCTTGTAGGGATTCAAGTTGATACACAGAATGCGTATTTGCTTGATAGGGGAACTGGTCCTATGATGTTAAATGCTCTTGAAGAGATAGCCAAAAAGGCTGATATAGCAAGAATAGAAAATGAGAGGCAGAATTTATTATTAGAAGCAGAGGAAACAGATTTAAAATTCAAAAAAGAAAGATTAAGTGATCCATTAGTATATAGTGATGATGAGAAGTATTATGGAGCTATGTCTGATTTTAATAATTTAAGAAAGAAAAAAGAATCTTTAATAGCGAAGAGTTCTTTTCTAACATTAGAACAAAAAAAACAGATGATAGGAAGATTAAAAAATAATGATGAGCTTACTTTGATTGGAATGATGGAAAAAAGAAATGGTGTTGTTATTCAAAAACAGGTAGATGACATAATAGCTAACACAGAAAGAAAAGTAGCTATAGCAGGGCAATTATCAATTAATGATGTAGGAGGAAAAGAACAAGTAGTACAAGATATCACTGATATGACAGAAACTTTAAAAAATTTAGTTGGGTGGAATGATTCACAGGCTTCTTTATATGTTTCTAAAAACATTATGGCTATGGAAAAAAGCATATTTGGTAATGAAATAAATAAAATAATCAATTCTGGATTTTCTTTAAGTGAAAAAAAGAATAAGATAAACAACTTGTTATTAGTAGTTAATAATGAGGAAATTTTAAATAAAATGGCTGAACAGTATGCTTCACAGATAAAATTTAATGTAACAGATGAGGAATTTAAAGAATCTGTAAATTATTTTAAGACTAAGATAAAGGATGTTTACAATGATGTGAAAGCTTCCTCTTATAATCAATTAGAAAGTATTGAAAAACAAATGAACTATGAAAATAAATTAAAAAAAATGGAATATGATCAGGAAATAGAAAATGCTATATATAATAGGAATCCATATAAACTGGTATATTATGGAAGTAACAAAAAAATAAAACCTACATTTGAACAAATGCTAAATAATGAAAATGGGGTTTTACAGAAATTTACAGATTATTCTATTGCAGATTTTGGTAATTTAAATAATGGAATAGCTTTTCCTTTTATAACATCAGCAATAAACAATGATATAAACGATAGAATAAATCAAAAGAAAAGAAGTGGACAATATAAAAATTACTCAGAACTTTATCAGCCTTTATATGATATAGCTACTGAATTATCTGGGAAAGATGGACTATCTTCTTCTAAAAGAAGAGCTATAATAATAGATTATGGTTTAAAAAATAAGATAGACCCAACAATATTAATTCAAGGAGAAACTAATCCTGATTTTTTTAGAATTGGGAATTTAATGGGAGAAGGAAACAAGATAGCTAATGAAACTGGTTTTGTAAACCAACTAGCTAGTATAAAATTAAGTTCAAAAGCTCAAGAAAATTTTAAAAAATTATCTAGCGAATTTTCAGAAGATAAAATTTTGGGTAATTATTTGATGACACAATATATTTTAGGGTACGCCAAAGTTAATAACAGAATAGATAGATTATTAGAAAGACCAGATATAGAATTGAATGAAATATTAAAAAATAAAAATCAAATGGTTGTATTTAATCAAGATATTCAAATGGCTAAGAAATTCACAAGCCAAAGAATAGATTATAGTTATATTAAATTAGAAGGCCCAAGAGAAAAAGCTAAAAGTTTAGATAAAAAAATAGAACAAAATAAAAATACAACTGAAAATAAAAAACGAAGTTCACTTTTTGGAGGGAGAAAATAATGGAAGAAAGAAAAGAAAATAATAGTTTTTTAGGAAATATAGGAAATTCCATTATGAATGGAGCTGATTATTTTGTAACAAAAATAGATGATATTGGAAGCTTTGCAACAGGACTAGCTTTATTACCAGTAGAATATTTAGATGAAGAATTAGAAGGAAGTGTAACGGATTATTTAAATGAAAATGAAGAATATAGAAATTTTTTAGCTGGAAATATAAGAAAAAGAAAAGAAGAAATAGACTTATACACAGAATCAAATCCAGTTAAAGGTGTTTTTTTAAGAGTAGGAACTTCAGCAATAGAAGAAATGGTTGACCCTCTACAATTTGGAATGAATAGAATGGGTACAGGATTTATCATGAATGCAGTAACAAATACATTGGATTATGTAAGAGAACAAAAAGTAATCTATGGAAGAGAAATTTCAGATTTTGGAGTAAATGATACTATAGGAATTGGAATGAGTGTTGGAATGGCAGGACTAGTATCAAAGTTTGAGGTTCCAGATATAGGGAAACCTTTATACGATGAAATAAAAATAAAAAAAGTTTATGATATTCAAACTGATAAAAATAAAGCTCCATTGGATAAAATCGTTGAAGTAAAAGAGGAAATAGGAAGTGTGGTTGATTATAAATCGGCTGGGGAAATCGTAAAAAGAATTGAGAGTGGACAAACTCAATCTATTCCTCAAGGGTATCATAATGGTAAAAGAATACTTGAAACAATAGATAAAGGTACTGCAAAAAGAATTGAACAAATCTCTGAGATTTGGAAGTCGAATGAAATGGATAATAAATATAAAAAGAATCCTAAAATAGAGATAGATACAAATAGGGATATAGCCGTAAAAGGAGCAGTAGCAGAAGCTATGAAGCCAGTATATAGTGAGATAGAATTAGGACAAAGACAAGTTCTTGGAGAAATAGCTGATAAACTTGTTAGTTGGAATATAAAAAATAAAAAATATGATGGAATAACTCCAATAGGAGATATAGTTAAAGAAACAATAGAAGGAATTAGTGACGATAAGCTTGTAAAAATTTTTCAGAATAAAAATGAGGATGAACAATATAGAGAACTATCTTCTTTGTTTCATGATTTATTAAAACAAGCTGTTGAGATAAAATCAAAGTCGCAAATATTAAATAAAGATGATGGTTTTTATTTTGATAGTGTGTATAATAAGCAACACTTGATGAATGATTTGCATGATTTTATTAAAAATCCAGAGCTTTTATCTAATGAAAGAGCGAATTATATAAAAGGGCAACTAAAAAATATAGGAGAAAGTATATATTTAGATGATGCTACATCTAAACAATATGGATATAAAAAAGGAGGATATTTTAATTTAGAAAAAAATCCAGAATTAATTAATGAGTTTTACAAAGATATTCATTCCACTACCCAAGACCATGCTGAAGCTTTTAGAAAAGGAGTAGTTAAAGATAAAGAGAAAAGTCTTTTAGATGTTGCTATCAAATGGACTAATTCAAGTATTTATTTAGAAGGAAAAGAAAAATATAATAATATTTTAAAACTTAAAAGAGAAGAAATGACAGCAGAAGATTTGAATTTCAAAAATATGTTTGAACAAAAAGCTCTGGAAAAACTAGAATCTGTTTTTCAAGGATATGAGAAACCTGCAAGAGAAATAGTAGAGGATGTCATATCTACAATAGTAGACGAAAGAAGTGGTTATAATGTTTTTAAAAATAAATTTGAAAAATTTATTGATGAACCAGAATCAAAATTTATTAATCCTGATCCTAAAAAAGATACAGATATTGGATTTTTAATGGAGATAAAAGCAGATGGAGAAGTAAAGGAAGCTATAAAAGAAAGTATAAAATCTGTCAAAGGGAAGTTAAAAAGTATTGATAAAATAAAGCCTAAAAACTATGATGAACTTAGTCTAGCGGATAAAGTCATATGTAATATGAAAAATACAGCAGCATATAAATTATTATTTGGAATAAGACATTTCAGAGAATCAGCTCCTAACATAAGTCTAGTAAATTCTGGAGGAATAAAATTAGGATTTAAAAAGCAATATAGCTATATAAAAGGTATGTATGAAATGGGAAAAGCACACTATGACTTGTCAAAAAATTTAGATAACATACTTAAAAGAGATTTATCAAGTATTTCTGATCCTTTTGAAAGATTTGAAGTTGAACTGTTTATCAGAAGAAATTTAGAAAATAATTATGCTTTTGATAAAAAACATATAATAGCTAAAACATTACAAAAAGGTAGTCAAATTAGTGGTTCTGGACAATTAGTATCTGACATTCATAGAATAACAGCAGCAGTGAGATTTACAACTAAAGCTATGTTTGATGAGCTACCTAAAATGAAATTTGAAGAGATGAGCCCTACCATGAGGAGTGTATTAAAAAGTAATGGAATAGATAATGAAATGGCATTGGAAAGTTTTCAAAAAGAAATATCAAAATTTTCTTCTCAAGTTGAATTTGATAATTTTATCTTAAATACAAATATAGGAAAAGGGGGAAAATTAAAAAGTATATTTGAACAATTTGTTGATATTACAGGAAAGGAATTTGAACCTTTTGAAAAGGATTTAACAAATATAGATGCTAAAGGATTTTTACCTAAATTATGGGTAAATTCTCAGATGTTGTTTAAAAGATATTCTATGGGAGCATTCTCAAGAGCTTGGAAAAATGCAACTACTTATTATGATGGAGATGATATTTTGAGGTATAAATTTAGAAAAAATAATAATTTTCAATGGGATTCTTTTTCAAAAAATAACTGGAAGAATTCAATTCAAGGTTTTGGTAGGAGAAATGGAATTAACTTAATGAAGATGTCTGCACTTCTTTGGACGCAAACTCAAGCAGTGAACTGGGCGCAAGGAAAGATGTTTGGTACTAGTAAAGATGAAATGGTTGAAGCAAAATTTGAAGCATTAAAAACAGATGCAGTGCCTATAGTAGCAGAAGGATTAGTTGAATCTATGGCTGATTATATAGGTTATGATATTATGTTTGGAGGAAGTTCAGCATTTTTCAGTACAATAGGTAATACTTACACTGCTTTGAAAAGAGATGCTTCAGCTGAAAATTTAGAAACTTCTGAAAAAATTATGTATGGATTAGCATATGTATTTTTACCACAAAATGTATCTAGTGGAATTGATAACTTAAAATTTGAAAGAAATATTCCAACTAAAATAAATACTTTTTCAACAGATGCACAATTTTTATGGAAACATTATTATAGAAAAGATGCAGAGTATGAACAAGTAATGGGAGAATTTCCAGCAGAAAAATTAGCTGGGGGTATTAAAGAATCATTTAAAGAAATTACTGATTGGTATGATTATTTTCATAAAAATCCCAGTAAAGTTTATGATGTATTAGGAAAAGGAACAGAGGGAGATAAAGAAGCAATGATAACTTTGGCTACTGGTATAATGGAACTAACTGAACAATCTGCTAGAAGTGAACATATCAATTATGCTTTTGCTCATGAAGAAACAGCAGAAAGGGAAAAGGCTTTAGAAGAGTATGGACTAGACTATAAAACATTATTATCAAATTTGGATTCAGAAACAAGGGATTTGTTTCATTATATTATGGCATTTCAAGGAGTACAAGACCCTTTATATCTGATACAAGCTTTGGAATATATAAATGTATCAAAGGATAAAAAAAGAGCCTTATCAACATTGCTAGATGATCATGAAAGAGAACCTTTTGAAGCTTTTAGAGAAAGAATAGAAAAAAATATAGAAAAAAAATATAAAATAGCTGAAAGAAATTATGAAGATTCAACAGAGGGATATATAGACTTTTTATATACTCTTAGAACTGAAATTTAATTTATTGACAAAAACCTTTTTTGTGATAGAATAAATTAGAATTATAGGGGAGGTTTTTATATGAAAAAAATTTTTGTTTGTTTTTTATTGTTACTTTGTATAGGGTGTTCTAATGCTATAAAAGTAGATGAACCAGTGACATTTACATCTTACTCAAGTAATAGGGGTAACCTTGGTAATACTGAATTTTTAGGTGTAAGAAATAATCAAAGTATCTCTAATGCTTTTGGATACTCTTATTTTGTTGAGAATTTAGCTTATGCGCTCGAAAAACAAGGTATAATGCTTGATAGAAGTGGTTTCTTAGCTGATGAGATAAATTTAACAAATTTAAAAGAATACAGCACCGATAGTAGGTATTTAGTGTTTGGAGAAGTAAAAAAATATAGTCTTTTCCAAACTGAAAATAAAGGTGATGTAAGTGCAGCGGAGCATGTTCTTTATGGATTATATACTCTTGGAATAGGAAATCTTATTGCTGAAACTTATTCAAATACTAATAGATTGACCTATTTTGATTTTAAACTGGAAATTAATTTTTATATATTTGACAAAAAGGTCAATAAAATAATTAAGAAGATTCCTGTTTCTGTAGAGGATATAAGTGCTGTAAAAGGTTCATGGAAAGATACTGATGAAGAAACCAGAAAAATTGTAGTGTCAAATTATTTAATAAATGTATTTAATAAGGTGGGAGAAGAGTTATCAAAAAAACTTTAAAATAAAAGAGGGGGTACCCCTCTTTTTTACACTTCTTCGATAACCAGAATATTTTTTACTCTAAAATGAAAAATAGCTAAGGTTTTATAATTTTTTTCTAAGTAACATTTATAATAGGCAATATCATCACTGTAAGGAAGTTCTTTTTCTACTTTAAGGATTATTCCTGTAGAAAAATCATAATCTTGTCCATCAGCAAGGACAGGACCAGAAAAAGGTTGAACATCTACATAAAAAGTATGGTAAATATCTCCACTAAGATTACAAGTGACAACGATTTTATTGTTATTGCTTTTTTCTACATTCCAACTTATAGTAGTATCAGAAAAAGATGAAATATTAATTAAAAAAAATAAAAGTAATACAATTTTCTTAAACATATCTTTCCTCCTAAAATATTATCATTTAATTATAAAACCAAAGAAGATTTTAGTCAATAATAATATATAAATTTATAAAAACCAGAGAGTGATCTCTGGCTTTTTTTGTATTATATCACAACCTTAAAGTATTATTATTCACTTGAAAATCGTATTATAGCTAACACGTAACTAACAATATCATTTTAAATTCTTTAATTTTAAATGGTTTGAAAGATTAACCATATTTCTAAGAAAAATAGAATAGTTTAAAATCAAATAGTTTCAAAAAAATATAGATATGAGAAAAAATCTTTGAAAAAAAGCTTTATACCTGTTAAAATTATAGTATAAGATTAAAAGGAAATAGAAGAGGTGGTGCTTTATGAAAAATATATTGTTCATACTGTTTTTTTCATTATCTGCTGTAGCCAGCGGATTAAAAGAAGTGCCTATGCTTGAAGAGAAATCAACTGTAAAAAAAACTAAAAAAATAGATGATAAAATAACTGTAAAAGAAAATAAAGTACCCAAGGAAGTAAAAGAAACTATTAAAAAAGATATCCCCGACTCTGCTGAAGATGAGCTAAAGAAAGAGAATCTACAGGAAGAAAAAGCAATATTTGTCATGACTGAAAAATTAACTGAAGATAAACTGAGAGAAATAATAAAAAATGCTGAAGAATCTCCCGAACCAGAAGTAACTGTTGATATGACGCAGGGAGAAGAGAATCTTCTTATAAAAAGAGATCTGGAAGAATATACTAATTTAGAAGCAGGACAGTCAGAAAGCAATGTAGTTAAAAAATATTATGATTTTATAGACACTTTAAACGAAAAATTAAAAGAACATGATTTTGAAGACAAAACAGAAGTTATACATGTTGGACATGAAGTAGCTAAAGAGCTGAGAAGTGATAAGCTTATACCTGATGTAGAATTAGGGGTAGGAATGTCTTATCAGGATAGATACAGCTTAAAAAAAGATAGAATTGCTATGTTTGATCAGGAGCAAAGCGGAAGATTTTTTGTAAAGGAAGCAGCAGAGGAAAATGCAGATATGGATTCTATTCCATTATATGTAACTGGAAGGTATAAACTTCCTCAGATGGATGAGTGGCGTCCTTACTTAAAGCTTAATTTAGGATATGCTGTAAATAATATAGGAGGAAAAAGTAATTCCAGATATAAATCAATAAACGATACTGTCAATTCACAAAATGGCTCTTATTATGGAATGGGTGGAGGAATAGAATATAACAATGGTCTTACTTTAGATTTGATGTACCAGGTAAGTGAAGGAAGCAGCAGCTCAGACAGTAGAAAAGATGATGACAGTAGGGTGACTGTATCAGTAGAATATAAGTTGGATATATAATAAAGAGTATTTAAAGATTTTGTCCGATAATGAAATAAATAAAAAATATTGTTTTATAAATATCCCAGCTTATATTCTTAAATTAAAAACCAGAAGAAATTATCCTCTGGCTTTAATTATTCCTTATCTTTTAACATATTTTTGATATTCTCTGGCATTAAAAACAGGGCTTCCATGTTTGTACTTAAAGGTATTTTTTTCATTCAGCACTTTTATTTTTACTTTTATAAGCCCCTCATTAGGGTTGGCTATTTTTGCAAAAGATGCCTTACTCAGATCAATTTCACGTCCATATTTTTTACCAAAAGATCCTCTATCTGTCACCACGACTACAACAGATTTTCCATTTTCCTTATTTGTTACCTTTAATACAGTTCCAAAATCATGTGAATTAGATGCACAAGTATATTGTCTAGAGTCGTATATATATCCACTTGCTGTACTTTTCCCCTCAAATCCTTTTGCATACCAGCTTGCTACTTTCCCACAAGCAGTTTGAGACATCAAAAATGCTATAATAAGAAGTCTTTTTAACATTCTCCCCATCACCCTCCTCTTTTATAAGCATTCTTTTAATTATTATACCATATTATTCCTATATATTTAAATAAAAATGACTATTTTTAGAATTAAAGAGTAGAAAAAGATACGAAAAATATCTGCTTTTCAAAAAAAGAAGAACCAAATTATTTTTGATTCTTCTTCGATATTTTTTATAATTATTTAATAAATAAACTTTTTATTTTTAGAACTTATATTTCATTCCTACAGTTGCCTGCCAGTTAGTTTCAAAATCTCCTCCAAATGTTTTTCCTACTTCATAGTATACATTCATAGAGTCTGTTTTTCCTACTTTAACATTTCCTCCTACTCCTATTTCTATCCAAGTATCTTTACCTTCCATATTTTTAGAAATTGTTGTATCTGCACCTTTTATTGTTGCTCCATATTCTCCTTTAAATTCATGCAGCACTCCTGCTTTTACATAATGACTGCTCTTTTTAAAGTCACGACCTGCATATACACCTACTTTTCCTATTAAACTATTTATATCTTTTTGTTCAACTCTTATATTTGAAGATGTGTTATAATTCTTTCCATCTATCCATGTATATGTCATTTGTGCATGAGGCTGTACATACCATTTTTCTTTAGATAATCTCTTTCCATACTCTAAACTTAAAGTTCCTGCATTTGTGTGATAATTTGCTTCCATTTTTTCATTCTTTACATTATAACTCTTGTATTCATTCTTCAAGTGGCCGAATTTTCCTACTAAACTTAAATATTTACCATCACTACCAACCCATGATTTATATAATGCTACTCCTGTGCTCTCATTTTCTCCATCTCCATTTCTGAAGTCTGCCTTTCCTTCTTTTCTCTGTACAGCAAATCCTGTTGTCCATGTTCCTGTTGCAGTTGTTTCTGTTTTATCTACTCCTGCTTGAATCATAGTATAGTCATTTTTAAAATATCCGTTTTTATCTGATTCTACCTGTCCTGATACTACTTTTGCCCATGTTCCTGCACCCTCTTTTGAATCACGAATATCTCCTAAACGTTTATGAATCATATCTGCTTCCACACGAGCTAGTCCAGCATTCATATATTGTAATGAAAGATCATCCATTACTCCTTCTACTGCTGCTCCTTCTTTTTTCTCCATACCAGTTACATACCAGTTGTTTTTAGTTGTGTCTTTCCCATCTTCTTGACTTTCTAAATCTAAGCTATAATCAAATATATTTTTAATATCTGTAAAATTACTTCCTTTAAGATTTACATTTTTTGCAGTTTCTCCTATTAATATTTTTTCATTGAAATCATAGTCTTTTAAAGATAATATTGATTCTTCACCTGTTTCTATATGATGTGTTTGATCAGTAAGACCTTTATTTATTTTTATATAATCTGTTTTAGAGTCATCTGGAGAAATATCCATTACAATTCTTCCATTGTTTCCTGATATTTCCTTTATCTCTATTGTTTGCTTTCCACTTTCGTGTGTCATATCGATAATTCCATTGTTAAAATTTAAACTAGTTACTGTACTGTTCCCTTCATTCTTCCATACAGCATTATTAGCTACTCCTAAATTTATTTCGCCAGTATCATTCAGTAAAGTTCCACCTAATAAGTATGAATCTGAGCCATTAAGATTTAGCTTTATTCTACTTGCTTCTCTAGCATCTAATTTTCCTTCTATTTTTACAGCTACTGCGTCATTATCTTTATTTAAATTAACAGTACCATTTTTTGAAGATACAGCTATATCATTTTTATCATGCTCGCTACGCGTTTTTATTTCCAAACCACCATTTATTTCTACATTTCCATCTAATGAGTCAATTCCATATGTTCTAGTATTTCCATTTGCTGCTGAAGTTGCACTTAAAATTGTATTACCTGAGTTTATTGTTGTATTTCCATCTATATTTAATATAGCTACTCCAATATCTCCAGTAACATTTATCTCTATCAAATCATTATTATTTATTTTAAAGGAAGAACCGTTATTATGAATACCATATATTTCTCCATCACTTTTAGCATCTATTTTTATATTATCTGTTTTTATTGCTATTTTACCTTCATTATGAATTCCAGCACTATAAAATGAATCTGTTATTTCAACTGCTATATTTAAATTTTTTGAGTTAATCTCCATATCTCCATGAGAGTATACATTTATTCCTGTTCCAAGATCACTTATTGATTCTGCTCCTGTTCCTGTTTTTGTTATATTTATATTGATATCTTCTTTAGCATTTAATAGAAGAGTCCCAGTAGTATCTTCTGAACCAGAAGCACTAATCCCAGTTAAAGATGTTCCATTGTTTTTAGTGAAATCCGAATTTATATTCAATTTATCTACATTTATATCTAATTTTCCATTCTCTAGAGAAATAGTCCCCAAAGAATCTTTACCTCCCTCTGTAGTTACTGTCTGATTTATTGTTAGATCCTTTGCTGTAATAATCATATCATTAGGAGTTGATTTGTCTTTAATTATTACTCCATTATCTAGTGGATCAGCATTAAGTATTGTTTTTTCATCTGTATATGTTGTATTCTCTGTAACAGGATTCTCTATATTTATTATTTTCCCATAGGTCATTCCTGATGAAAGCAGAAAACCTGCTATTGTTGCAACTGCTATATTTAAATTTCTTTTTTTATTATTTTTCTTTATTTTTTCTATCATTCTTTCACTCTTCTCCTTGTTATTTTTTAATCAAAACTTATATTTTTAGATGCTCTAAATCTAACTGTTTTCTTTGGATAAATCTCCATTATTTCTCTAGTTTGCGGATTAGATATTCTCCTTGGCTGTCTTTCTATTACTTCAAACACAGCTTTTTTCACTAGCTTTACTTGTCCATCATTCACTAAAATCTTCTCCAATATTTCAAGAAATTCATTTATATTATGCAAAGCTTCTTTATGTGTCATATTTTCTCCACCTAATGTTTTGTATATTTTAGCAAATGATTTTTTATCCATTTTTAATTCTCCCCTTTATTTAAGTTCTTTCTTAAAGCATTTCCGCATTTAAATGTCATTACTTTTTTTGCAGAAGTATAAATTGTTTCTTTTTTATTTGGAATTTTTACTCTTCTTGGTTTAATTTCTTTTACTTCAAATATCCCCCAATCTTTAAAAACTACTCTCCCCTCCTTCTTCAAGGCTTCCATAAGTGCTGACCAAAAAAGTTCAATTTTTTCTTCTGCTTCTTTTAAGTTTTTCAGTCTTTTTTCTTTTTTATAGAATCTTATAACCTCTTCTTCTCTCATTCCTTCCCTCCTTATTTTCTCTATTTCATATTTTTTGTAATTCTTTTATGATGCTTTCAATTTTAAAAGCTTTTAAAAAGTTCGCTTTTATAGATAAACACGAACACTTTTCTAGGCGAGAATTAAAAGGGAGTTTCGAAAGATTAGAAAAAAAAATTGACAAAAGTTTAATAGTATAGTATTATGATTAAAAAGGTATACAATGAGTAAAAATGGGATTCTTAGACTGTTTATAAAAAAAAGAATCTACAGTTCGCGTTTATCTATAAAAGCGAACACTTTAGAGTGCATACTTTTATTCTAAACCAACTACAGATTCTTTATTTTGTATATATTTTTTTGAAATTTAATTTACTGGAAGAGCCAACTTTATAGTTTTTTAACTGACTCTTTTTAATTAGATTATAAATGTATATCAATTTAATGTAAATAACTCACTTTTTTGTAAGTATCTATTTTTTTATATATATGCAAGAAAAAAAGAGAACTTTTAATTTTAAGTTCTCTCTTAAAAAGATTATTTTAAGTATTGATTTTTAAGTTCTGCTATTGTTCCTCTTACTTCAAGTTCAGCCAAAATAAAGTTTATAGTATTTAAAAGATGCTGTTGATCTTTAGCTACCATGTACCCCATTTGGCTCTTAGTTAGAGTAGCATCTGTCAATGATCCTTCTAATTTAGGATTGATTTTCTCATAAGTAACAGCTTCAGGATTTTCAGTTACCATGATATCAACTTCTCCTTTTTCTACAGCAACTGGTACATCTAAATTATTTTTATAACGAATTATTGTAGCATTAGATAGATGCTCATCAGCAAACATCTCATTAGTTCCACCGATATTTACTCCTACTTTTACACTTGGCTTATTTACAGCCTCAATAGAATTATATTTTCCCTTTTCTCCCTTTCTTACAAGATAGCATTTTCCAAATACTAAATATGGATTACTCATTTGAGTTTCTACCTGTCTTTTTACTGTCCTTGTTATTCCTCCCATAGCTACATCATATTTATCTTCATTTAAATCTGATATTAGAGTTTTCCAAGTTGTAGGAACAAATTCAATTTTTACACCTAATTCCTTAGCTATAAGATTAGCTACCTCAATGTCATACCCCTCATATTTATCTTCATTGAGATAAGTAAATGGTTTATAATCTCCTGTTGTTCCAACTCTGATAACACCTTTTTTCATTATTTCCTCTACTTTATCTTTTCCATATGCTGTAAGGCAAGATAGAAGAAGAATGATACTGATAAGAATTTTTTTCATGTTTTACTCCCCCTTGTTTTATGATAGATAGATTATATCAATAACAAAAGTAAATTAGTAGATAACAATAAAAAAATTTAAAATGTTCTTATATACCTTTTCTGAAGCTAAAAAATTCAATGATTCACTAAAAAAATTATATGAAAAGTTGTTCCTCATTTACAAATGATAATATAAATAAGATTAAAATATGGCATTTTTAATTTTAGAAAAAATATACAAAAGCTAGACTTCACACATAAAGTTGCCTTTTATATGAAGTACACTTTAGAGAATGAGAAATTTAAATAAGAAAAATGTTGAAATTATGTACAGAAAAAACTTTGCAATATTTTTTTATATAAACTATCATATAAAATATAATAAAAAATTTGATGGAGGCGATATGAAAAAAATTCTATTAATGGGTGGAAATCAGTTTTTGGGAAAAAGATTATGTGAATTTCTTTTAGATAAGGGATATACAGTTTATATTCTCAACAGAGGAAATAGAATAAATCCTGATGGAGCTGAATTTTTAAAATGTGATAGAAATATAAAAGATGATTTATGTAAATCTTTGAAAGATATCTCTGTAGATTATATTGTAGATATATCAGCATATACCAGAGATCAGGCATCTCTTATTCAGGAAGTAATGGCAGGAAAATATAGCCAATATATTCTTATAAGCAGTGCCTCAATATACAATGATATGAAACATATTCCAGCAAAAGAAACAGATAATACTGGAGCAAATGAAGTATGGGGTAAATATGCTGAAGATAAATATTTAAGTGAGAAAATTACTATTGAAAATGCTGAAAAACTAAATTTTAAATATACTATATTCAGACCATTCTATATTTATGGCCCTGAAAATAATTTAGATAGGGAAAGTTATATGTTTGCAAGGTTTGAAAATAATATGCCTGTTTTTATTCCAGATAAAGGAGAAGAGATAATTCAGTTTGGTTATATAGATGATTTATGTGAAGCTGTGAATTTTTCATTAGGTAATTCTGATTTCTTCAACCAAATATTTAATATTTCTGGTAATGAAAGAATCACCATAAAAGACTATGCTGAATTGTGCAGCAATATCTGTAATAAGAAACCTATGATACAATATATCGATCTTGAAAAAGAAAATTTAAAAGCAAGAGACTGGTTTCCATTTAGAAATGAAAATCTAATAGGAGATATATCAAAAATTGCTAAAACAGGATTTAAAAATAAATATTCATTAGAAGAAGGATTAAGAGAAACATATTTACACTTAAAGAAAAATAAAAAATTAGGGATGCCTATACTTAGTGATATTGAAAAAAACTTTCAAAAAAATAAAAAAGAATAAAATAAAGTAAGAATGAAATTTGGAAAGCAGAAAGGCTTGTTATTGATATAAACCTTTCTGCTGAATTATATTCCTATCTATAGATTATCCTTTTAAATATTTTTATAATGCTTTCATAGCATAAGCTATATTCTGGAAAGTTTCCACACCTTTTAATAAAGCTGCTTCATCAAAATTAAATTTTGGATTATGCAGTGGATAAACATATCCTTTCTCTTCATTTCTTACCCCAAGGAAGAAAAATAATCCCGGAACTTTGTCAAGATAGAACGAAAAATCTTCAGCAATCATTTCTGGTTTTGCTTCAACAAAATTACTCCCCTTCACAGCTTCTCTGAATACATGATAAAGCTTTTCATCATTAATTACAGGAGAATACACAGGTGTGAAATTAAAATCTATTTTGACACCATAGGAAAGCTCAAATCCCTTATTGATATTTTCCAATCTTTCTTTGATAAATGCCATCATTGATTTAGAAAATATTCTGATAGTTCCAAGAAGTGAAACTTTTTCTGGAATTATATTTCTTGCACTTCCTCCATGTATAGAACCAATAGTAAGAACCATAGGCTCAATAGGAGTTATATTTCTCGATACAACACTTTGGTATGCTTCTATAAGTTTAGAAGTTATAAGAATAGTGTCGATACAGTTTTGAGGTTCTGCTCCATGCCCTCCTTTACCATAAATCTCTATATCAAGATTTATAGTTTGTGCCATAAGAGGTCCTATCTTTGTAGATACTGTTCCTTCAGGAAGCAATGGAAATAAATGCATTCCAAATATAGCTTCTATATTTTTATTTAGGAATTTTTCATGTACAGAAAGATATCTTGCTCCACCTTTCCCCTCTTCTCCCGGCTGGAATATAAGGACAATAGATTTATTAAATTTTACTCCTTTATCCTGCTGCTCTTTCAGCCATACTGCAAATGTCAGAAGAGTAGCAGCATGTCCATCATGTCCGCATCCATGTGCTCTTCCATTTGTAGAAGCGAAATCACAGCCAGTATCTTCAGTTATAGGCAGAGCATCTATATCACTTCTAAAAGCAATACATCCCTCTTCTCCTTTGAAGTGTACCATAGTTCCTGTAGTATAATGTTCATTAACTATTTCTTCATATGGTATTCCATATTCTTTGAGCTTCTCTCTTATGTACTCTGCTGTTTTGTGTTCTTCAAAAGCTACCTCAGGTATTTGATGAAGTTCTCTTCTGAATTTTTTAAGAAGTTCTTTCACTATTCTTCCCCCTCACCACTGAAAACTACTTTTCCATCTATGATAGTATATTCAACTTTTGCATCTATTTGAAGAGGATCAGCTGACCAGATAACTATATCTGCATCTTTCCCAACTTTGATAGATCCCACTCTGTCTTCTAATCCTAATATTTCAGCAGGGTTTATAGAGATAGCTTTAAGAGCTTCCCATTTATCAAGACCATCTTTTACTGCAAGAGCAGCACAAATTGGAAGATGTTGAAGAGGGATAACAGGACTGTCAGTTGTTATAGATATTTTTATCCCAGCTTTATTAAGAACAGCAGCTGTCTTAAAAGATTTATTTATAAGCTCAACTTTTGTTCTGTGCCCTAAGCTTGGTCCAACAATCATAGGATAATTTTCTTCAGCCAATTCATCAACTATACATCTAGCATCTGTTGAATGATCTAAAGTTATTTTTACATCAAATTCTTTAGCTATTCTGATAGCAGTGAATATATCATTTGCTTTATGAGCATGAGCCTTTAAAGGAATTTCTTTTTTCAAAACAGGTATTAAAGCTTCTAGTCTTGCATCATATTGAGGTTTTTTAGTAATATCATCTCCAGCAGCTTCAGATTTAAGCATATATTCTTTTGCTTTTTGAAGAGTTTCTCTAAGCATACCAGCAGTTCCCATTCTAGTAGTAGGCATTTTTCCTTTTGTTCCATAAAATCTCTTTGGATTTTCTCCAAAAGCACATTTCATAGCAATAGGAGCTTTTATTATCATTTTATCTATTCTTTTTCCAAAAGTTTTTATAGCAGCAAATTGTCCTCCAATTACATTAGCACTTCCTGGTCCAGTAGCTACTGAAGTAATTCCCCCTTGATAAGCTTCAGTAAATACTCTGTCCATAGGATCAATTCCATCAATTGCTCTTAATTGAGGAGTTATTGGATCAGACTTTTCATTAACATCATCGTTTTCAAAACCAACACTGTCTCCCATAAGCCCTAAATGACAGTGGGCATCAATAAATCCTGGAGCTACTATTTTATCTGTAGCATCAATAATTTCATCATCTTTCTTAGGTTTAATACTTTTTTTAATTCCAGTAATTTTACCATCTTCTATTGAAATATCCATTTTTTCAAATTTAGACTTTTCAACATCAAGTAAAGTACCATTCTTTATTATAATCATTCTAAAAACCTCCCAAAATAAATTATACATATATTCTATAACAATAAGAGTAATATTGCTATACTAAAAATAAAAATATTTCTCTCATCTAAAAAATGTGGTATATTTTATATATGTCTATACTACACACATATTACAAGCTTAGGAGATGAAAGTAAAAATGAAAACTAGGGCCTTAAAATTTGACGAATTAGAAATAATTTTTTTATTTATAAAAAGCGGAGTAAGAAGAAATGGAATAAAAGTTAGAGCTAACGCACAAGTACATCTAATTTGTCTTATTCAATTAAATACTGGACTTAGAATAGGAGATGTATTAAGTCTAAAAGTAAGTGACTTTGTTGATGGTAAATTATCCATAAAAGAACAAAAAACGGGGAAAATACAAAATAGAAAAATTAATTATGAAGTTGTTAAAATAGTTGAAGCTTATTGCAGAAAGCGTTTTCTTAGTAGAAATGACAATATTTTTGATATATCATCTAGATGGGTGCAGAAAATATTAAAAAAATCGCTATATGTGCTTCTATTGAAGGGCTATCCACACATAGTTTTAGAAAGACCTATGCTCATATTCAATATACAAATAATAAATTTAATATAGAATTAGTTAGGCGTCTATTAAATCATTCTTCAATAGCTGTAACTCAAAAATATCTCGGAATAACAGATAATGATGTGAATGTTGCCTCTGAAGGATTTAAAGTAATTTTCTAAAATATGAAATTTTTAAAACTTTCTATTTACAAAATGAAAAATAAAGGTTATATATATAGTAAGTAAGAATTACAATTTTAAGAGTTACTTTTAATTAAAACCCAAGGAGGAACAAATATGACTAAAAAAGAATTTGTGGAATTATATGCTAAAAATGGTGGATTTACTAAAAAAGAAGCGGAGAGAGCAGTAAATTTATTCTTAGCTTCTGTTGAAGATACACTTGTAAAAGGAGATGACATCACTTTCGTAGGTTGGGGTAAATGGGAAGTAAAAGAGAGAGCTGCTAGAGAAGTTAGAAATCCTCAAACTAATAAAAAAATGAGAATAGAAGCTAAAAAGGCAGTTAAGTTTAAAGTTGGAAAAACTCTAGCTGACAAAATAAAATAAAAAAGCCAGCCTGTGTTCAATTTCACAGGCTTTTTTATTGTTATTTGATTATTATATATGGTATAATTTACTAGAGGTGGAACATGAGAGTAAATATTAATAATATAATAATTTCAATAGATAAAGATCAAGATAAGGAAATATTAAAAGAGCTTGAAAAAAGAGGAATAAAAAAAGAGAATATAGAGATGCTCATATGGAATAAAAGATCCATAGACAGCAGAAAAAAGAATGATATAAAATTTATTTACAATATAGAAGTTTTATTAAAAAAAGAATTAGATATATCAGTATTATCTAATGTTCTTCCAGTGAAAGAAAAAGAAAAGATAATAAGAGAGCCTTTATATAAAAGTAAAGAAGTAGCAGTAATTGGTGCAGGACCAGCAGGACTGTTCTCAGCATTAAGACTTGCTGAATATGGATATATTCCCCTTGTTTTTGAGAGAGGAGAAGAGGTAGATAAAAGAGATATAACTAACAACAGATTTATAGCTGACTCTATTCTTAATCCAGAATCAAATGTACAATTTGGAGAGGGGGGAGCTGGAACATATTCTGATGGAAAACTTAATACAAGAATAAAAAGCGAATATATAGATAAAGTATTTAGAGAGCTTGTTGATTGTGGAGCTCAAGAGGAAATATTGTGGGATTATAAACCTCATATAGGAACTGATGTATTAAAAGTAGTAGTAAAAAATATCAGAGAAAAAATAAAAAGCATGGGAGGAAAATTCTATTTTAATACTAAAATGGAAAATCTCCTTATAAAAAACAATTGTGTTATTGGAATCGAGACTATAAATAAAGATGGAGTAAAAGAGATTATCAGTACTGACTCTGTAATACTGGCAATAGGACATTCTTCAAGAGATACTTATAGGATGCTTCATAAAAATGGAGTTCATCTGGAAAATAAACCCTTTGCTGTGGGAGCAAGAATAGAACATCTGAGAAGTGATATAGATAAAATGCAGTATGGAAAATATGCTGACCATCCTTTATTAGGTGCAGCCACATACAGTGTAACATATAATAATAAAAAAGAAGACAGAGGAGTATTTTCATTCTGTATGTGTCCAGGTGGAGTTGTAGTCAATGCTGCTTCAGAAGAAGGAAAAACTTTAGTAAATGGAATGAGCTACTCTAAAAGAGATGGAAAATTTTCAAACTCTGCTATTGTAGTAGGAATAAAAGAAAATGAATTTGGAGACGAACTTTTCTCTGGAATGAAGTTTCAGGAAAATTTAGAAAGAAAAACCTATGAAATTGGAAATAATTATGGTGCTGTTTACCAAAATGTTATAGATTTTATCGAAGGAAAGAAAACTTCTGGAAGTATTGAAAGCAGTTATGAAATGAAAATGAATTCATATGATTTAAATAATCTATTTCCAAAATTCATGACTGATAACATGAAGGCCGCCTTTCAACAATGGGGGAAAAATAGTTATTTTATATCAAAAAATGTAAATCTTATAGCTCCTGAAACACGAACCTCTGCTCCTGTTAAAATAACAAGAGATATAAAGGGGCAATCCATCAATATAAATGGATTATTTCCCATAGGAGAGGGAGCTGGGTATGCTGGTGGAATAGTAAGTGCAGCAGTGGATGGTCTTAAAATAGTTGACCTTGGTTTTACTAAAACTATTATTTAATTAAAAGGGAGGAAAATCATATGAAAAATTTCAATTATAACGTAAGTACAAAAATCCTTTTTGGAACTGGTAAAGTCGATGAACTTGGAAATGAAGTTAAAAAAATAGGTAGTAGAGTCCTTTTAGTATATGGTAAAGGAAGCATAAAAAGAAACGGACTTTATGATAAAGTTATAGAAGTATTAAAAAGAGAAGAAATATCTATATTTGAACTTCCTAATGTAGATCCAAATCCTAGGATAGAATGTGTATATTATGGAGCTGAAATATGTAAAAGAGAGGATATTAATCTTGTTCTTGCTATAGGTGGAGGAAGTACTATAGACTGTGCTAAGGCAATAGCTGCACAAAGCAGATATAATGGAGATATATGGGAAGATTTATATGTAAAAAATAAGATGAAACAGCTTACTTCTGCTCTGCCAGTAGCTTCTGTTCTAACACTTGCTGCCACTGGAAGTGAAATGAATGGAAACAGTGTGATATCAAATATGAATGAAAACAGAAAGCTAGCTATAGGAAGTGATCTGCTAAGACCTGTTTTCTCTATACTTGACCCAATATATACTTACAGTGTAAATAAATATCATACAGCTGCTGGAACTGCTGACATAATGAGTCATATATTTGAGCAGTATTTTTCACCTGATCATGATGGATTTTTACAAAATCGTTTGATGGAAGGACTTTTAAAGACTATAATACACTTTGGTCCTATTGCATATAATGAACCTGAAAATTATGAAGCAAGAGCTAATCTAATGTGGGGAAGTTCTTTGGCATTGAATGGACTGCTTACTTATGGTAAAATATCTACAGACTGGGCAACTCATGGAATGGAACATGAACTAAGTGCTTATCATGATATAACTCATGGTGTTGGACTTGCTATTCTTACTCCTGTATGGATGGAATATGTATTGTCTGAAGAAAATATTCATAGATTTGTAGAATATGGAAAATATGTATGGGACATTTCAGGGGATGATCCTATGGTTATTGCAAAAGAAGCAATAAATAAAACTAGAGAATTTTTTAAATCTCTGGATATCCCAAGTACTTTAAGAGAAGTAGGAATAGAGGAAGAAAATCTTGAAAGAATGGCTGATGCAGCTGTTGCTTTTGGTCCTCTTGGAACAATGAAAAAGCTTCACAAAGCAGATGTACTTGAGATTTTAAAAAGGGCTTTTTAAAATTTTAAATATAAATCAGGAGGTAACATAATAATGAACGAATACGATTTAAATGAAATGCGTAACGAGCAAGGAGTTTATGTCAATGTAGAAACGACGAACAAATTCCTTAGGAAAGTTTTTTTGAACATGGTAATTGGAGTACTTATTACAACACTAGTACCAATATACTTATTTGGTTTTAATGCAAGACTGCTGTATGCCATAATGCCTTATTTTAAAATAATAATGTTTGCAGAAATAGCATTGGTATTTGGATTAAGTTTAGGAATTAATAAGATGTCTTCTGGAACTGCAAGAATGATGTTCTTTCTTTATTCACTAATGAATGGAATTCTTTTCAGCAGTCTGGGATTTGTATTTCACCCTGTGAGTATATTTTATACTTTAGGAGTGGCTCTGATAATGTTTATAGTCATTGCAGCTTATGGGTATACTACAAGTGAAGATCTTAGCAACTATGGTAAATATTTAATGACAGGACTTATCAGTATAATTATAATGTCAGTAATCAATTTCTTCCTTAAAGCTCCTTTTCTTTACTGGATTGGAACTGTATTAGGAATAGTTATTTTCTCAGCTCTTATAGCTTATGATGTTAACAGAATCAAAAAGATAGCTTTCCAAATGGCAAACGGCGACGAAGAAGCTATGAATAAACTTGGAATAATTGGTGCATTGAATCTCTATCTTGACTTTATAAACCTATTCTTATATCTGTTAAGAATATTTGGAAAAAGAAGAAGGTAGTCTGGAGGAGATTGAATGAAAATAAAAAAATTACTCCCTTTAGTATTTGCAGCTATTTCTGTTAGTTCATTTGGAGGAACACATGACCTTCAAACAAACCTTTCAGAGATAAATGGAAAAATTATAACTGACAGAGGAAGAAGTCAGTTCAGAGAAAGCGTAATGTTTAAAAAAATGGATAGAAGAGGCTACAGTGGCAGTTCTCAATATATTGAAGGAATAGGAAAAATCAAGTCTTCTTATGATAAAGATGATAATAATACTGATTATGATGCAAAAATTAAAGGATTTTTAATGGCCACTAACAGTACTTTCTTATCTAACCCTGACTTCATGACAGGAATGAGCTTTGGTTATATAAGATCAAGGGCTGAATTTGATGATCAAGATGACAGCAGCCAAAAAATAAGAACTTATGGATTAAATACTTATCTTGCATATAACAAAGAAAACTGGCTTTTTATTGGAAGAGCTGGATATGATGAAAGTAAGAATATTTTAAAAACTACAAATATTTCTAATATAGTTTACAGAACTAAAAACTATTCTTTAGGAGCAGAGGGAGGATATTTCTTTGAACTTGGAGAAAAGTCACTCCTTTATCCATACTTAGGAGTTGGCTGGAATCAGTATACTACTAAAGGTCATGATGGAATATCTACATCTAATGACAGAGTAGGAAGTGGAAATATCGGACTTATGTATTCGAAAGAAATGGGAGATAAGTTCTTATTTACAGGAAATGCAGAATGGTCTTATGAATTTGCAGATAGAAAAAAATTTATTACAGATTCAGGAAAAATAAAGACATTGGAAGTATCAAGAGATACAGGAATGTTTAGTTTAGGTTTAGGATATTATATTGATCCAGACTTTTTAGTAAATGTAAAATATCAAGGTTATGTAAATAAAAATTATTACTATGACATGGTAATTTTAAGTTTTATACATAATTTCTAATATTAATAATATAAAACAAGAGGTTGACTAAAATCAACCTCTTTTATATTTGTTAAATTTTTATATTTTCTGGATCTTCTAATTTATCAGCCATTTCTGCAAATGTATCTTGTGATGGCTCATGTCTTTTTTCTTTTGGTGGAAATGTTGATTCGTACTCTAAAAACTCATCTCCTCCAAATGGAATATCACTTAAAAATTCATGAAGATTTCCAGAAATTCCTTCCAGAGAACCAGGATAAAGCTCCATAGCTAAAAGTGCTTTAACAAAAACGCCATCAGCTCTTGCTATTCCAAACTTAGCTGCACTTTGAAATCCAACTCTTGTATAGTACCCAGGGTAACCATATATAGCTATTCCCTTATATCCCATTTCAGCTGCTGCTTTTTTACTATGTTCTATTAAAGCTTTTCCTATTCCAAGATTATGATATTTTGGATCTACACATAAGGGGCCGAAATTTAAAATCTCATGGGCTTTCCCATTTTTATCTCTTACTTCAGCTTTTGTATAGAAAATATATCCAACTATTTCTCCATCTTTAACTGCTACAAAGTTAAGTTCAGGAATCGTTACTTCAGAATCTCTTAAATAGTAAGGGATAAAATGTTCGCTGGCTCCTGGAACATATAGATTCCAAAAGGCTTCCCTAACCATCTCTTCAACTTTTCTATAATCATTTTTTTCTTCTAATCTTATTTCTAATTTCAATATTATCCTCCATCTAATTATATTTTTGACCGCAAATTTTTATCAAAACCTATAATAGAAAAGGACTTTTACATCCTTCCATTATAGGAAGAATACACTCTCATTATTTATCATCTAAATCACCTCTAATTAAAATTTTATTATATAAATACTCTATTTTAGAAAATAGAGACTATATCATATATTTAAACATCTTCGTTGTATGTTTTATAAAATTCTCCCAAGGGAATAAATGCTGCTCCCAATAAATTAGCATTATCAGAAAGAGAAGAAAATTCAAGAATATCTGTATCTTTACTGAAAATATTATTTGAGAAAATTATCTCTTTAAGTAAAGGTTCAAAATATTCTTTATAATCAGAAATTTTTCCTCCGATTATTATTTTATCAGAATTCAGCATCATCAAGGCTGTTTTTATTCCTAATGCTAAAATCCATGTATATCTCTCTAATATTTTCTTACCTTTTTCTGTTTCTATAAATTTTTTCTGGAAGATATCTTCATACTCTTTAATTTCACATTGGAATTCTTTTTCAAATTCTTTCATTAAAGCTAGATTAGAACAATATTGTTCAAGACACCCTTCACTTCCGCAAACACACTTATCTCCATTTGGGATAATTGGAATATGCCCTATTTCCCCAGATTTATTTCCTTTTCCTCTGTACAGCTGATCTTCAACTATAATTCCAGAACCTATACCAGTGTCTATTGATATGAAAAGAATATTTTTCTTTGTCTGAAGTCCAGAGTGATTAACTATATATTCACCTATAGCACCAGCATTAGCTTCATTTTCTAAGAATATTGGAAGACCAAATTCTTCTTCTATTTCTTTCATATCCTGATTAAGAAGAGTAAAATTTCCACCTAATTTTATCATATTATTTTCTGGATCTACAACTCCTGGAAGAACTATCCCTATTCCCTTTATAAATTCTTTTTTATCAAATTCCCATAAAAATTTTTTCAATTCGTTTATAACCAGAAAGACAAAATTCTCACTATTAATAAATTCTTCTTTGACAACAGTCTGTTTTAATATTTTTCCATCAAGATTTATCAGAACCATAGATATATGATTCATTTCTACTTTGATTCCTATGGAAAAATAAGCATTAGGATTAAATTGATATTTTACCGCTTTTCTGCCAAGTTTACCACTGTTAGTTCCTGTTTCATATATCAGCTTACTCGTTAAAAATCTTTCTAATATTTTCGTAACTGTTGGTATACTGATATTCAAATATTGAGATATTTCTAACTTGCTGAATTCTCTTACCTCCACCAGAAATCTAAAAGTTCTGTTTTCATTTCTGAGTTTCTCTCTCTTTTGATAAATTATTTCCATCTTTTCTCCTTTTGAATAGTTGGATACTTCTACCTATATTTTTACACGAATTACAATATTAAGTCAATAACTTAATTCAATTTTTTTATCTTTATTTGAATTATTGTGTTCTGATAAAATATTATTTTAAAAATTCCCGAAAAATATTTTTGTTTTTTAAAAGAAAGAATAATCTCCTTTAAAGTAAATTTTTTAACCATTTATCTCACAAAAAAATGTAACTAAATATTTTGATATTATTTACAAAAATGAAAATAAATGTTATTATACAGTTAACATTTATATATTTGAGAAATTAGTAAACTTTACTGTTTAATACTAGTATAAATATAAAAAATTTCGTAATAGGTGATGTGCCATGGTCGTAAAAATAACAAAAGTGAAAAATCATTTAGAAAGCAATTTTGAATTTACAGTAGAAAATTTTGAAAAAGAATTAAATGATTTAAAAAGAGATTATAAAATAAAAAATGTTACTAACATGGAAGAACTAATAATTGAAAAGATCAAATTTTTTCACTACCTTGAAGAAGGAAAAGCAGAAAATCCTTTAGTTATAAAAGATTCTGATAAAAATGGCGGAATTCTTGTTATGCTTACAGGAAAAGATAAAGAAATTGTTTCTTATATAATAAATACTATATAAAAAGCTCTCATATATACGAGAGCTTTTTATATTACTAATTTTATTCAAATTAACCATTATAAGTTTTAATTGCTGTAAATAAAGGTTTTTTAAGAATTAGTTAGATTGAGCCTGTCCGTCATTAGTTCCTTCTACACTCTCTATTTCTTGAACTTCTACTTGTTCTTCATAAGGATTTGGAGTAGGAGTTTTTATTTTCATTTCAAGAGATGTAAGAGCTTCTTTCATTGTTCCAAATGTTTTTTCAATTTCTTTTGTTAATTTATCCTGTTCAGCTTTATTTTTTATATTAGCTACTTCTTTTTTTGCAGCATCTTCTTTAACCTGAATTTCAGATAATAATTTTTGTATTTTATCCTCTGCTTGAGCTTCAGTCATAGTAGAATCTTTAACTATACTTTCTTGAAAAGCTGCAAAATCTTTTTGAGTTTCTGTCATAAGTTTTTGTACTTCCTGATTAGGTTTATCATTTCCACATCCAGCAAGGACCAAAGCTGATAAAAGAGAACCTGCGATAATATAATTTAATTTTTTCATTTTCATATAAATTTCCTCCTAATTATTAATTAATTCCTTATATTATAAGTATTCGCTAAAAAAAACAATTTCTTTTTATTTATAATAATTTTTTTTAA
>ERZ838225.406-NODE-406-length-61123-cov-4.854212_pt1 | contig 61123 bp, 47 predicted proteins | sample MGYA00519684_ERZ838225 | MGnify/ENA primary metagenome ERZ838225 (study PRJEB31850, sample SAMEA3708829) | human gut metagenome | biome: human gut; feature: human-associated habitat; material: faeces | place: China | collected 2014 ... | reverse complement strand
ATAGGAAAGTGCGTCCTATGACATAAAAACGCTCCGCGAGGATCGCCATGGGTTGGAAGAAAATTGGGCTGATGAAGCGACCCGACGCAGGCGGAGAAGCTCGCGGGCGAGCTTCTTTCTTATACAGGAAGTTTTGTTCTTTGAAATGAAAGCGCACCGCAGAGATGAGTACTGCGTGGGAGGAAGAAGGCTGCTGATGCAGCCGCACTCCGGCGCGGGAATGTGCCCTGCGAAGGAAGAAAGACTGCGCAGCAGAGAGGAAAATTCAGCAATGAATAAAATAGAAAAGACAAAGGGTGTTCTGGCAGCGGCAGCTCTGGCTGTTTTCTCTCTGGCAGGAGGAAGTCAGGCTCTTGCTATGGATGCTCCAGGAAGCGGAGATCCCCGCTGGGAGTACAGGGCAGATCACCACTGGTATTATCAGAGAGAGGACGGATCTGTTCATACAGGCTGGCTTTCCTTTGAGGATGAATGGTACTGGTTTGATTCAGAGGGAAGAATGACAGAGGGCGGATTCCATGGAATTGATGGAAAGCGGTATTATTTTTTCAGCAATGGACACATGGCATGGAATCAGTATCTGGATTTGTCCTATTTGAATGAAGATGGGCAGCCGGATGAGACTCATGATATTCGGATTGCAGGCGCTGGAACGCCTGACGGAGAGGCGAGGGATCTTCTGACGGATTATCTGTATCAGATTCCCCGTTCCTGGCTGGCACGGTTTGCAAAGGAGGACTGGCAGTTTCTGTTTTATCCGAATAAAAAGTTTTTTGAGGCACCAAATACCAGTCAGGGAATTTATTATGTGTATCACAGCACAGATACCTATTACAAAAAAGCAAAGTTTACCAGGCCGGAAGCAGTGCTCCAGGCTTTTGGAGAGTATGTGGGCTTTGCATCAGGGTGCTATCGGAAAGACAGTCAGTGGATGCAGGCGCTTTGGAAAGAGGCAAAACAGCTGCAACCCCTTCTTCAGATTCCGGATATTTATTCCGGAGAGGCGCAGGTTTATTTTGGCAGCCTGTTTGCGGCTTATGTGGACGAAGAAACGCGGGATGAGGTGTTAAAGCGTTCTCCTGAAGCCGGGAGGATTCTCGATGAGATTTTAGTTTCTGCCGAAACGGAGGAAGCCGGAAAACGGATGGAGAAAAGGCGGAAGGAGGATCTGGAACGGCTCTGGTGGGAAAATACAGAAAAGGGATATGGTCCTGGAGTTTCTGGAAAGCAGAGGCGGGGGAAGGGATCCTCAAATACAGCAGAAGAGCTGGCGGATTAATCTGCCAGCTCTTCCCATTTTTCATAAAGCTCTTCCAGGCTGCTCTGAATGGATTCTTTTTCCTGATTCAGTTCCATTAACCGGGAAACATCTGTGTATATTTCTTCCTGGCTGAGAAGCTGATCAATTTCTCCATCTCTTGTTTCCAGGCGAAGAATTTCCTCTTCGGTTTTTTTCAGGTCATTCTGACGTTTGCGGATACGGGCCTGCTCCTCCTTCTGTGCTTTCCAGTCCATCTTATTTTCAGACTGAAGCGATGCAGAGGAAGCAGATGCATATTTTGCGGCAGCGCTGCTGTCTGAGGCAGAACTTCCTCTTCCGGCAGCAGCTACAGCACCGGAAAAGCCAGAGCTTCCGCTGACAGACGGATCCGTGTAAAGCTGATTCATCAGTTCCCGTTTTTCCAGATAATAATCATAGTTCCCAATATAATTTAAGAAGGTCTGTCCCGTCAGCTCCAGGATTCTTGTTGCGGTCTGGTTGATAAAGTATCGGTCATGGGACACATAAAGGACGGTTCCGGTGTAGTGACGGAGCGCATCCTCCAGGATCTCCTTGGAGGTAATGTCCAGGTGGTTGGTCGGCTCGTCGAGAATCAGGAAATTGGCTTCGGAAAGCATCAGCTTTGCAAGAGAAACCCGTCCCCGCTCTCCGCCGCTCAAATCAGAGATCCGCTTAAATACATCATCTCCAGTGAAAAGGAAGGCAGCCAGAATATTGCGGACCTGAGTGTTGGTCAGATTGGGGTAAGCATCGGAGACCTCCTCAAACACCGTTTTTTCCATATGAAGCACATGGTGTTCCTGATCATAATAGCCGATATGAACCTTGGAGCCAAGGGTAATGGTGCCGCTGTCGGATGGAACCATGGCGTTGATCATTTTTAAAAGGGTGGTTTTTCCCGTTCCGTTGCTGCCGATGACAGCAACTCTTTCTCCACGTTTGATATCAATATCCACCTGGGAAAACAGCTTCTGAGAACCAAAGGACTTTGACAGATCCCGGATGGTCAGCACGTCATTGCCGCTGACGATATTTGGCTCCAGGGAAATGTGCATTTCATCGTTGACCTCAGCCGGCTTATCCAGAACCTGAATTTTGGAAAGCATTTTTTCACGGCTTTCTGCCCGTTTGATGGATTTTTCCCGGTTAAAGGATTTTAATTTGGCAATTACCTCTTCCTGATGGCGGATTTCCTGCTGCTGGTTTAAGTAGGCCTTCATCTGAGCAGCACGGATCATGGCCTTTTTTTCGCTGTAGGCAGTGTAATTGCCCTGGTACACGCTGCAATGACCCTGCTCCAGCTCCACGATTTTGGTGACAACCCGGTTTAAGAAATACCGGTCATGAGCGACAATGACAACAGCGCCGTTATAGTTTAACAGATAGTTTTCCAGCCAGGAGATGGATTCCATATCCAGATGGTTGGTTGGCTCGTCCAAAAGAATCACATCTGGTTTGGACAGAAGAAGCTTTCCAAGGGAAACCCGTGTTTTCTGTCCTCCGGAAAGAGTGGAGACTTCTTTGGAAAATTCCTCTTCCGTAAAGCCCAGGCCTTTTAATACGCCGGTCAGCTCGCTTTTCCAGGCATAGCCGTTTTCCAGCTCAAAGGTATGGTTTAAACGGCTGTAGGAGGAAAGCAGCTGCTCCAGCTCCTCGCCGGAGGCATGCTGCATACTTAACTCCAGACTTCGAATCTGCTGCTCCATTTCAATAATGGGGCGTTTTACTTCTTTTAATTCTTCATAAATGGTTTTGGCGCTGTCCAGATCCTGGTGCTGGGCCAGATAGCCCAGGGTTTTTCCCTTGGAAAGAACTACCTCTCCTGTATCGGCGTTCAGCTCACCTACGATGATTTTCAGCAGGGTGGATTTGCCGGCTCCATTAATGCCTACAATGGCGGCTTTTTCCTGATCTTCTATATGAAAGGATACCTCGGAAAGAATCTGATCCGTACCAAAGGCCTTGCTGATATGGCTGCAGGATAAAATCATAAATATAAAACTCCATTTCTGTAAAATATCGTAACTATTCAGGACGAAAACTGGCAGAAAAATCAGTGTCAAGTTTGTTGTAAGAGGATTTTTTCCAGTTTTCACATCGGAGGAATCTCCGATGCTTCTCGTCCGGCTTTGCCGGATAAGAAGATGGCCCGTCCTGAACAGTTACAAATTATCAATAATCTTAGTAAAAATCACTGATTTCAGTAAAATCCTTCTATCAGTATAATATAGGGATCCGTTTATTTCAAGTAAGTCTTACCTGTAGTTTTTCCTTTTCTCAGGGAAACGACATAAGAACTGCCTTATTTTTATGCAGTTTTTTGTTGCCGATTTGCCTGTCATACGTTATAATAGATACGTTAAGCATCAATATGAGTGATTGCGTACCTGTTCCGGACTGCCTGCAGGCACAAAAGACACTGCGGTTTTGTTTACCGGCAGAAGCTGCGGAATAATTACAGAATCAGGAAATGAGGAGATTCAAATGAGCGAAAGAAAAGTTGGAACAATATCAAGAGGCATCCGCTGCCCAATTATCCGTGAAGGAGATAATCTGGCTGACATCGTGGTAACCAGTGTGCTGGAAGCGGCTGAAAGTGAAGAATTTGCATTAAGAGACCGGGATGTTATTGCAGTAACCGAGTCTGTTGTGGCGAGAGCACAGGGAAACTATGCCAGTGTCCAGGCAATCGCGGAGGATGTAAGGGCAAAGCTTGGCGGAGAAACTGTTGGTGTGATTTTCCCGATTCTGTCAAGAAACCGTTTTGCAATCTGTTTAAAGGGAATTGCCATGGGCGCAAAAAAAGTTGTGCTGATGTTAAGCTATCCCAGTGATGAGGTAGGCAACGAACTGGTATCTCTGGATAAGCTGGATGAAGCAGGCATCAATCCCTACAGCGATGTGCTGTCTCTGGAGCAGTACAGAAGCCTGTTTGGTGAGAACCGCCATCCCTTCACCGGCGTAGACTATGTGGACTACTACAGTCAGATTGTCAGAGAGGCCGGCGCTGAGGTTGAAGTGGTATTTGCCAACAATCCCAGAGCAATTTTAGACTATACAAAGAATGTTCTGACCTGCGATATTCATACCCGCGCAAGAACCAAGAGAATTCTTCTGGCAGCAGGTGCAGAGAGGGTATGCGGTCTGGATGATATTATGAACGCTCCGGTTGACGGAAGCGGATGCAATGAGAGATATGGTCTTCTGGGATCTAACAAGTCCACAGAGGATACGATTAAGCTCTTCCCGAGAGAGTGCCGTGATTTTGTTCTGGATATTCAGAGCCAGATTCTGGATAAAACCGGAAAGCATGTAGAGGTTATGGTATACGGTGACGGTGCATTTAAGGATCCGGTAGGAAAGATCTGGGAGCTGGCAGATCCAGTGGTTTCTCCGGCTTATACGGACGGTCTGGAGGGAACTCCCAATGAGCTGAAGTTAAAATATCTGGCTGACAATGATTTTAAGGATCTGTCCGGTCAGGCATTGAAGGATGCTATCTCCAAACGGATTCAGGAGAAGGAAGACAATTTGGTAGGAAACATGGCTTCTCAGGGTACAACTCCGCGTCGCCTGACCGATTTAATCGGTTCTCTCTGCGATTTGACCAGCGGTTCCGGAGACAAGGGAACTCCCATTATTCTGGTACAGGGATACTTTGATAATTTTACAAATTAATCCTGGAAGATGCCGATAAAAACTGTGTTATACAGACAAAATTTTTTTGAAATCGGTTCTGGATTTTATACAGATCAGGTATTGTGTTTTTTGCAGAAAAAGTGATAAAATAAGCGTGCAGCAGAGGAAGAAAGAGCTTCCAGGGCTGCACGTTTTTTGTGTCATAGGAAAGGTTATCCTGTTATAATCAGGAAATAAAATTTCTTTTTAATTCATAGCGAAGGAGACGGATTATGTCTAAAGCAGATGTGGTATTAGGTTGTTTTTATGGAGATGAAGGAAAGGGAAAGGTCATTGACTACCTGGCAGCAGACGCGGATATTGCCGTGCGGGCTACAGGCGGAGACAATGCCGGTCACACAATTAAGACAAACGGAGTAAAATATGCAATGCATCTGATTCCTTCCGGAATTCTGTCCGGTCACACGGTTGGAGTAATTGGAAACGGTGTTGTTCTGAATCCTGAGGTTCTTCTGAAGGAAATTGACAATCTGGTTTCCCACGGATATGAGATAAAGAATCATTTAAAAATCAGCGAGAAAGCACACATTATTCTGCCTTATCACAGTATGCTGGATCTGGCCTTAGAGAAGTCCAGGAAGAATCTGAAAATCGGAACCACAGGAAAGGGAATCGGACCTGCATACTGCGATAAGTATGAGCGCAGCGGACTTCGGGCTGAGGATCTGTACAGCGACGATTTCCGTGAAAAACTGACAGGTCTGGTAGAGCATAAAAAAGCTCTGGTGGAGTTTTACGATCCGGAGAATGAGGACGCAAAAAAACTGCTGGATCCGGAGAAGATTTATGAGCAGTATACAGCTTATGCAGAGAAGCTAAAGCCCTATGTCTGCGATACAGTTACCTATCTTCATAAAGCAATGGAGGAAAATAAAAAAATTGTAGTGGAAGGCGCCCAGGCGACTCTCCTCGATATTGATTTTGGCTCCTATCCCTATGTAACCTCCTCCAATCCAACGATTGGCGGAATTATTACTGGAACCGGTATGAGTTCTGCAGATATGGGAAATGTTTACGGTGTGATCAAGGCGTATTCCAGCCGTGTGGGAGCCGGTCCTTTTGTGACAGAGCTTCTGGATGAAACAGGAGATCGCATCCGGGAACTGGGCCATGAGTACGGAACGACGACGGGACGTCCAAGACGATGCGGCTGGCTGGATCTGGTAACCTTAAAATATGCAAAGCGCGTCAACGGACTGACAGCTTTGGCAGTCAATCATCTGGATACCATTGGCCGGTTTGACCAGATTAAAGTCTGCGTTGCTTACGACTGTGATGACAAAGTGACAGAGGATTTTTCCACCAACCTGAAGTTTTTAAACAGTGCAAAGCCGGTTTATCGGGAATTTGACGGGAATTTCGGAGAGATTTCAGACTGCAAGACTTTTGAGGAGCTGCCGGAAAATGCAAAGGCCTATATCCGTTTTATTGAAGAGTACATTGGCATTCCGGTAAAATTCATTGGAACAGGGGCAGAGCGGGAAGCCATGATTGTTCGCTGAGACCTCCGGGCAGAAGAATAAAACGAAAGTATAATGGCAGTAGACAGTAAAACAGCGGAAAGGATAGTAAAACCTCTCCGCTGTTTTCGTTAATTTTCTGTTTCCGTTGGCAATTTGAGGACAGTCTGAATGGTGAACACCGTTTCAGTGTAGCTGACATCCAGAATGCTCTTGTATTTTTTGGCAATGGTTTCCATCAGCGCTAAACCAAAGCCATGGGCTTCCGACTCTGGCTTTGTGCTGCGCAGTCTGCCATCTTGGTCGGTGGACAGGCAGCCGTTGTAGCCGTTTTCACAAAGCACCGCCAGAAATCCGCTGCGGATGTAGGTGCGCAGGTGGATAAACCGATTCCCGTTTTCTGCCTGTCCGGCGGCTTCCAGAGCGTTGTCCAGAAGGTTCATAAACAGGGGGCAAAGGTTCTCCTCCAGAATGGAAAGCTTTGGTGGCAGCATGGCATTGATGGCAAAGTGCTGAGTAAACTGTACTTGTGAAGTCTGCCGGTTTTGTCCCTTTAGTTCAGTAAGAAACCGCCCGATTCCATCAAAGTTTCTGTCTTCGTACATGGTGTTTAGGGCGGTGAGATGGTGGGCAAACGCGTGGCACACCGCCGCACCCTCCCGCATCTTCTCTTCCAGAATACGGTAGCTTTCCATCGCCATTTCATTTTTCAGTTTTAAGGTACGGGCTTCGGTCTGTACACGAATGACCGAACACACCATATCCCAGATAGAAAGCAGGGTGCAGACCAGCACCAGCCAGGCGGTGAGCCAGCAGAGCAGCCTGTCAGAACGCTCAGGCTCCAAACAGTCAGCCCGATGCCGGTCAGCATCAGAAGCAGAAGCCGCCAGTCTGCCTTGTGGTTGAGGATGCCAAACAGAAACAGTCCCCAGATCAGAGCCAGTGCCAGCGCCATGGATCCGGCAGGAAAGCTGTAATAATTCCGTAGGCGATGTTGCCTTTGGCGTCTGTGGGGTCAGCGGTCATTCTCAGAAGGGGAGGGAACAATCCCATGGGAGCGGAAAGTGGGCGGACCTCCATGATTAGTTCCTCGCCATCCCCGGCAGGCAGTGGAAGCTGTACCTGTCCCAGATTGGCGGTGTTTTCCTGCGCCAAAGAAGCGGCGGCATAGATGTTTTTCCCATCTAAGAAAATGTTAGTCTGGGCGTCGGTGATCTCAAACACCAGAAAGCTGCCCATTTCCGACCGCTGGGGCAGAGACAGGGTGAAACGGAAATAGTCTCCTTCTGTCAGCGCAGGCTCTCCTGCCATGGGGGCAAAGGGCCTTTGAGTTCCATCTGCGGAAACGACAGATGACTGTTCCCATTCCAGATAGGTCCAGTTTCCTTCCAGAACGGTAAATTGATGCAGGAATGCAAGAAGCCCCACGCATACAAACAGGAACGCAGTGGCAAGGCAAAACCGCAGAGTCCGTTTCAATGCTACACCTCCTCTACTTTTTTTCTTTCATTGTTTTTATTAAGTTTTCTGGTTTAAAAAGGGGCCTCGCAAAGAGGTGCGCAGGAATCGCGGATTACCAGCCTGTGGGGAACCAGCACCTTTGATGCCATGTCCATAGGGGAGTCTAAGTGAAGCTTCAGTTGACGGACAGCCTCAGCACCCAGCTGCCAGGGATTAATATCAATAGCAGTCAGCTGTGGTACATGGTGAAGGGCAATAGAGGAATCGTTGAAAGTAATCAGGGAAAGCTGCTCCGGTATCCGAATGTTCCATTCAATCAGATGACATTCCAATTCACGAATCAGCATATCATCGCTGACAAGAAGAGCTGTTGGAGCTGATTGACCAGTAAAAACGGATTTCATTCTTGCAAGTCCTGCTTCCTGGGACAAATCCTCCATATGAAAGGTATGTTCCGGAAGAAAGGGAAGCTGATGCTGCATCAGGGACTGGACGTATCCTGCGTAGCGATCCTGGTTAAAGAGAAAGGAGGTATCTCCGCTTAAATAGGCAATCCGGGAGTGGCCTAGACTGATGAGATAATCCACGGCTTCTCTGGCTGCAAGCAGATTATCACTGTCAACATAAATAGTTTCGCTGGGATAGGCGGAAACCTTTCCGATCAGCACATAGGGAATCCCGGAAGAATGAAAATAGTCAATCAGGATATCCTGATTTTTGGAATATAGGAAAAGAAAGGAATCTGCCCGTCCGCTTTCAATCAGAAGTTTCGCATTTTCCAGAAGCTCTTCCTCCGTTTCTCCCATGACCATGGAAACTGTCCAGTGATATTCCCGGCAGAGACTGGCAATGCCGCAGCTGGATTTCAGATAAAAGGTGTTTTCTGAAAGATCACTGCGTCTGAAAGGCGGAAATATAATGGCAGTTGATTTGACAGCAGGAGCAGTCTGTTGTGGATCCGGGTAGTTTGATGTATATCCAAGGGCAGACATGGCGCTGCGCACCTTTCGTTTTGTTTCTTCGCTGATAGATGGCAGATTCTGGCAGGTTCTGGTTACGGTAGAGGGAGAGACGCCGGCCAGCTTTGCGACATCCTTGATGGTTGCACTCATGACAAGACCTCCTGATGGGTTTCTTTTTTTACAACTATAGCGAAAAAGGAGGAACAAGTCAAGCAACAGAATGCAAATACATGCATGAATGAACTGTTATAATACAATACAAACTATGCAAATATTACGCAAAAGACGGCGGAGAATTTTTTCTCAGCCGTCTTTTCGTTTATGTTAGAAAAAGGTAATATGATATTCTTTACAGATTTTTCGAATTTCCCATATGCCGATAAGAATGGATGCAGCGCCAGTTAAAATGTTGCTGATTCCCATAACAATTCCTACGCTGATGCTTCCAAGATCCGTAAAATTCTGAAGGAACCACAAAACCGGTATGCGGAAGAGGAAGACGCGCATGAAGTTAATCACCAGGGTCAGTCGTGTTTTTCCAAAGCCGTACAGCAGGGAAAGGACAGCGGCATTGATGCCAAGAGGAACAGCACCCAGAGCCTCGTACCGGTAGATGGAGACAATCATCTGAAGAAATTCTTCATCAGAGCCGGCAAACAGCCAGCTGATCTGACGGATGAAAACCAGAGACAGGGTCATAAAGAAAAAGCCGATAACGGTGTTAATTACCAATACGCACTGGAAGGCCTTCAGGGCGCGCTTGGGCTCCCCAGCTCCCAGATTCTGGCTGATTATGGCAGATCCGCCCTCCTGAAATCCGTTTTGAGGCATGGTAGTAAAGCCGCCGATATTATTGGAGATTCCAAGGGCTCCTACTGTCAGGGGAGTGTAAATGGTACTCATGGAGTTTACAATCACCTTTCCAAAGGAAAAGGCTACCTTTTCTATAATAACCGGAATGGACAGGGTGATCATGGGTCTGGTTACATCTGCCTTCATGGAAATGGAGGACAGAGAAAAGCCAAAGGCATTGTCCTTCTGATTCAGATTTTTGAAGGCAGCTGCCAGAAGGAAGGTCTGAGAGATAATCGTTGCAACGGAAATCATATTGATTCCGCAGTTAAGGATATAAACGAAGATGGCTGTCAGAGCCAGCTTTAATCCAATAACCACCATATTCAGATTCAGAATCCGTTTGGAATTGCCCCGGGCCCGTTCAATGGCAATGTAAACATTGTTAAAGAAGCTGATAACCATTCCGAACAGCTCCAGAATAAAGTACTGGGTTCCTCCTGCAATAAATTCCTCCGGCGTTTTTGCAAGACGAAGAAACTGGGGAGTAAAGGGAACCAGAACCACCAGAAGGGTCAGTCCCAGAATCGCACACATGGCAAACAGAGTGCTGACCCGTTTTTTGACCAGCTGAAAATCTCCGGATCCATAGGCCTCGCTGATTTTGATGCTGGCGCCGACAGCAAGACCGCCTCCCAGGGCAGAAAGCATCAAATTGATCTGGGAGAGGTAGGCAACAGTGGATACGGCAGTGGCGCTGATATGAGCGGCCATCATGGAATCAAATATTTTAAACAGCTGGGTAAGGCTCTGGTATAGAGCCAGTGGAAAGCCAACATAGAGAACGACTCTCCACATATTGTCGTGCAGGGAAAAATCCCGGAATTGTTTGTCCTTGTCTGAAAGCTGCGCTTGATTTTTCATGTCTGTTTCCTCATTTCTCATAGGATAATTTCGAATCTTATCCTATAACAAAAAAAGGATATTTTTTACAGAATAAACGTCTTATATAAAAAAAACTACAGATTATTTGTCTGGATTGCAGAATTGTGATACAATAAAGGAAGAAGAGGAATAAAGACGCTGCAGAGAGAGGCGCTGCTGGGAAAGAGACAGTGTGGCAGGAGAAAAAGGGCGGCAGAAGCAGTGCCGCCTTTTCAGAAAAAAGGAGTTGGAGCGAATGGATACAGAAGAAAAAGGAATTTGTCAGGGATGTTTTGACGTTCAGCAGGATGAGGAGCTGCAGGATAAGCCTTCGGGAGTATTTGCCAGCAGAAAACGGCGTCCAGTAGATTTTTCCATGACAGCGGATCACAGCCACGGCTATTATGAGCTGTTTTATCTGGCAACAGGGAGATGCCGGATCTTTTTAAACCATACCATATATCATTTGGAGCCGGGGGATCTGATCTTGATTGAGCCCCAGGCGCTTCACCGGACCATCTACGGCCTTACCAGGGAAAATGAACGGATTGCAGTGGGATTTGCACTTGAACATATGAAGCAGCTGGAAATACAGTGGGGAAAGGACTGGTCGGGGCGCCTGAGGGGAAAGCCCTGTATTTCTGTAGAACCGGGGCGGCGCAGATATGTGGAAAATCTGCTGGAAAAAATTCTCTCAGAACAGAAAAACAGAGATGTGTTTTCTGATGTGCTGATTCGCAATTATCTGTCGGAGCTTTTGGCCTTTTGCGGACGGTACCGGCTGGAGCATCAAAGCCCCAGAATTCAGGATGTGGCAGAGTCGGCAGCTCAGGAGGCTGAAATTCAGGAGGCGGCCTCTTATATTTATCACCATTTTAGGGAACCGCTTACCCTGGAGCTGGTGGCAGGACGAGTTCACATGAGTCCGGCTTATTTTTCCAGGCGATTTAAAAAGCTGACAGGCTTTGGATATAAGGAATATTTGAATTATGTCCGTTTGAAGGAGGCGTCCCGGATGCTTTTGGAAACAGAGCTGTCAGTGGCTGACATTGCTCAGCTGTGCGGATTTTCTGATGGAAATTATTTTGGAGATTTGTTTAAAAAAGAAAAAGGGATTTCTCCCAGAGTATACAGGAAAAATCCCCAGAGGTTTATTTGACGCTCAGATAACAAAAAAGCTGTTTTAAATAAGCAGAGAGACTGTCCGGATTCTGAAGACAGACATCAATCAGGGCAGCATAGGAGCATTTGTCCCTTCGCTCTTTTTTCAGGGCTGGTTCCCATACGGGAGTAAACTGAGGAAGGAAAACGCCCTGCTCTCTGGTGTAGCAGTTTTTTGCAGTGGCTTTGACACAGGCACTCTGGTTGTACCTGACGGCCTCTGCCTTAGGAACCGCCTGATCCTCCTCAGGCAGGTAATAATAATCCTGATAGTTGGAATAAAAATTCTTCAGCTCTCCTTCAAACAGCGTAACCTCCAGGGTCAGCTGGTTCTGAGAAACAAAGCAGGATACCGGCTCAAGGCAGCAGGAAAAGGGAACGGGAACCGCGCAGGGACTCTGGCAAATCAGCTCCAGAAGATGGCGTTTGCTTCCGTCATTGCAGACTTCTGTAAGAATCTGCTGGCTTTTCAGAAACATGTTACCTTCGAAAAAGTCTGGGTAATGGAGGATGGGAAGGATGGACGGCATACCCTTTAGATCATCTTCGTTGTGAAGGATCAGCAGATCATACAGCTCATCGTCATGGTTCTTCAAATAGGTACGGTACACATCAATAAGCTGGCCTCCGGAGTACTGATCTGTCCGTGAAATGCCAAGAAATGCTTCGATGGCTTTCTGCTTCATGCTTTCCAGTCCCAGCAGTTTTCGGTATGGTCTGATTTTTTTGTAAATATCAATGCTTGTAACAGCAGAAAAATCATAATCCTTTTTCAGATGGCGGCACCGTTTTAACAGATAGGGAATGTCAAATCCGTCTCCGTTAAAGTGAATCAGGATTTTATAATTTTTCAGAAAAGAAAAGAAGCTGTCAAGCAGCTCCGGTTCTGCAGCAGCCGTATCTGCAAACCACTGAATCAGATTCCAGCAGCCGTCCTGAAAATAGGTGCAGCCAATGAGATATAGATTGGATGAATCACCGGAAAATCCGGTGGTTTCAATATCAAAAAACAGAAGCTCAGAAAGAGGGCCAATCCGATCAAGTGGGTAAGTATCAGGCAAATCCAGTTTTTTCGTTATTGTAATCATAGTCTTCCTCCTTGTTCGATTATAGAGGGAGGGAAAAAGAAAGTCAATGAAAAAACACCAGGCAGGAATCCCTGTGAGAAGGAGAAAATAAAAAGAAATCGAATGTCTGTTCGGTGGCATATTGCAATCAGGAGTTTCTTATGGTATGATGTCCGTAAAGTGAACAGCAGGAGGAATTTATCAGTGTTTTCATATATAAAAGGACCCTTGGTGGAAGTATGGGAGGGTGGAATCGTTGTGGAAGCAGGCGGAATTGGATGGAATATTCTTGTTCCTCTGTCCGTGCTTGACCGTTTGCCAAGAATCGGAGAGGAGCTCAAGATCTATACTTCTTTTCAGGTGAGAGAGGATGCCATGACTCTGTATGGCTTTTTCAACAGCCAGGATCGGAAGATGTTTAACCAGCTTCTGGGAGTCAATGGGATTGGCCCAAAGGCAGCTCTGGGTATTCTGTCTGCGCTGCAGCCAGATGATTTGCGAATGGCGATTCTCTCAGAGGATGCAAAAGCCATTGCCAGAGCTCCGGGCATTGGCCCTAAGACAGCCAAGCGGGTGATTTTGGATTTAAAGGATCGGATCCGGATGGAGGATGTGCTGCCTTCTGCTTTTGGAGCCGAAATGGAACCGGCAGAGACGGCTGGATCCGGAATGGAGGGAACCGGCAGAGAGGCTATAGAGGCGCTGGTGGCATTGGGATATTCCCTGACGGAAGCATCCAGGGCTGTACGGAAAATCGAGATCACAGAGGATATGACAGTAGAGGCAGTTTTAAAGGCATCTCTGAAGTATCTGGCAATCTGAGTGCGGGACAAATACAACAAGTGTGGAGAGTAAGATGGAGCGGAGAATCATAACAACAGAGATTACCGAAGAAGACAAATATATAGAACCCAGTCTCCGTCCGCAGCTGCTGGACGAATATATCGGGCAGGAAAGGATCAAAAGCAATCTGAAGGTGTATATGCAGGCTGCAAAGGCCAGAGGAGAGTCTCTGGATCATGTGCTGTTTTATGGTCCGCCGGGACTGGGGAAAACCACCCTGTCCGGAATTATTGCCAATGAGATGGGCGTTCATATGAAGGTGACGTCGGGACCGGCTATTGAAAAGCCGGGGGAGATGGCGGCGATTCTCAATAATCTGCAGGAGGGAGATGTTCTCTTTGTAGATGAGATTCACAGGCTGAACCGTCAGGTGGAAGAGGTGCTTTATCCGGCGATGGAGGATTTCGCTATTGATATTATGCTGGGCAAGGAGTCCTCAGCCCGTTCGATCCGTCTGGATCTGCCCCATTTTACCTTGGTAGGAGCTACAACCAGAGCGGGACTTCTCACTGCGCCTTTGCGGGATCGGTTTGGGGTGATTCAGAAAATGGAGTTTTACCGGCCGGAGGAGCTGCAGATTATTGTAGAGCGGTCAGCCGGTGTTCTTGGTGTGGAGATAGAGCCGGAGGGTGCAGCGGAAATTGCACGGCGCTCCAGAGGAACCCCTCGTCTTGCCAACCGTCTGCTGAAACGTGTTCGGGATTTCGCCCAGGTGAAATATGACGGGGTCATTACGAAGCAGGTGGCTGATTTCGCCCTGGATATCCTTGATGTGGATAAGCTGGGCCTGGATAACAATGACAGAAATATTCTGATGATGATGATTGAAAAGTTTGGCGGGGGTCCGGTAGGTCTGGATACTCTGGCAGCGGCTCTGGGAGAGGATGCGGGAACTCTGGAGGATGTGTATGAGCCGTATCTTTTGATGAACGGATTTTTGAACCGGACGCCAAGAGGACGGGTGGCGACAGAGAGTGCATACCGCCATCTGGGAATTCCCTTTGGAGAGTGACGAAAAACAGGCTGTGGAGTTTTGAAAATTCATTAGAAAAGTTGCTTGTTGATTCTATGAGGATATGGTACACTGTTACTGTATGCCTGTATTCCGGAAGGAAAACGGGCCACAGAAGCGATGACAGGTGGAATAAGGAACAAAAGAATCGGGAGCCGAGAATATGAGTCAGAAAAATTATGCGGAAGTTTTGATAGATGGTGTGGTATATACGCTGGGCGGCACAGAAGATGAGGCCTATCTACGGAGAGTTGCAGCATATTTAAATGAAAAAATAGGCACAATTAAGAAGCAGAGAGGTTTTTCCAGGCAGAATGCGGATTATCAGAACCTGATGATTCATCTGAATATTGCAGATGATTATTTTAAGGAGCAGGAGCGGGCAGATATGCTCAGCGGCCAGAAGGCGCTGCTGGAAAAAGAGGCCTACAGCCTGAAGCATGAATTGATTACCATGCAGATGCGGATGGAGGCTATGGAGAAGGAAATGCAGGAGGAGAAAGCAAGGGCAGAGGAACTGGTGCGAAAAGCGTCGGAAACAGCTTCTGACGCAGATAGTAACAGACACAGAAAATAAAACAGCAGGTGAAAGCTTCAGGGGGTGCTCTTTTTTCATAAGGGTCATCCTCTGCTTTATGTTATAACTGTTCAGGAGGAATCGTGTGAAATTACCAGTAGAAATCCTGGCTCCGGCCGGGTCCGTGGAAAGCATGAAGGCAGCGGTAAATGCCGGGGCTGATGCAGTATATATGGGAGGAAGCCGGTTTGGAGCCCGGGCGTATGCGGAGAATCCAGAGGGAGATCAGTTTTTAGAGGCTCTTGATTATGCCCACCTTCATGGCTGCAGCCTGTATATGACGGTCAATACATTAGTAAAGGAAGAGGAGCTGGGACAGCTGTATGATTTTCTTATGCCCTGCTATGAACGGGGGCTGGATGCAGTGATTGTTCAGGATATGGGGGTTTTTTCGTTTATCCGAAAACATTTTCCGGACCTTCCAATTCATGCCAGCACTCAGATGACGGTTACAGGATGGCGAAGCGCCGCTATGTTGAAGGAGCTGGGAGCCAGCCGGGTGGTAACGGCAAGAGAGCTTTCTCTGGCAGAGATTGCTCAGATCAGGGATCATGTGGATATTGAGATTGAGAGCTTTGTTCACGGCGCTCTCTGTTACTGCTATTCCGGCCAGTGTCTGTTAAGCAGCCTGATTGGCGGACGAAGCGGAAACAGGGGACGATGCGCCCAGCCCTGCAGGCTTCCCTATGATGCGCCGGGACAGGCCCTGTCCTTTAGGACAGGCTCAGAGCGGGGAACAGGAAGGAAGAATAGAGAGAACGGCGGAGAAAAGACTGGGGGAAAGAACAGAGAAAGGAGGCAGCAGGAGAAGGATAACCGCTATCTGATGAGCTTAAAGGATCTGTGTACGCTGGATATTCTTCCTGATATTATTGAGGCAGGTGTCTATTCCCTGAAGATTGAAGGGAGAATGAAAAGTCCCCGGTATACGGCTGGTGTGGTCAGTGTGTACCGCAAGTATGTAGATCAGTATTTGGCCAGGGGACGGGAGGGCTATCGGATATCCGATGAGGATCGGAAAATGCTTCTGGATCTTTTCGATCGGGGTGGACAGACGGAAGGATACTACCGGCAGCACAATGGCAGGGATATGATTGCACTGAAGGAAAAGCCGGCGTTCCGACAGGGCAATCAGCAGCTATTTGATCGTCTGGATGCGGAATATGTTCACAGTGGAAAGCAGGAGCCGATTCGGGGCCATGTAACAGCCAGAGAAGGGCAGCCAGTGACTTTGTATTTGGAAAAAGCTCCTGTGTCTGTGACGGTTTCCGGAGAGGTGGTTCAAACAGCTCAGAATCAGCCGATGACAGAAGAAAAGCTGTTAAAACAGATTCAGAAAACCGGAGGCTCGCCCTTTTACTTTGAAGAGCTGACCGGTCAGGCAGAGGGCTCCTGCTTCCTTCCGGTACAGGCATTAAATGGACTTCGCAGAGCCGGATTGGAGCAGCTGGAGGAGGCAATCCTTTCTCCCTACCGGAGAAAGGCAGAGCTGGAGGGTGAAAACGAAGAAGGAGTCACTGAACGGCCAGTTTCTGCGGCAGCAAAGGAAGAACAGGAGCGAAGCTTTGTAAAGTCAGGAAAAAGTCCAGAATTTATGGTATCTCTGGAATCGCCAGATGGACTGTCTGTAGCAGCAGCGCACCCGGAGGTGGACGGTATTTATCTGGACAGCACAGGCTTTGGACCGGAGTTGTGGAAACAGGCAGTAGAGCAATGCCACCAAGCAGGCAAGTTTTGCGGACTGATTTTCCCTCAGATTTTCCGTCAGGAGGCAGAAGAATTTTTTATGGCTGCTGCAAAGGAATTGAGAGAGGCCGGTTTTGATGTTCTGGTAATCCGTTCTATGGAGGAGCCCCGCTTTTTAAGAGAGCTGGGACTGGGGCAGATTCCTCTTGTGTTTGATTCCAATCTATATGCCATGAATCATCAGGCGGCAGCGCAGATGATCCATATGGGCGCAGGAAGGCTGACCTTCCCTCTGGAGCTAAACAGCAGAGAGCTGGAACAGCTGAAGGAGGCATCAGAGGGCATTGGCTGGGAGATGACCATTTATGGTCACTATCCGGCTATGGTTTCTGCCCAGTGCGTGGTGCGTACTACAAAGGGGTGTACGAAAAATCCAGAGCTGCTTTTGATTCGTGACAGAGTAGGAAAAGAGCTTCCAGTGAAAAATCACTGTCGGTTCTGCTACAATACCATTTACAATCCCAGTCCATTGAGTCTTCTGGGACAGGAAGATGCAGTGCTCAGGCTGCAGCCGGAGGGATTGAGGCTGGTATTTACTACGGAGACTCCGGCTCAGATTCAGGAGGTTATGGATGCGTTTGCGGATCACTTCCGGTATGGAAAGGATACGCCATCGCCAATAAAGGATTTCACAAGAGGCCATTTCAGACGAGGCGTGGAATAGGAGATTTATGGTTAATGTAATAATTGAGGTGTCAAAATATCTTCTGATTATTTTGATGGCGCTTTACACCTACTGGAATTTCCGGTATTTTCGATATCAGGAGGTCTGGCAGCAGAACCGGGTATGCGCAAAGCAGAATGCTGTGATGTTTCTGCTGCATCTGCTGTCGTATTCCGTTTTGTATCTGAAGTCTGAGGATGAGCGGGTCGTACTGTTTTATCTGGCTCAGGCAGTGTTTTTTACTGCCTACATGGGGCTTTCCCGGTATTTTTACCGCAACCTGTCCAGAATTCTGATGAACAATATGTGCATTCTTCTGATGATCGGGCTGATGATTCTGACCAGGCTTTCCTTTGATAAGGCAGTCAGACAGTTTTTGATTGTGGCTGTGGCGGCTCTGATTACCTGGATCATTCCCTTTGTGATGGATCGGGCCTGGCAGCTGGCAGAGATTCCCTGGGTTTACGGAATTGGCGGTCTGGCAGTTCTGGCCCTGGTGTGGGTTGTGGGAAATAACAGCTTTGGGGCCCAGCTGTCCATTACTGTTGCAGGGATTTCTTTTCAGCCATCGGAATTTGTAAAAATTACCTTTGTATTTTTTGCAGCCGCTATGTTTTACAGGTCTGTGGATTTTAGAACTGTGGCTGCAGTGACAGCGGTGGCAGCCGGTCATGTGCTGGTTTTGGTTCTGTCAAAGGATCTGGGGAGCGCTCTGATTTTTTTTCTGACCTACCTGACCATGCTGTTTGTGGCAACAGGGAAGTGGCTTTATCTGGGAGCCGGGCTGGGCTGTGGCTGCGGGGCGTCTGTTCTGGCCTATTATCTCTTTGCCCATGTGAGAACCCGGGTGGCAGCCTGGCGGGATCCCTGGGCGGATATTGACAACCGGGGATATCAGATTACGCAGTCTTTGTTTGCTATAGGAACAGGAGGCTGGTTCGGAATGGGGCTTTATCAGGGGATGCCCTACAAAATTCCTGTGGTGGAAAAGGATTTTGTATTTGCGGCAGTATCAGAGGAGCTGGGCGGCATTTTTGCTATCTGCATTCTGCTGATTTGTCTGGGCTGCTTTCTTCAGTTTATGATGATTGCAGGAAGAATGCAGGCTCTGTTTTATAAGCTGATTGCCTTTGGATTGGGAATGGTTTATGGAATCCAGGTTTTCCTGACTGTGGGAGGCGTGACAAAATTCATTCCCTCTACAGGCGTGACCCTTCCCTTTGTCAGCTACGGAGGAAGCTCTATCCTCAGCACCTTTATGGTGTTTGGAGTGCTTCAGGGACTGTACATTCTGAAAAAGAATGATGAGGAGGACTATGAATAAACAGACGCCTAATCCCGGGGAGAATAAACATATTCTGCTGATTACCTATGCGGTGGTGGGAATGTTTGTATGCCTGATGGGATATTTTGGTTATTTTCTGCAGGTGCAGAGCGAGACAGTAATTAATAATTCTTATAATGCCCGCCTGGACAGCTTTTCGGATCGGATTATCCGGGGAAAGATTTTAAGCAATGACGGAAGAGTGCTGGCAGAAACTGCAGTACAGGAGGATGGTTCAGAGGTGAGAACCTATCCCTATCAGGATTTGTTTGCCCATGCAGTGGGATATTCAGATCATGGAAAGGCGGGACTGGAGGCTCTGGCTAATTTTTATCTTCTGTCCTCTCATATGAATCTGGCAGAGCAGACGCTGAATCAGCTGGCAGATCGAAAGAATCTGGGAGATAATGTAATTACAACCCTGGATGTGGATCTGCAGCAGGCAGCACAGGCAGCTCTGGGAGATCGAAAAGGGGCTGTCGTGGCTCTGGAACCGGATACAGGGAAAATCCTCGCCATGGTTTCCAGACCGGGATTTGATCCGAACACCCTGGGACAGGAATGGGAAACGCTGATTTCCGGCGACAATACCCAGGCCCAGCTGTTAAACCGGGTATCTCAGGGGGTATATCCGCCAGGCTCTACTTTCAAAATTGTGACGGCTCTGGAATATATACGGGAGCATCCCAATACCTGGCAGGAATTTTCCTTTGACTGTGACGGTTCCTATGAGCATGGGGATTACACGATTTCCTGTTATCATGGCAACGCCCACGGCCATCAGAATTTACCTCAGGCCTTTGCAAATTCCTGCAATGGAGCCTTTGCCAGCCTTGGACTGGAACTGAATCTGGAGCAGATGCAGAATCTGGCGGAGCGTCTTTTGTTTAATGGACAGCTGCCCGTATCCATTGCCTACAGCAAAAGCTCCTATGCCATGGGAACAGGGGCTTCAGACTGGGAACGGCTTCAGACTGCCATCGGGCAGGGAAATACCCAGATGACTCCTCTTCACAATGCGCTTCTTACAGCATCCATTGCCAATGGAGGTGTGCTGATGAAGCCCTATCTGATTGACCGGGTGGAAACATCAGAGGGAGAAGAAGTGAAAAAGTTTCTTCCTGCTACTTATGGAGAACTGATGAGTGCATCGGAGGCAGATGCTTTGTCTGGAATGATGCGCCAGGTGGTAACAGAAGGAACGGGTTCCGCTGTCCGTACAGACGCTTATGCAGTGGCAGGAAAAACAGGCTCTGCAGAGTTTGAAAAGGGAAAGGAAAGCCATGCCTGGTTTACAGGCTTTGCCCCGGCAGAGGATCCGAAGCTGGTAGTGACTGTTCTTGTAGAGGAGGGCGGATCCGGAGGACGGGAGGCTGCGCCGATCGCAAGAGCCTTATTTGATTTGTATTTTTCAAAATAGCGGCAATTGTTTCACGGGAAGCAAGCTTGACATGGATTTTTCTGCCAGTGCTCCCGTTGTCCTGAATGGTTACAAAAAATAATGAAAAAAGAAAGGGGATATCCTGTGTTTCGAGCAAACGAATATGTAAAGGCAGAAAGCCTGGAGGAAGCCTATCAGCTGAACCAGAAAAAGAGCAATGTGCTTCTGGGCGGTATGATGTGGCTGAAAATGGGAAGTAATTACAAGTCAGCATCCATTGACTTATCTGGTCTGGGACTTGACTACATTGAAGAAGATGAAGAGGAATTCCGCATTGGCTGTATGTGCAGCCTGAGAAGTCTGGAGCTTCATGAGGGGCTGAACCGGTATTTTGGCGGAATTTTCCGGGAGTGTACCAAAGGTATCGTAGGTGTGCAGTTTCGAAATGGGGCTACGGTAGGCGGAAGCGTGTTCGGGAGATATGGTTTTTCCGACATTCTTACCTGCATGATGATGCTGGATGTCCAGGTGGAGCTTTACCAGAGAGGAAGAATTTCTTTGGAGGAATTTGCAAAGCTGCCTTACGATCGTGATATTCTGGTTCAGGTGATTCTGAAAAAGGATGGAAGAAGAGCGGCTTATGCCTCTTCCCGCCGTTCTAAAACGGATTTCCCTATCATTGCCTGCGGCGTGGCAAAAAAAGGAGACAGCTGGTATGTATCTGTAGGCGCAAGACCTGCAAGGGCTGCCCTGTGTGTGCTCCCTGCCGGGAATGCAGCAGTGAAAGATCTGGCAGAGAAGGCCGCTGAGGCATTTTCTTACGGGGACAATATGAGAGCTGGAGGAGAATACAGAAAACATCTGGCGCAGGTTTCTATCCGGCGTCTGATGGATCAGATATCCAGGGAGGAAGAAAAATAAAATGCGGAGTAATATGGAAATACAGTTTATTTTAAATGGAAAGATGCAGACAGCAGTGATTGCGGCGGACACCCTGCTTTTGGATCTGCTGAGAAGTCTGGGATGCTACAGTGTGAAACGGGGCTGCGAAACCTCTAACTGCGGTCTTTGCACCGTATGGATGAATCAGAAGCCGGTTCTTTCCTGTTCTGTTCTGGCTGCAAGGGCAGACGGCTGTGAAATTACAACTCTGGAGGGCCTTCAGAAGGAGGCGGAAGAAATTGGACGTTTCCTTGCAGAGGAGGGAGCGGATCAGTGCGGCTTTTGCAGCCCGGGATTGATTATGAATCTGCTGGCAATGGAACGGGAGCTGGTAAGTCCTGATATGGATGAGGTTCGGGAATATCTTTCCGGAAACCTTTGCCGGTGTACCGGTTACGAAGGACAGATGCGGGCAATTGAAAAATATCTGAACCGGAATAAGGAGGGCAGAAGCTGAGATGGAGAAAAAGAAAACCTATGTAGGCCAGTCAGTTGTAAAGCGGGACGCTATGGCTTTGATGACAGGAAAGCCAGTGTATACCGATGATATCGCTCCGAAGGATTGTCTTATTGTCAAGGTTTTGAGAAGCCCCCATGCCCATGCATGGATTGAGGAGATTGATAAGACGCGGGCGTTGTCTGTTCCGGGAATTGAGACTATTTTAACCTGGGAGGATTCTCCCCAGAAGCGGTTTACTATGGCTGGACAGACTTATCCGGAGCCCAGTCCTTACGATCGCCTGATTCTGGATCGAAGAATGCGTTTTGTGGGAGATGTGGCTGCTATTGTGGCAGGAACCTCAGAAGAGGCTGTGGATCGGGCGCTGAAGGCAATTAAGGTGAACTATCAGGTTCTGGAGCCGGTTCTGGATATGCGGACAGCCAAGGACAACCCGGTTCTGGTACATCCAGAGGAGAACTGGGAAAGTCTGTGCCCTGTAGGGGCTGACAATCAGCGCAATCTCTGCGCATCAGGAGATGACATTCACGGAGATGTAGAGGGGATTCTGGCTTCCTGCGCTCATGTGATTTCAAAGACTTATCATGTAAAGCCGAACCAGCAGGCCATGATGGAAACCTTCCGCACCTTTACATCTATGGATGCCTATGGACGGCTGAACGTAACCTCCTCTACTCAGGTGCCCTTCCATGTGCGGCGGATAGTGGCTCATGCCTTGAATATTCCCAAGTCCCGGATCCGGGTGATAAAGCCCCGAATCGGCGGCGGCTTTGGGGCCAAGCAGACGGTGGTTTCAGAGGTATACCCGGCTCTGGTGACCTGGGTGACAGGCAAACCGGCTAAGATGGTTTTCAGCCGGTATGAATCTCAGATCGCCTCTTCTCCCCGCCATGAGATGGAAGTAACAGTTCGCCTGGGAGCTGATGAAAATGGTGTATTTCAGGCGATCGATTTATATACCCTGTCAAATACAGGCGCTTATGGAGAACACGGTCCGACAACAGTAGGTCTGTCAGGCCATAAATCAATTCCCCTTTATTCTACTCCAAAAGCCTTTCGCTTCCACTACGATGTGGTTTATACCAATACGATGTCTGCAGGGGCATACCGGGGCTATGGAGCGACCCAGGGAATCTTTGCCCTAGAATCGGCAGTCAATGAGCTGGCAGCGGAATTACATATGGATCCGGTTGCTCTTCGGGAAAAAAATATGGTTCATGAAGGGGATGTGATGCCTGCCTATTACGGTGAGACGGCCAACAGCTGTACTCTGGATCGGTGTATGAAGCGGGCCAAAGAGCTGATGAAATGGGATGAAAAATATCCCTGTCGTGTAATGGACAACGGAAAAGTCCGTTCTGTCGGAGTGGCCATGGCCATGCAGGGCTCTTCCATTTCCAACTGTGATGTGGCTGGAATTACCTTAAAGCTGAATGATGATGGCTTTTACAGCATGATGATTGGAGCGGCCGATATGGGAACCGGCTGTGATACGACTTTGGCACAGATTGCAGCAGATTGTCTGGAATGCGATTTGGATAATATTGTGGTTCACGGTGTGGACACGGATGTTTCCCCCTATGATTCTGGCTCTTATGCCTCCAGTACAGCATACCTGACTGGTATGGCAGCGGTAAAAGCCTGCGAGGCCATGAGGGAAAAGATTATGGAAAAGGGTGCGGAGTATCTGGAACGGTCTGTAGATGAAGTGGACTTTGACGGCAGCCAGGTATTTAGCAGAGACGGCAGCAGTGCCATTCGTTTAAAAGATATTGGAAACAGAGTGATGTGCAACAATGGAAAGGCCCTTGAGGTGACAACGTCTCATTCTTCTCCGGTTTCTCCGCCGCCCTTTATGGTAGGTATGGCAGAAATTGAGATGGACATGGAAACCTATGAATACGAGTTGATTGATTTTGTGGCAGTGGTTGACTGCGGAACTCCGATTAATCCCAATCTGGTGCGTGTTCAGACGGAAGGCGGACTGGGACAGGGCATCGGCATGGCGATGTTTGAGGATGTGACCCGCTCTCAGAAGGGCCGTGTATTTGAAAATTCCTTTATGCAGTATAAGCTGCCGACCCGTATGGATGTAGGACACCTTCAGGTGGAATTTGAAAGCAGCTACGAGCCGACAGGTCCTTTTGGCGTTAAGTCCATTGGAGAGGTGGTAATCAATACGCCTTCTCCGGCGATTGCAGGGGCTGTGGCTAATGCATCCGGCGTATGGATTCGAGAGCTTCCTATTACGGCAGAGAAGATTTTTACAGAAATGAAGGAAAAAAAGAAAGCAGTTAATTAAAAAAATAAAACAGAGGATTCGGAAACTGGGAAGAAACAGAATAAGTTATAGACAACTCAGGGAAACTTCATCTTGCATCTTCTATCAAATGGAGTTATACTAAAAACAGTCTGTGCGACACACCACCGTGGTGCTGATCCAGCACTGCGCGACCAGGAGGGATTGCAATGATAGAAGCAACGAGCTGTGGAGGTGTGGTTATATTTCGCGGCAAGATTCTGGTTCTCTACAAGAATTACAAGAACAAGTATGAGGGCTGGGTTCTGCCAAAGGGAACTGTAGAAGCAGGAGAAGAGTACAAGGAGACGGCTCTTCGGGAAGTAAAAGAAGAAACCGGCGTCAGTGCTTCCATTATCAAGTATATCGGGAAGAGCTCCTATTCCTTTAATACACCGCAGGATATGGTGGAAAAGGATGTTCACTGGTATTTGATGATGGCTGACAGCTATTACAGTAAACCACAACGGGAAGAGCATTTTGTAGATTCCGGCTATTACAAGTTTTATGAGGCTTACCATCTGCTGAAGTTTTCCAACGAAAAGCAGATTCTGGAAAAGGCTTATAATGAATACCTGGATTTGAAGAAGGCGAACCTCTGGGGCAACAAAAAATATTTCTAGGTTTTACATGAGACAATGGGGAACGGTCTGAGAATTTCAGGCCGTTTTTCTAATGTCTTTATTATTTTGTGTATAAAAAGAGGAGGATTATTGATGAAATCATCGAACGAACTGCGCACACTGCTGCGCTCCATTGACCGGAAAAGCTATCCGGCTTATAAAGCTTTGTCAGGGGCTTATCAGTTTGGCGCTTATGTGCTTGTAATTGCTCATGTACAGGGGGATCCCTTTGCCTCCCCTTCCAGTGTTCATATAGAGGTGTCTCTGAAACAGGCAGGATTTCCGGAGGCCTATTATCAGGAGGCCTGCAGCCGTATTGCGCTGGAGGATTTCCTTACCAGAAGGTTTGGAAGTCAGGTGGAAGCCTACAATTTTAAAGCTGGAGGTTCTGGAAAAAGCGGGCTGTTGTCTACCGCCAGATGTGGGCAGGAGGTTTTGGAGAGAAGCGCCTGTCAGATTGGCGCAGGAAAGATTACTGCCAGATTTCATATTGGATTTCCGGCATTCGGAAGAACTATAGATGCAGGCGGACTGGAAAAAATACTTTTTGAGTATCTTCCTGCATGTGTGGAAAACAGCTTTTTTTACAGGAATCTGGATAAGAAAAAGACAGAGGAGGCAGTATATCTGGCGGAGGATCAGAAAGCAGTGCGCGATTACTTAAAGAAGGAGGGGCTGGTGGCTTTTGTAGCGAATGGTTCCATTCTTCCAAGAAAAAGCGGAGTTTCTGATCTTCCCATGAGAGACTGCGTTCCCTTTGTTTCCCCGTCTTCTATGGAGAAAACCATTACCCTTCCCCACAGGGGGCAGATGAGCGGAATGGCAGTTCCAAAGGGAGTCACTCTGATTGTAGGAGGCGGTTATCATGGAAAATCTACGCTTCTGTCGGCGCTTCAGATGGGAGTTTATAACCATATTGCAGGAGACGGCCGGGAATTTGTGATTACGGAGGAGACAGCAGTGAAGCTGCGGGCAGAGGAGGGACGGGCAATCCGGAATGCTGATATTTCCCTTTTTATTAATGATCTGCCCAATAAAAAGAATACCTCTTCTTTTTCTACGGAGGATGCCAGCGGAAGTACCTCGCAGGCCGCCGGTGTCGTGGAGGGGATAGAAGCAGGAACGAAGCTCTTTCTCATTGACGAGGATACCTCTGCAACAAACTTTATGGTGCGGGATGATTTTATGCAGGAAGTGATCCAGAGAGAAAAAGAACCCATTACCCCGTTTCTGGAACGGGCCGGGGATTTGTATGAAAAGGCCGGGATTTCTACGATTCTGGTAGCTGGAAGCTCTGGAGCCTTTTTCTATATTGCTCATAAAATTCTGCAGATGGACAGTTACCGTCCAGTGGATATTACGGAACGGGTAAAAATGCTGTGTCGGGAACACAAAGCTCCGCGGATTCAGGCGCCGGGATTTTTTCTTCCGGAATTTCAGACGCCTTTGGTTTTTCATAATACAGAAAAAAATAACCGGGACAGAGGATTTTCCCAAAGAGGTAATGCAAGGGGCGGAAAGTATGGCCGCGGAGGCCAGGAAAACGGCTCTGTACGAGAGCGAAAGAAAATAAAGACCTTGGGAAAGGATATGTTTTCGATTGATCGGGAAACGGTGGATCTCCGATATGCAGAACAGCTGGCAGACGGGGAGCAGACAGCGGCCCTTGCCTATCTGCTGCGATTTGCCTTAGAGCAGGGCACGGAGGGCAAAAAAACAATGCGTCAAACCGTAGAGCTTTTGTGGAAAACGCTGGAAACCAGGGGATGGGAGCCATTTTGCAGCTCTTATGTACCCTGCGGTCTTGCAAAGCCGAGGAAACAGGAGATTTTTGCCTGCTTAAACCGCTATCGGGGATAAAAAAGAAGGATTCCGGTAAAATAAAACAGAATCAACAGAAAAGAAGGAGAAATCGAGGCAGAGCATATGAGTGGGGAAAACAGAATGAAGAAAGATCAGAAAGAAAAAGGAAGAGCTTCTGGCAGTGCATGGGATCGCCTGGTGCCATATCTGGAAAAAGCTATGGCATATCAGACAGCGCTGACACTGTTTGAGTGGGATAATGAAACGTTGGCTCCGGAACAGGCTGGAGCCTATACGGCCCGGGTACAGGGAATTTTAGCTGCTTCCTATCAGGAGGTAATGACAGCGCCGGAATTAAAGGAGCTGCTTTTGGAATGTGAGCAGGAATTAGGGAATAAGGAAAAACTGGAAAAGCAGGCTATCCTTCGAGAAATCAGAGAAGAGGCAGAGCAGCTGGAGTGTATTCCGCCGAAGGAGTATCGCGCCTACCAGGAGCTGGTGGCAGAGTCTGCCAGGATTTGGGCCAGAGCCAGAGAAGAGAAGGATTTCCAGGCATTTGCGCCTACTCTGAAAAAAATCATATTTTGGCAGAAAACCTTTGCCGGATATCGGGCGAAGGCGGGGCAGAAGCTATATGATGTAATGCTGGATTCCTATGAAAAAGGCTTTGGAATGAAAGAACTGGACGAGTTTTTCGGACTGCTGAAGAAGGAGCTGGTTCCATTGCTTCATCAGGTTATGGAAAGTCCGATACGGATCTCCGATGAATTTCTGATGGGGGATTATCCTGAGGACCGGCAGAGAGAGCTGGCAGAATATCTGGCAGAGTATGTAGGCTTTGACTTTAGAAAAGGCGTTCTGTCAGAAAGTGCCCATCCCTTTACGACCAGCCTTCACAATCATGATGTGAGGATTACCACCCACTACAAAAACAGCCTGGACAGCTCGCTGTTTTCTGTTATTCATGAGTCTGGACATGCCATTTATGAAATGGGAATCGGGGATCAGCTGACCCAGACTCCGGCAGGTCAGGGGGCATCTATGGGGATGCATGAATCTCAGTCGCGGTTTTTTGAAAATATTCTGGGACGCAGCGAGTCCTTTTGGGTTCCTGTTTACGGAAAAGTAAAGGAATTGTTTGGAGAGCAGCTAAAGGGGATTGGGCGGGAGCAGTTTGTCCGGGCCATCAACCGGGTTCATCCGGGACTAATCCGGACAGAGGCCGATGAACTGACTTACAGTCTTCATGTGTTGGTGCGGTATGAACTGGAAAAGGCTCTGATTGAGGAAGATCTTCCAGTAGAACAGCTTCCCCGGCTGTGGGCAGACAAATATGAAGAATATTTGGGGATTCGGCCGGAAAATGACGGAGAAGGAGTTCTTCAGGATATTCACTGGGCGCAGGGGTCCTTTGGATATTTTCCTTCCTATGCTCTGGGAAGCGCTTTTGGAGCGCAGATGCTTGCTTCCATGAAAAAGAAGATGAATATAAACCAGATGCTGGAGGAAGGGAATCTTGGGGAAATTCGAGAGTATTTAAAACTCCATGTACATCGGTTTGGAAAGGTGAAAACCAGCCGCCAGATTCTGCTGGATATGACAGGAGAGGATTTCCGACCGCAGTATTATGTGGATTATCTGAAAGAAAAATACGGAAGACTGTACCAGCTGTCTTTAGATGGAACAAAGAACGGATTCAGGGAATAGACTGAATTACAACAGGAAGCTGGAAGGCGGAATCAGGCGTTATGGAAGACCAGAAGCTGGAAAATCTTTTGAACCTTGCCCTGTCTGTGCCAGAGGATATGCGGGCCCGATCACAGGAACTGGAAATCGGCTATCATAAGGAGGATCAAACCTGGGAGCTGATTGTAAAATATTCCGGAAGTCTGGAACCCTTGCGGGAACTGGGGATTCTGACTGAGGAAATGCATAATGAGTATGCTGTTTTAACAGTACCGGAAGGCATGATTGAGACGGTCAGCCGTCTGCCGCAGATAGAATATGTGGAAAAGCCAAAACGTCTGTTTTTTTCTATGAATCAGGCAAAGGGAGCTGCCTGCATTAATGCAGTACAGGAGGCTCCCTGGCGTCTGACCGGGCGGGGAGTGCTTGTGGCGGTTCTGGATTCCGGAATTGATTATTATCACGAGGCATTCCGGGATGGTTCGGGAAAAACAAGACTTGCTGCCTTGTGGGATCAGAATCTGAACCAGGTATTTTCCAGAGAGGAGATTGATCAGGCGATTCAGGAGGGAAGCAGGGAAAAGGCGCGGCGTCTGGTTCCCTCTTTTGATGCCAGCGGCCACGGAACGGCTGTGGCAGGAATTGCAGCCGGAAGCGGACTGGGAGATTCGGGGCGGGCGTATCGGGGAGTCGCATATGAAAGCGAGCTTTTGATTGTTAAGTTGGGAAATCCGAAAAATGAGGGCTTTCCCAGAACAACGGAACTGATGCGAGCTGTAAATTTTGCTGTGACCCAGGCAGTAGACAGAAAAATGCCTCTGGTGATTAATATCAGCTTTGGAAATACATATGGTTCCCATGAGGGAAACAGTCTTCTGGAAACTTATCTGGATGATATCAGCAATTACGGAAAAACTGCGATTATTGTAGGAAGTGGAAATGAGGGAGCATCAGCAGGTCATACCTCCGGTATATTTTCGCCAGATCCGGGAAGAAAGACGAGGATTCGAGTGGATTCCAGACAGAATGCAGAGCTTTCCGTAGCGCCTTATGAATCAGGCGTGAATATTCAGCTGTGGAAAAACTATTGGGATGAAATGGAAATCAGCCTGCTGACTCCTTCCGGGGAGGAAATCGGTCCTCTTTTGCAGCAGCTTGGGGCGTCCAGGTTCCGCTATAGGAACATGGAAGTTTTGGTGTATTACGGAGAACCCAGCCCCTACAGCCAGGCTCAGGAAATCTATTTTGATTTTGTTCCAGATGCCGGAACTTATGTGGAAAGTGGGATTTGGACATTTCGCCTGACTCCCGGAAGAATTATTACGGGGGAGTATGATTTCTGGCTCCCTTCTTCAGGAATTTTAAATCCATCTACCCGTTTTCTGCGGCCGACTCCGGACACAACTCTGACTATTCCCTCTGCTGCAGCCAGCGTTATCACAGTGGGCGCCTATGACAGTGCTTTCAATTCCTATGCAGACTTTTCAGGACGGGGATTTACCAGAAGAACCAACCAGGTGAAGCCAGATATTGCTGCTCCGGGAGTGGGGATTATGACTGCGGCGGCGGGAGGCGGATATGAGCCGGTTACAGGAACCTCCTTTGCGGCTCCATTTGCATCTGGAAGCGCTGCCCTTATGATGCAGTGGGGAATTGTTGACGGGAGGGATCCCTTTCTCTATGGGGAAAAGATTAAGGCCTATCTGCGCCAGGGAGCCAGAAAGCTGCCGGGAATGGGGGAGTATCCCAATCCACAGGTGGGATATGGGGCGCTATGTCTGAGAGACAGTCTGCCTCAGTAAAAATAAAATTCTTTGCCGGCATTGCTCTTTTCCTCTTTTTTCGATAAAATAAGATTTGCAGAATTACAAAAAAGGAATACACAACAAATGAAACAGGATCTTACTCAGGGGTCGATTACCAGAACGCTTCTCTGGTTCGCCTTACCTATGACTGTGGGAAATCTCCTGCAGCAGCTTTATAATATTGCAGATACACTGATTATCGGACAGTTTGTAGGAGCTAATGCCCTGGCGGCAGTAGGCTCCTCCTACACACTGATGACCTTTCTTACTTCGATTTTGCTTGGACTTTCCATGGGAAGCGGCGTGGCGGTGTCTATTGCTTTTGGGCAGAAGGATTGGGACAGACTGAAACGGGGAGTTTTTCTTTCATTTTCCGGTATTGGACTGGCAGCAGTGGCTTTAAGCAGTCTGGCTTTTTTGGGAATTGATGAAATCATGAGGCTTTTGCAGGTTCCAGAAGAGATCTACGAGCTAATGCGCAGATATCTGCTGGTAATTTTTACAGGAATCGGAGGTACATTTTTATATAATTATCTTGCCTGCCTTCTGCGGGCTATCGGAAATTCGGTGACACCTCTGATTTTTCTTGGAATATCTGCGGTGCTGAATGTGGTGCTGGATCTGCTGTTTGTTCTGTCGGCAGGCTGGGGTGTCGCAGGAGCAGCTTTTGCGACAGTGATTGCTCAGTGGCTGTCTGGAATCGGTCTTCTTTTGTATACAGTCAGGAAAGCGCCGGAGCTTCTTCCAGGACGCTGCCATATGAAATGGAATAGAGAAGAGGCGACGGGGATTTTCCGGCTGTCGATGATTACCAGTGTCCAGCAGTCCATTATGAATTTTGGAATTCTGATGGTGCAGGGGCGGGTCAACAGCTTTGGCCCGGCAGTTATGGCAGCTTTTGCGGCAGCTGTCAAGATCGATTCTTTTGCCTATATGCCGGTTCAGGATTTCGGCAATGCCTTTTCTACGTTTATTGCACAGAATTATGGAGCGGGAAAGGAAAAGCGCATTCGTCAGGGGATTCTCAGTGCAGTCAAGACTTCTATGGTCTTTGGTGCGGCAGTTAGTGTGGTTATCTGGATTTTTGCAGAACCGCTGATGCGGATTTTTGTAAATGGACAGGAGCGGGAAATTCTGGCTATTGGAGTGCAGTATCTGCGGATTGAAGGCGCCTTTTACTGTCTGATTGGATTGCTGTTTTTGCTGTATGGATTTTTCCGGGCGATTGAGAAGCCGGGGATGTCTGTGGTACTGACGGTTATTTCGCTGGGACTTCGGGTTGTGCTGGCCTACAGCCTTTCTGCGATTCCGTCTCTGGGGGTAAAAGGAATCTGGGTATCCATTCCCGTTGGATGGCTGATTGCAGATGTGGCGGGAGTAATTCCCATGGTACGCTTTTATCGAAAAATGGAGGTAGAGGAAGGATGACAGCTTTCAGTACATTATGTTATATTGAGCGGGACGGAAGTTATCTGATGCTTCACCGCACAGTGAAGAAAAATGATGTGAATAAGGATAAATGGATTGGAGTTGGAGGTCACTTTGAGGCAGAAGAAAGTCCTGAGGAATGTCTGCTTAGAGAGGTATATGAAGAGACCGGATACCATTTGACTGCCTGGAAATTTCGGGGACTTGTCACATTTGTTTCAGGAGATGGAGTCACAGAGTATATGTCATTGTTTACGGCAGATGAATTTACCGGAGAGCCGGTTGCATGTGACGAAGGAGAGCTGGAATGGGTTGATAAGCAGGAGGTCTTAAAGCTGAATATCTGGGAGGGGGATAAGATTTTCTTCCGTCTTCTGGAGGAGCAGCAGGAGTTTTTCTCTCTGAAGCTGGTTTATGACGGAACCGATCGTCTGGTAGAAGCTACGCTGAATGGAAAGCCTATGGAGCTGTTTGATATCCGCGATGAAAATGGACAGCCGACAGGGATTGTCAGGGAAAGGGGCGTAGCCCACCGGGATGGCAGCCGTCATGGAACGGTTCATATCTGGATTGTACGGGAGAATGAAAAAAGCGGGTTTGATCTTCTTTTGCAGAAGCGGAGTGCAAATAAGGATTCTCATCCGGGCTGTTACGATATTTCTTCAGCAGGTCATGTGGCGGCAGGAGATGATTATCTCCCCTCAGCTGTGCGGGAACTTTCGGAGGAGCTGGGGGTTTTGGCAGAGCCGGAGGAATTGGAATTTCTTGGCTTCCATGAGGAATACAGGGAAAATATCTTTTATGGAAAGCCCTTTAGAAACTGGGAAATCAGCGCTGTTTATGTATACAGAAAATCAGTGAAGGCAGAAGAGCTTTCGCTTCAGCGGGAAGAGGTAGAGTCTGTGTGCTGGATGGATTTTTCAGAGTGTCTGGAGGCTGTAAAAGCTGGAACCATATCAACTTGTCTGCATGAGGAGGAACTCAGACAGCTGGGGCAGTATCTGGAAATTGACCTGGATCAGGGCTAATCGCGCTGATCCAGGTCTCTGGGATTTAAGAATCCCTGTTCCTCCAGATAGCAGTTGATTTCTGCGCCGATAAAAAGAATACAGATGCAGAAATACAGCCACAGCATCAGAAGTACAATCGCAGTCAGACTTCCATACATATAGGAAAAATTGCTGAAATTTGTAAAATAAAGAGAAAACAAATAGGAATACAGCAGCCATCCAATGGCTGTGAAGACGGCCCCGGGAATCTGATTCCAGGGGTTTTGTTTTTTCTTTGGAAGGATCGTGTAAAGTCCCACGAAGGTGAACAAAAACAGCACTGCTGCTAACAGGCTGCGGAAGCTGATGAGATGTCTGGTAATGGTTTTCAGCAGAGGAAACATTCGGATAAAGGTGTTTTGAATCGCGCTGCCGAAGACAAGAAGAACCAGGGAAACAATACACACCACCATGAAAATTAACGTATAAAAAGAGCAGACTAAACGTCGGAGAATGTAGTTGCGCTTTTCTAAGGTGCCATAAATCCGATTCATTCCCCGCTCCATGCTCATCATTCCCCGTGCAGCAGACCAGAGGGCCGTAAGTGCGGTTACAGACAGAATGGTTGCCGGAGATTTTACATAGAGATCATCTACAATGCCCATAACCAGAGCGTCCAGCATATCCGGCATAAGCCGAATCAAAATAGCCAGCAGATCCGATTTGCTGACCGCAGGAATAAACTGGATCAGACTCAGGAGAAGCATAATAAACGGAAAGAAAGAGAGGACAATAAAAAAGGATGCCTGAGCCGCATAAACGGTAATTTCATCCTCTACGTACTTGTTCCATATTTTTCTACAGTTTTTGATAAATGCAATCATCATCGCTCCTGACTGCACCGGAAAAGTCTGTTCCGGAATGCAAACGCTTCTTTAAATTTATAAATAGTATCCTATCATGAGAGGAGAAAAATAGCAAGGAAACCTTGCGGCTGTTTCTTCAAAATGTTATAATCTGACATAGCAGTTCGGGACGCCGAATTTTTCAGTCAGGATGGAAGGCAGGGCGTTCGGAACATGGTAACGGGCAGGCGTTTCTGACCTCTTACAGCGATTGGGAATGGCTGAGCTGTTACGGAATATTGGCTGATGATATGCAAAATACGGAGGCGAAAAATGAAAGGATTGCTGAAATATTTAAAGGATTATAAGGTGGAAAGCGTACTGGGACCGCTGTTTAAGATGCTGGAAGCCAGCTTTGAGCTGTTTGTTCCCCTGGTAGTAGCCAGTATGATTGATATAGGAATCAGGAATCAGGATACGGGGTATATTTTGAAAATGGCCGGAGTTCTGGTGCTTTTGGCTGCCATCGGACTTGCCTGCTCCCTGACGGCTCAGTTTTTTGCAGCAAAGGCGGCGGTAGGATTTTCTACTGCGCTGAGAAATGCGCTGTTTGCCCATATTAACAGCCTTTCTTATCATGAACAGGATAAAATAGGAACGGCGACTCTGATTACAAGAATGACCAGCGATGTTAATCAGGTACAGTCAGGACTGAATCTGACCCTGCGTCTTCTGCTTCGCTCCCCCTTTATTGTATTTGGCGCCATGGTGATGGCATTTACGGTAGATACAAAGGCGGCTATGGTCTTTACCGTGGCGATTCCTGCATTGAGTGTGGTAGTATTTGGCATTATGGCAGTCAGTATGCCCCTGTATAAAAAGGTGCAGAGGCAGCTGGATCAGGTGACGCGGTCTGCCAGGGAGAATTTGACCGGTGTGCGGGTTATCCGGGCCTTCAGCCGTCAGAAAAACGAGATGGAGCATTTTGAAGCGTCCAATGATCAGCTGGTAAAGGTTCAGGTGTTTGTAGGAAAAATTTCTGCGCTGATGAATCCGGTTACTTATGTGATCATCAATCTGGCAATTGTAGCAGTAGTCTGGATTTCCGGAAAGCAGGTTGATGTTGGAAGAATTACCCAGGGAGAAACGGTTGCTCTGGTTAATTACATGTCTCAGATTTTGGTGGAACTGATTAAAATGGCAAATCTGATTGTGTCAATTTCCAAGGCGCTGGCATGTGCCAACCGAATCAGCCGTGTATTTGAGGAAAAAACTTCTATTGAAGATCCGGTTTCCTTTGCTCATAAGGAAGATGTCGGTGCCAGCTCTGAAACAGGCAGCGGTCTTCAGAAAAATACCTCCGAGATTGGGGAGAAGAGGAGTAAGATCTGTTTTTCTCATGTAAGCTTCGCCTATAATGGTTCGAAGGAGGATTCTCTGACAGATATCAGCTTCCAGGCAGAGAAAGGACAGACGATTGGAATTATCGGCGGAACCGGTTCAGGAAAGACTACCCTGGTAAATCTGATTCCCAGATTTTACGATGTCCGGGAGGGAAGCATTCTGTTAGATGGAAGAGATGTCCGCACCTGGCCGCTTCGCGAGCTGAGAGAAAAGTTTGGTGTGGTTCCTCAGAAGGCAGTCCTGTTTAAGGGCAGTCTGCGGGAAAATATGAAATGGGGAAAAGCAGATGCCTCTGACGAAGAGATTTATCAGGCGCTTGCCATAGCTCAGGCCCGGGATTTTGTGGAGGCCAAGGGAAAGGGGCTGAAGCTTTTTATAGAGCAGGGAGGAAAGAATCTTTCCGGCGGCCAGCGGCAGCGGCTGACAATCGCCAGGGCTTTGGTGCGCAAGCCGGAGATTCTGATTATGGATGACAGTGCTTCTGCTCTTGATTTTGCTACTGATGCAAGACTGAGAAAGGCCATTCGGGAAGAAACCAGGGACATGACGGTATTTCTCGTATCCCAGAGAGTAGCTACTGTACGCGGAGCAGATCAGATTATCGTTCTGGACGATGGAAAAATAGCGGGGATAGGAACTCACAGACAGCTTCTGGATGGCTGTCAGATTTATCGGGAAATCTGTCAATCTCAGCTTTCTGAGAAGGAGGTGCAGTAGAATGCCGAAATTACAGTTTGCAAAGCATAAATCAACTATCCGACGGATTCTTAATTATATTGGCGTTTATAAATGGCTGGTTCTTTTGTCCGTGATTCTGGCGGCAGTCACTGTGGCTCTGACTCTGTATGCGCCGATCCTGGTAGGAGAGGGCGTGGATTTAATCCTGGGACCGGGCAATGTGGATTTTCAGGGACTGCTGGCTGTTCTGAAAAAAATTGCGGTTGTTGTAGCTCTGACGGCGCTGACTCAGTGGCTGATGAATCATATGAATAACCAGATTACCTACCATGTGGTTCAGGATATCCGGGTCAAGGCTTTTCAGCATATTCAGGAGCTTCCTTTAAAATACCTGGACAGCCATCCTTATGGCGATATTATCAGCCGTCTGATTGCGGATATTGATCAGTTTTCAGAAGGGCTTTTAATGGGCTTTACCCAGCTATTTACCGGGGTGTTGACGATTATCGGAACTCTGGGGTTTATGCTGGCAGTCAATCCAGTGATTACTGCGGTCGTAGTCTTGGTTACTCCGTTGTCTTTGTTTGTTGCGGCCTTTATTGCTCGGAAAACCTTTTCCATGTTTCAGCTTCAATCCCAGACAAGAGGAGAATTGACTACTCTGGTAGACGAAATGATTGGCAATGAAAAGGTGGTTCAGGCCTTTGGATATGAGAAGGAGGCACAGGCACGGTTTGAGGAAATCAACGAACGTCTCCGGGGCTACAGCCTGCGGGCGATTTTCTTTTCTTCAATTACCAATCCGGCTACCCGCTTTGTAAACAGCATGGTATACGCCAGTGTGGGAGCCGCAGGAGCCTTTGCGGCAATCCGTGGGTTTTTGTCAGTTGGCCAGCTTTCTATTTTCCTCAGCTATGCCAATCAGTATACCAAGCCGTTTAATGAGATTTCCGGTGTGGTAACAGAGCTGCAGAATGCTCTGGCCTGTGCGGCCCGGGTATTTGCTCTGATGGACGAGCCGCCCTTTGAACCGGAGGACGAAGATGCGGTGGAATTAAAACAGGCAGACGGAAGCGTAGCTTTGGAAAATGTCAGCTTTTCTTATCAGCCGGAGGTTCCACTGATTGAGGACTTGAATCTGGATGTAAAGCCGGGGCAGAGAATTGCCCTGGTGGGGCCTACGGGGTGTGGAAAAACTACGATTATCAATCTTCTAATGCGTTTTTATGATGTGCAGAAGGGAGCAATCCGTGTATCCGGAACAGATATCCGCCACATGACCAGGGAAAGCCTGAGGGAAAGCTATGGAATGGTGCTGCAGGAAACCTGGCTGAAATCGGGAACAATCCGGGAAAACATTGCCTATGGAAGACCGGATGCCTCGGAGGAGGAGATCATCCAGGCGGCAAAGGATGCCCATGCTCACAGCTTTATCAGAAGAATGCCTCAGGGCTATGATACTGTTCTGTCAGAGGATGGGGGGAATCTTTCCCAGGGACAGAGACAGCTTTTGTGTATTGCCCGCGTGATGCTCTGCAATCCGGCGATGCTGATTCTGGACGAGGCTACTTCTTCTATTGATACCCGTACAGAAATCCGGATTCAGAAGGCATTTGCAGCTATGATGGAAGGAAGAACCAGTTTCATTGTGGCACACCGTCTTTCTACCATTCAGGAAGCGGATGTTATTCTGGTTATGAAGGATGGGCATATTATAGAGCAGGGAACCCATGAGTCGCTGCTGGCGAGACATGGGTTCTATGCAGAGCTTTACAATAGTCAATTTGAAGGATAAAGAAAAAGAAAGACAGGCAGAAAAAGCGGATACTTCGTATTGTGTTAATCATCATACCGGGAGTCCAGTTTTTTCTGCCGTTTTTCTTCCATTTTTCTGTAGGCTGACTGAGCCAGAAGAAAGGATACAAGAAAAGAGACGGCAAATCCAGCCAGAGAAAGAAAATCGGTCTCTGCATTTTGAGAGCGCCGGACAGCGGCAAATACAAAAAGACCGGTCAGGAGGCCGACAGCAGGACCAGTACGGCGGCGAAGCCGGGAAGTCTCCTGAAAAAGCGGTGCCTGGGTGACACCAAGCATTCTGGTGCGGACAGCCATATAAACTGGCGATCCAATCAAAATGAGAAACTCCAACAAGCAGTCTTTCATTGATTGATGAAAAAGTATGAATTTGATCAACATGGAAATACAGCAGACAGATAAGGTAATAACAAATAATTCTGCATAAATTCTTCGATAGGTTTCTTTGATTCGTTCATCCATGGCTATTCCTCCCAAAAAAGTTCGTCCAGTGTTTTGCCCAGAGCTCTGCAGATTGCAAGGCAAAGCTTCAGGGATGGATTATAGTCTCCGGCTTCAATCATACCAATAGTCTGCCGGGTGACTCCGGTTGCAGCAGCCAGATCTCCCTGGGACATATCCAGGGCGGCTCTGGCTGCTTTCATCTTCAGATTTTTCATGGAAAATGTAGGGTCCCTCCATTTCTTTTGACAGCAGATCGAGAAAAGGATCGGCTAAGGTATCTTTGTTATGCTTTTATTATAAATTATAAATTGCAAAATATCAAATATATATTACATTTTGCAAGAAAGAAAATACATTGCTTGCATAGAATTTCTGGTGCTGTTATAATAAAACCAGCAGTAAAACGATATTTGACAGAACAGAGAAAGGAATTGTTTCTATGAATTATGCAACGATAAAGCCCGTAGATATTGCCAATGGACCAGGAGTGAGAGTGTCTTTGTTTGTCAGCGGCTGTACCCACCGGTGCAAAGGCTGTTTTAATGAGGAGGCCTGGGATTTTCAGTTTGGAAAGCTTTTTACAGAAGAAGTTCAGAAGCAGCTGCTGTCCAGCCTGGATCACGATTATATTGAAGGACTGACACTGCTGGGGGGAGAGCCGATGGAGCCCTCCAATCAGGAAAGCCTTCTGCCTTTTATCAAGGCAGTTCGGGAGCATTTGCCTGGGAAAACGATCTGGTGCTTTACTGGCTATGATTTTGAGAAGGATATTCTGGGAAAGATGATGAAAACATCAGCAGTTACCAGAGAACTGATTCCGCTGTTTGATGTGATGGTGGATGGAAAATTTGTGGCGGAGAAAAAGAATCTGAGTCTGAAATTCCGCGGTTCAGAAAATCAGAGAGTGCTGAATGTGAAGAAGTCCCTGGAAGAGGGACGGGGTGTCTGGATGGAGGAATTCCGTTAGGGACCAGGTACTGGTTCAGCCTGCACTTTTTGCCTGCTGTAAGCAGGCAAGAAAATGTATAAATGAGTTATTAGGAATCCAGCGATTCCTGTTTGCTAAAAGATTGACAAATACATAAGATAATGATACGCTGATAGAGATGTCTTAACGAAAACGTAACGTAACGATTCAGGATGGAAGGAAATTTGGTGGAAAAAGCCGAACAAGAAGATGCTCACGTCCTGAACAGTTATAAAGTAACAATAAAAATACAGGGAGGAACATCAATGAACAAAGGAAATATTATTGGATTGGGCGTAATGGCGGCAGCGGCGGTAGCAGTAGTAGCTGTGTCTGGTCCGGCATATGAGGCAATTCAAAGCAGCAGACTGAAGGCGGCGGCCGACGGCGCAGAGATTACAGTGGTAAACGGAGAAGCAGAGGGCTTTGGCGGTCCGGTTCAGGCTGAGGTGACTGTAGCTGGTGATAAAATTATTGCTCTGAGTTTGACGGGAGAGGGAGAGACTCCGGAAATCGGCGGAGCGGCTATGTCTTCTTTGACAGAGGCGATTACTGCAGCCCAGACCCTGGAGGGAGTGGATGCAGTATCTGGAGCAACGATTACCTCAGAAGCAGTATTTTCTGCTGTAAAATCAGCGATGGGGATAGAGACTGTGGAAGCAGAGACTGAGCCGGCTCAGGAAGAGACAGAAACGGAGAAAGCTGAAGAAGCAGAAACCAAAGCAGAAGAAACCAAGGCAGCTGCTGTGGAGGGCGCCTTAACAGGAACAGCCAAGGGCTTTGGAGGAGAGATTCAGGCTCAGGTGGTTGTTGATGAAAGTGGAGTGATTACAGATCTGCTTCTGACGGGAGAGGAAGAGACTCCGGAAATTGGTGGAACCGCTATGGAAGAGCTGACCAGCGCGATTCTGGAAAAAGGAACCGTAGAAGGCGTGGATGCAGTATCCGGAGCGACCGTTACCTCCGAGGGTGTGTTTGCTGCAGTGAAGGATGCTTTGGAGCAGAAATGATAAGAACTGCGGGGGGAGTTGTTTTTCAGTAAGAGCAAGACAGGAGTTTCCCGTACCTGCCGGATTTTGGAAAGGACGGGTTTTCCTGTATAGAAGAAGGAGAAGGAAACATTATGAGTTTATATTTGTATTTGATATTTCTTGGGGTAAGCTTTGGAGCATCTGTAGTAGGGGCTATCTGTGGAATCGGTGGCGGCGTACTGATTAAGCCAATTCTCGATGCCTTTGGAGTATTGAGTGTAGCCAGTATCAGCTTTTTATCAGGCTGTACGGTTCTGTCCATGTCCTGCTATTCCGTTTTGAAGGCACGGCTCAGCAAAGAGTCTCTGGTTGATTTAAAGACGGGTACTCCTCTGGCGATAGGTGCAGCTATTGGCGGCGTTACAGGAAAAATGATGTTCCAGTATCTGTCTGATATGTTTACAAATAAGGATCAGGTAGGAGCTATTCAGGCAGTCTGCCTTTTGATTATTACTCTGGGAACTATGATTTATACGCTGAAAAAAGATCAGATTAAGACGCTGCACGTTCAGAATCCGCTGGTGTGCATCGCGATCGGCCTTGTTCTGGGAATCTGTTCCTCCTTCCTGGGAATTGGCGGAGGCCCCATTAATCTGGTGGTATTGTTTTATTTCTTCTCTATGGATACTAAGACAGCAGCACAGAACTCCCTGTATATTATTTTGTTCTCCCAGATTACCAGTCTGGTGAATACGCTGATTACCCATACAGTGCCGGAATTTGAGGTCGGACTTCTGATTCTCATGGTAGGCGGAGGAATTCTTGGAGGAGCAGCAGGAAGAATTGTCAATAAACGAATGGACGTTAATATGGTAAATAAGCTGTTTATCGGTTTGATGGCAGTGATCATGCTGATTTGTGCATACAATATTTATCAGTTTATGTAAGAATTCGTAATAAATTCGTCAGAAAGTTTCAAATGTTTTCAGAAACCCTAAGGGAATGGTAAAGTCTTACCGGAAATTTCATGGTAAAATAGTTTTGTAAAATGAAAACGAAGAAAACCATGAAAGGAGCGGTGGACAATGATAAAGAAAATAATTGGATATGTGGCAGCGATGATGATGACTGCGGCAGCCTGTACCGGGTTCACCGTTGCCGGACAGGGTTATGAGATGTATCAGGCAGCAGTTGAAGAGACAAGTCTGGAGAGTATGGTTGATTCCATTCGCAGCAAAGAAGGCTATACGACTCTGGAGGAGCTGCCGGATACCTATCTGAATGCAGTGGTTTCTGTAGAGGATCACAGATTTTACAGTCATTTCGGTCTGGATCCGATTGCTATCTGCCGTGCTCTGGTCAATGACCTTCGGGCAGGACGGTATGTGGAGGGCGGAAGTACCATTACCCAGCAGTTGGCCAAGAACCTGTATTTCAGCCATGAAAAAAAGATGGAGAGAAAGATTGCTGAGGTTTTTGCGGCACTGGAGCTGGAAAGAAAGTACAGTAAAGACGAGATTCTTGAGCTGTATGTCAACAGTATTTCCTTTGGTGAGGGATACCATACAGCAGGAGATGCCAGCCGCGGATATTTTGGCAAGGAGCCCTGGCAGATGAATGAGTATGAGTGCACACTTCTGGCTGGCGTTCCTAATGCTCCTTCCAGATATGCGCCTACCAGAAATCCAGGTCTGGCAGCTCGCCGTCAGCAGCAGGTATTAAGAAGAATGGAGGCCTGCGGTCATCCAATCTCTTCTTCAACAAAAAGCCGCGCGGCAGCCTATGCGTCTCAGACTGCTCCTGTACAGACAGAGCAGAGGACAGGCGGGGGCAGAACAGTTCCTGTTTTAGGATTTGCAGGCGCAATCTAAAAAATGAGAGTCGGCTCGTTACAGAGCCGGCTCTTTTATCATACAATATTGTTTTAAAGAAAAGTGGGCTTCTACAATGTCATACAGCTGGAAACCGAAATGGTGATAGAATTCCAGATTTTTTTCATTATGGGTCTCCAGTGAAATCATCATCTGATGGCGGTTTGCATAGTTGATGGCATCATCCAGAAGAAGAGCTGCAATTCCATGATGCTGCATCTGGGGATTGACAGCCAGATAAATAATGTGAAGCCGCTGCTTCTGATGAAGACGTTCTGTCCAGCGGGAATTCAGATAATCCTCCCCCTTTAAAAAATTGCCGAAGGTTTTAAGCGTCGGGTCCTCCTTGATCAGATAGGTGTCTGTCTGGAGAAGGGCCTTGGCTTCTGACAGATAAAAATGAATAAAATTGTAGGGCTCTGCCTCGTCAGAAACCACAAGCACTCCGTTTAATTCAGGGCTGTCGGCGAATATTTCACATGTTTCATAAAATTCAGTCATATCGCAGTGGAACAGCTCCGGCATCAGGCGAGCTCTGATATCCGGGTCCGGGATCAGAGTTTCGTAAAGGGGATCGTGGGCGAAACACTGATTCAGCAGCAGTTCCAGCTTTGGTAAATCATCTCGGGTTACGCGGTATAGCGTTGTACTGTCCATAAAAATCCGGCAGAAGATCGGTCTGCCTTTCCTTTCTGAGGTATTTCTGCAATTGTAGTTTCGTTGTTTTCCGTTCCTGTTTTGTTATACAAGAAAGGCTTTCTCTGCCAGGGCTTTTAAGCGCTCCAGAGCCATGGAAAGCTCCTCCAGCTGAGTGGAGCGGATACGGGTGAGAAGGCGGATTTCCTCCTGAAAATCAGAAGACTTTGTTTTTTTCTTTGCCAGAAGAGCCTTTACCAGGTGGTACAGATTCTGGTGGGGAAGCAGCCGTTGATAGCCCCATTTCAGGCGTTCCCGCGGCTGGTGGAAGGCATAATCGGTAAAGTGATTGTAAACCTGTTCGTCAAACATAAAAGCATAGGCATTGTTGTCCAGCTGATACAGACTTCCCAGAGCAGCTTTTAAATCATTCTGCTTCAGACTTTCAATTGCATTGTCCAGAAGGGACAGCCGTTTTATGAAAATTTCATGGGGATAAAACACATTGCCGTACCAGTCAATCCGGACAAGTTCATCCTGAGCCAGCAAAAACAGTTCTAAGGCATGGCTTTCGTCTTTCCGGGAATTTTCAAAAAGCTGTTCTGCCTCTGAGAGGCGTCCCTCCTGCAAAAGGATACGGTACTGGCGATTTGTTTTCTCGACAGTCTTGTAAGCAGCCTCCGCAGACAGCTCTGCCTGAGAAAGAAGCTTCTTCAGTGAGGAAAAGCTGACAGAAACCTCCTTAGGCCCTTCGCATTCAAGAGCCTTTGCGGCCCGACGCATGACAGGGGCAAAATTCAGAGGAACAACGGCAGTCTGATCCAGCCCATGGACAAGGAGAAGAAACAGCTCGTGGTGGAGACGGTACACATCCTCGTCATAATAATCATCGTTGTCAAACTGAGAGTGATAGTGGGTTTCCATAAAGCTGCCGCCTGTAAAATCATTTACCATAGAGGGGATGCCTGCGATGGCAATGGAAAAATCGTCAGACCAGGTTTCGATGGGGGCCGTTACACTGGTTTCATCTGGATAAGCCTTCGTAAGGGGCGGAAGCTGCCGGAGGAATTCATTCAGATAGCTGGTGTATTCGTAGCAGCTGCGGATTCTTGCGCGGGTTCCGTGAGCCAGAGCAGGAAGCTCAAAGTTCAGATCAGCAATGACCTTTCCTGCCCATTCGGGATGAGCGGTGAAAACCTGTTCATAGGCACCGGTGGACCAGTCAAAGCTGGAGTCGGCAACTCCCCATTCCTCTGCGGCCATGGCGCAAAACACAAGGGTGTTCTGGGGCTGATAGCCGCTGCGAATCAAGGCTCTGGCAATTCCAAGCATCATGGAAACGGCAGTATTGTCATCCTGAAATCCGCTGAAATAAGAGTCGTAATGGGCAGACAGAAGAATCATCCGCTCCGGGTGAAGGCCGGGAATGGTGCCGGTTATGTTGTAGGTGGTGCAGCCGCGGGTAACTCTTGTATCGGCATCAAGCGTAACAAGAAGTTGTCCGGGACAGTCTGTATTTTCGTTTGCCGTCAGCATGGCCTTTAAGGGGGCGGCGTCTTTTCTGGAAATGGAAAAGGCCGGTGCGTTTTCCGGTCCGGCAATATCCTGGGCATTAAGCGCTTCATCGTCGATCTCGCCGTATCCTCCGCTCTGAACGGCAATCAGAGCCGCAGCTCCCTTTAAATGGGCCTGGTAAACGGGATAATTGATCCACCATTCATCTCTCTGATTGATTTCTACCAGAACCAGTTTTCCCGATACGTCTCTGCCTTCGTAATCCGCCTCCGTACCCTTGCCCAGATACAAAAGGGGATATTCCCGGGGGCCGTCTGTGACCATGGTGGTCTGATAAGCACCTAAGAGAACAGAGCGCTTTTCTCCATCCAGCGCGGTGTAGGAGAGAAGAGCCTTTTTAAATTCCCAGCCGTCTGCCGTAACGGGATCTTTGGTAACGGAACAAAGACCGATCCGTTCCATTTCCTCTTTCAGCATTTCTCCTGTCTGGAATTCAGCCCGGGAACCTGAGGTCCGGTATCCCAGTTCTGGATGAGTGCGAAACTGTTCCATTTTTTTGGCCAGACGGTAAGAATAATCTATGTCAAGAGCATTCAGAAGTTCCTGTTGTATCTCCATTTTGATTGCCTCCCTGTCGATTAATCGGCTTTATTATATCACTTGCAGAAAAGAAAGCAAGTAAAAAACGGATCCTTTCGCAGAAGCACTATGCTCTGCGGAAGAATCCGTTTTTATGAATCAGCCGGTACTGACGCGGAGTCATTTTGCACCGTTTTTTAAACTGACGGTAAAAATAGCTGAGATTTTCGTAGCCTACATAAATGGCAATTTCCTCAACCCGGAGATCCGTCTCAAGAAGCAGCTGGACAGCCATCTGGAACCGCTTTTTCATCAAAAGCTCCCGGAATGTATGGCCGGTTTCTTCTTTGATAATTTTGCTCATGGTGGACAGGGGCTGGTGGAAATCATCGGCCAGCTGGCTTAAGGTTACGGTACTGTAATGGGAATCAATACAGCTCAGAGTTTCCCGTATAATGGTGTCTCTGTAACCATGGAAAAAATTGCTGCTGATACAGTGAGAGCTGTCTGTCAGATGGAGAAAAATCAATCCCATGGTATACTGGTATAAAGCAAGCGCGTTGCCGGGTTTTTCACAGGAAATCTGAAGCAGATTGTCCACAAGATTGTGAATCAGCCGAAGTCCGTTGGTATGCAGCAGAAGATACTGGGAAACAGGATTGTTCTGGCGCAGAGAATTTACAAGGAAAGCTCTGATTTCATTTTCCTCTGAAATCATCTGCAGGGGAATATCGAAAAATTCCGGACGAATAATAAAAACAATTCCGAGATTCCCTTTCTCTCCGGGAGGCCTGCCGTGCTCCACATATTGGTTCATAAACAGGAGATCCCCTTCGTTGAGCGTTATCTCGGTTCCGTTGATCTGATGGGTAATGGAACCGGAATAAGCATAAAACATTTCAATGTATTTGTGTTTGTGCGTGGGAATTCCTGCTTCTGCATCCAACAGCCGTACAGCAATCATTTGACGGTTATGAAAAAATGGTTCAAATTCAAGCTCTGCTGCAGTATGCTCATCTGCAATCTGGAATTTTTCTGTCAGATACTGTTCTTCTTCTGGAGTCAGGCAAAGAAGTTTTTTCAATTCTTGTTCTTTCATATTCTGTCGTTCACTTCTTTCTTCTGCACCATTCCGATCTGGCTGCAGATATAGGGTACTTTCATAGAAACTTTCACACTGTTTCCCAGTATATCAGAAAAAACAGAAATTGTTTAGATTCTGGATTTACAAAAAACTATCTTGTTTTTCTGTCATAGTATAATGGTAAAAGCCAGAACATATGCAATATCCACAAATGCATGAAGTGAAAAACAGTCAGTTCAGGTATACGATTTTCTGTTTAAAGTCTCGCAGAGTGGGAGGGATACAAAAGACTTTACAGCTGGATGGGGAATGCTTGCTTTTCAGAAAAAAGTATGTTATGAATGAAGAAAAAGAAAGACTTTGAGGGGGATTTCCGGAAGGAGGAAGGGGTTTGGCAGAGAAAAGAGAATTTTATTTTCTGTCATCAGATAGAAAAACAGTGATTTACGGAACGGAATGGATTCCGGAGGAGGGAAGCTGCAGGGCGGTTGTCCAGATTACTCATGGAATGATAGAATACAGAGAACGATATCAGGAGACGGCCAGTACACTGGCAGACCAAGGCTTTGCAGTGGCAGTCTGTGACCAGCTGGGACATGGAGACTCCGTTATTTCTGAAGATATGCGGGGGTATTTTTCTGACGAGCCGGGATGTAGCTGCCTGATTTGTGATATGCATCAGGTGAGAAAGCAGATGGAAAGCAGGTATCCGGGGCTTCCTTATTTCATGTTGGGACACAGTATGGGGTCGTTTCTGACCAGGTGCTATATAACCAAATACGGCAGAGGGCTTTCTGGCGTGATCCTGGCGGGAACGGGAAGAATTCCCACATGGATTGCAGGGATCGGGTTGATTCTTTTAAGGATTACAGCGGCAGGACAGGGATGGCATACGTACAGTCCGCTGGCAGAAAAAACTGTGTTTTCCGGGAAATACAGCCGGTATGATCTTTCCGGAAAGAGGCCGGAAGACAGCTGGCTGACCAGAGATACCGAACTGGCAAAGGACTACTATGCAGACCACCGCAGTCAGTTTTCATTTAGTCTGAACGGGTTTTACGGACTGGTAGATGCCGTTTATTATGCCAATGACAGGCTGCTGATGAAACAGATACCAGAAAAACTCCCGATTCTGCTTTTGTCCGGAGGAGAGGATCCTCTGGGAGATTTTGGCCGGGGAACGAAAAAAGTGGCTGGACTTTACAGGAAGGCAGGAGTAAAAAATACAGCTTGCAGAATTTATCCGGGGGCACGCCATGAGGTTTTAAACGAAATCAACCGAAAACAGGTTTATGATGATATCCTGGGCTGGTGCGAGCAGCAGCTTGGCCCAGGAAGGACAAAAGAAAAATTAGAAGAGGCAGGAGAGTAAAATGGATATCAGGACAGACAGAATCATCCCCATTATGGATTTTATGGCGCCGGAGCTGGATGTGTACGCAAGGCTTTCTGAAAACCAGCTGTACCATCTATATGAACCGGATGCAGGGATTTTTATAGCAGAAAGCCCCAATGTAATCGAACGGGCCCTGAACGCAGGTTATGAGCCTCTTTCTTTTCTGGCAGAAACAAGAGAACTATATGGAGATGCACAAAGGATTCTTATGCGGTGTGAGCATACGCCAGTGTACACAGCTGAATTTGAGATTCTGACTCGTCTGACTGGATTTGCGCTGACCCGCGGGCTGCTCTGTGCTATGAGGAGAAAACCATTGCCGACTTTAGAAGCTGTCTGCGCCGGAGCGCGGAGGATTGCCGTTATGGAGCGGGTGATGAATCCGACTAATGTGGGGGCGATTTTTCGTTCTGCAGCCGCCTTGGGAATGGATGCAGTGCTTTTGACTCCTGGCTGCAGTGATCCGCTGTACCGGAGGGCTGCCCGGGTCAGCATGGGAACCGTATTTCAGATTCCCTGGACCTTTCTGGATGAGAAAATCTGCAGCTGGCCGGAGGAAGGGCAAAAGAACCTCAGGAAGCTGGGATTTCGAACGGCGGCCATGGCGCTGAAGCAGGACTCAGTAAGTGTGGATCACCCGGCTCTGATGGCAGAGGAGCGACTTGCCATTGTGTTGGGAACTGAGGGTGACGGGCTGTCAGAAAAAACCATTGCCGACTGTGATTACACGGTGATGATTCCCATGGCCCATGGAGTGGATTCTCTGAATGTGGCGGCAGCCAGTGCTGTGGCTTTTTGGGAACTTGGGAAAAGAAAATAAAGTAAAAAATTAAGAAAATAAAGTTTTTTTAATCAGACAAAAAAATAATTGACAAATGAATTTACTGGGTGTATTATCTTCTGCATAAAGGCAAAGGCGTCTGTGAGATACAAATCTCAGAGACGCCTTTTCTTTTATATCATTCAGCAAAGGCAAGGGCGTCTATCATGGAGAACATGACAGGCGCCCTTGCCGCTGTAGGCGGAAGGAGAATAACAATTATGAAAAAGATTCCCGAGTATTTTGGATGTAATGTATTTGATGACAGAGAAATGAAAGCCAATCTTTCTGCAAAGGTATACCAGTCTTTGCGAAAGACCATTGACGAGGGCGCTAAGCTGGATATTACCGTAGCTAATTCCGTTGCTGCAGCAATGAAGGACTGGGCTGTAGCCCACGGAGCAACCCATTATACCCACTGGTTTCAGCCGCTTACAGGCATTACGGCGGAAAAGCATGACAGCTTTATTTCTCCCTCTCCAGCAGGAGGAGTGATTATGGAGTTTTCCGGGAAAGAGCTGATTAAGGGAGAACCGGATGCCTCATCTTTTCCTTCGGGAGGTTTGAGAGCAACCTTTGAGGCCAGAGGTTATACAGCATGGGATCCAACTTCCTACGCATTCGTGAAAGGAAAGACGCTTTGTATTCCCACTGCCTTTTGCTCCTATGGCGGTGAAGCGCTGGATAAGAAAACACCGCTGCTTCGTTCCATGAAGGCACTGAATAAGCAGGCTCTTCGGATTCTCCGTCTTTTTGGAAATAAGGATGTGAAATATGTGTCCACGTCAGTTGGACCGGAGCAGGAATATTTTTTGATAACAAAAGAAATGTATGATCAGAGAAGAGATCTCCGGTTTACCGGACGTACCCTGTTCGGAGCAAAACCTCCAAAGGGACAGGAAATGGATGATCATTATTTCGGTGTGATTAAGCCGAGAGTAGAGGCTTATATGGAGGATTTGAATAAGGAACTGTGGAAACTGGGAATTCTTGCCAAAACAGAGCATAATGAGGTGGCTCCGGCACAGCATGAGCTGGCTCCTGTGTATACAACAACGAATATAGCAACGGATCATAACCAGCTTACCATGGAGATTATGCAGAAGGTGGCGGCGAAGCATGGTCTGGCCTGTCTGCTTCATGAAAAGCCCTTTGCAGGTGTCAATGGGAGTGGAAAACACAACAACTGGTCCATTTCCACAGATTCTGGAGTCAACCTCCTTTCTCCAGGAGACACCCCTTATGAGAATGCCCAGTTTCTCCTTTTCCTTTGTGCGGTGATCAAGGCGGTAGACGATTATCAGGATCTGCTTCGCCTTTCTGTAGCAACAGCAGGGAATGATCACCGTCTGGGAGCCAACGAAGCACCGCCGGCAGTCGTATCCATTTTTTTGGGAGATGAATTAAACGCTGTGCTGGAGGCCATAGAAAAGGATATTCCCTATGCAGGAACCCAGAAAACCCAGATGAAGCTGGGGGTAGATGTGCTGCCGAAGTTTAACCGGGACACTACGGATCGGAATAGAACCTCCCCCTTTGCTTTTACGGGAAATAAATTTGAATTCCGTATGCTGGGATCCTCCAACAGTATCGCCTGTGCCAATATTATGTTAAACAGCGCTGTGGCTGAAAGCCTGAGAATTTATGCGGATCGTCTGGAAAAAGCAGAGGATTTTGAGACAGCTCTTCATGCCATGATTCGGAAAACCATTCAGGATCATAAAAATATTATCTTTAATGGAAATGGCTATGACGAGTCCTGGATTCAGGAGGCAACCCAGAAGAGAGGTCTTCTGAATTACCGGACAACGGCAGACTGCATGCCCCATCTTCTGGACAAGAAAAATGTAGAGATGCTGACTTCCCATAAGGTATTTTCTGAAGCTGAGTTAAGATCAAGGTGTGAGATTATGCTGGAAAACTATTGCAAAACAATAATCATCGAAGCAAATACCATGACTGAGATGGTACAGACAGAGATAGCTCCCGCAGTTTCCGCTTATTCCCTGGAACTTTCCAAAACGGCGGCGGCGAAAAAAGCGTTGGATGCTAAAATTGCCTGCAGCTACGAAAAAGACCTGGTAAGCCGTCTGTCTGGTCTGACAGATGAGATGGCGGTTAAAAGGGAGGAGTTGATTCAGGCTTTGTCAGAGGTTCAGCAGTCGGAAAATGTGATTCAGGAGTCAGCTATGATTCGGGATGAAGTGCTTGCAAAGATGGAAGAGCTGCGGGCTGTCTGCGATCAGGCAGAAATCCTGACGGCAAAGGCATACTGGCCATTCCCCACCTATGGAGATATTTTATTCAGCGTCCGCTGAGATTAAAAACAGAATAACAGGATAGAGAAAATACGGCGATAAAAGCCAAATAAGAAAAGAAGCACATACAGGCAACCACTTGCAGAAACTGCAGGTGATTGCCTGTATGAATTACATTGATTTTGGAGGAAACTATCTATGTGTTCAATTATGGGATACTGCGGCGCCAGCGCAGACTATGAGCGATTTATGGAGGGCTTTGAAAAAACGATATCCAGAGGACCGGATGACAGCCGTGTTGTGGATACGGGAAACGGCTACCTGGGGTTTCACCGTCTGGCGATTATGGGACTTACTCCATCGGGAATGCAGCCTTTTAGCCTGGGCAGCAGCTATGTGGTCTGCAATGGTGAAATCTATGGCTTTGAGAAGCTGAAAAAAGAACTTTCTGATAAATACACCTTTGTGAGTGAGTCTGACTGCGAGGTGCTTTTGCCTCTGTACCGGGAATACGGCACCGGTATGTTTGCAATGCTGGATGCAGAGTTTGCCTGCATCCTTTATGACGGAGACACAAATACTTATCTGGCGGCCAGAGATCCTATTGGAATCCGTCCTCTGTATTATGGATATGATGAGGATGGAGTGATTGTTTTTGCCAGTGAAGCAAAAAATCTGACATCGCTGGTGGAGCGGATTATGCCGTTTCCTCCAGGATATTATTATAAGGACGGAGAGTTTGTCTGCTACTGCGATATTTCTCATCCGGAGTCTGCATGCCGGGATGATTTGGAAACTGTTTGCCGAAAAATTCATGATAAACTGACTGCAGGTGTGGAAAAGCGTCTGGTAGCGGACGCAAAGGTAGGCTTCCTCCTTTCAGGCGGACTGGATTCCTCCCTGGTCTGCGCCATTGCAGCCAGAAAAAGCAAGGAGCCAATTCGAACCTTTGCAATTGGCATGAGCGAGGACGCCATTGATTTGAAATATGCGCGGCAGGTGGCTGATTATATTGGAAGTGATCACAGAGAGGTATTTATGACTCCGCAGCAGGTGATTTCGGAACTGGAGCATGTGATTTACCTGTTAGGAACCTATGATATTACTACGATCCGGGCATCTATGGGAATGTATCTGGTGTGCAGAGCCATTCATCAGGAGACAGATATCCGCGTTCTTCTCACAGGAGAAATTTCTGATGAGCTGTTTGGATACAAATATACTGATTTTGCGCCGAATGCAGAGGCATTTCAAAGAGAGTCGGAAAAGAGAATTCACGAGCTTCATATGTATGATGTTCTCCGGGCAGATCGGTGCATTTCCGTCAATTCCCTGGAGGCGCGAGTTCCCTTTGGCGATTTGGACTTTGTAAAATATGTGATGTCAGTAGAGCCGGAATTGAAGATGAATCACTACGGAAAGGGAAAATATCTTCTTCGCCGTGCTTTTCAGGAGGATGGATATCTGCCAGAGGAGATTTTATGGAGAGAAAAGGCAGCGTTTTCCGATGCAGTCGGACATTCCATGGTTGATTATCTGAAAGAATATGCAGAGAAGAAATACACGCAGGAGGAGTTTGAGAAGAAAGCGGCAGAGTATTCTTATGCCCGGCCTTTTACCAAGGAGTCACTGCTGTACCGGGAAATTTTTGAATCTTATTATCCCGGTCAGGCAGAAATGATTGCCGGCTTCTGGATGCCAAACAAGGAATGGAAGGGCTGTGATGTCAACGATCCCTCGGCTCGTGTGCTTTCTAACTACGGAGCCAGCGGGAAATAGCAGCGATGCGGGAATGAGAGTAAAAGAAAGGAAGTAACAATGACAAAGTATATTTTTGTAACAGGAGGCGTGGTATCCGGTCTGGGAAAGGGAATTACAGCAGCGTCTCTGGGAAGACTTTTAAAGGCGAGAGGACTGAAGGTGGCGGCACAGAAGCTGGATCCCTATATCAATGTAGATCCGGGAACCATGAGCCCCTATCAGCACGGTGAAGTATTTGTCACAGAGGATGGGGCAGAAACCGATCTGGATCTGGGACATTATGAGCGGTTTATTGATGAGGATCTGAACCGGTATTCTAATCTGACTACAGGAAAGGTCTATTGGAATGTATTGAACAAAGAGCGTCGGGGAGAGTATCTGGGTTCTACGGTGCAGGTGATTCCCCATATTACAGATGAGATTAAGGAGTTTGTATACCGGGTGGGAAAGCAGACAGACGCAGATGTGGTAATTACAGAGATAGGAGGAACCATCGGCGATATAGAGTCCCAGCCGTTTCTGGAAGCAGTGCGCCAGATTTCTCTTGAGGTTGGACGGGAAAACAGCATATTTATTCATGTGACCCTTGTGCCGTATTTAAAGGGATCCGAGGAACACAAGTCAAAGCCAACCCAGCATTCTGTGAAGGAACTGCAGGGAATGGGGATCAATCCTGACATTATTGTTCTGCGCTGCGATGAACCGCTGGAGGAATCTATTTTTCAGAAAATTTCTCTGTTTTGCAATGTCGGCCAGGACTGCGTTATTGAAAACAGAACACTGCCTAATCTGTATGAAGCTCCTCTGATGCTGGAAAAGCAGAATTTTTCTGATGCAGTGTGCAGAAAACTTCATCTGGATCCGCCAAAAGCGGATCTGCGGGAGTGGGAGCAGCTGGTGGAGAGAATTTGTAATCGGGATCAGGAGGTTTCCATTGGTCTGGTGGGAAAATATGTGAAGCTTCATGATGCTTATCTATCTGTGGCAGAGGCGCTGAACCATGCAGGCTATGCTTATCATTCTCATGTAAGGATCCACTGGATTGATTCTGAATCCATTACCAGGGAAAATGTCGGGGAAATCCTGGCAGGGCTGCAGGGAATTCTCATTCCCGGTGGTTTTGGAAGCCGTGGAATTGAAGGCATGATTCTGGCAGCAGAGTATGCCAGAGAGCATAAGATTCCTTATCTTGGTATCTGTCTGGGAATGCAGATTGCTGTAATCGAGTATGCGCGGAATAAAGCAGGACTTCTGGATGCCCACTCTGGAGAGTTTGATGAGCAGTGCGCCAATAAGGTCATTGATTTTATGCCTGGTCAGAGTGAGGATCTGGATAAGGGAGGAACCCTTCGCCTGGGAAGCTATCCCTGTCTGATTCAGGAGAATACAAAAATGGAAGAATGTTATGGCGCCGATCTGATTTATGAACGCCATCGCCACAGGTATGAGTTTAATAATACGTACAGGGAGAAACTGGAGCAGGCAGGTCTGAGAATCAGCGGAACCTCTCCTGAGGGACGGCTGGTGGAGACAGTGGAACTTTCTGATCATCCGTTTTATGTGGGCGTTCAGTTTCATCCGGAGTTTAAGAGCCGTCCCAATGAACCGCATCCCTTGTTTTGCGGTTTCATAGGTGCTGCCTTAAAACAGGACATTAGGAAATAAGATTCAGGAGGGAATCGGATTATGGCTGTTCATGAGGAATGCGGTGTGTTTGGGATCATAAGTCCGAGGCGGGAAGCGGTGGCGGAAATTGTCTACTATGGTTTGTATGCGCTTCAGCACCGGGGGCAGGAGAGCTGTGGGATTGTAGTCAATGATGACGGCATATTTTCATCTTATAAGGATTTGGGACTTGTTAACGAAGTATTTTCGAAGGATATCCTGTCTCATCTGCCGGAGGGAACCATGGCGGTTGGCCATGTGCGATATGGAACTACAGGAGGAAATACACGAAATAATTGTCAGCCCATTGAAGTAAATCACCAGAAAGGAAAAATGGCGCTGGCACATAACGGCAATTTAAGCAATGCGCTGAAGCTGCGGGATCAGCTGGAGCTTTCCGGTGCGATTTTTCATACAACCAGTGATACAGAAACCATTGCCTACATCATTACAAGAGAGAGGCTTCGCACAACCAGTATTGAGGAGGCTGTCAGCAATGCAATGAATGCTTTGGAGGGGGCTTATTCCATAGTTTTAATGTCTTCTGCAAAAATGATTGCAGTGCGGGATCCCTTTGGCTTTCGTCCTCTGTGCTATGGTAAAATGCCGGATGGCTCGTGGGTGGTTGCTTCGGAAAGCTGCGCGCTGTCAGCGATAGGGGCGCAGCTGGTCCGGGATCTGGATCCGGGAGAAATTCTTGTTTTTCAGGATGGAAAGGTAGTATCCCGCAGAGAACACTGTGGAAAACAGGGGCGAAAAACCTGTATTTTTGAATATATCTATTTTGCAAGGCCGGATTCAGTTATTGATGGAATTTCCGTCCATGAATCAAGAAAAAGAGCGGGAAAACTGCTGGCAGAGTCATATCCGGTTGACGCAGATATTGTAATCGGCGTTCCGGACAGCGGACTGGATGCAGCTTTGGGATATGCAGAGGCATCGGGAATTCCTTATGGAATCGGACTGATCAAAAACAAATACATTGGAAGAACTTTTATTTCTCCGGGGCAGAACAACCGTCTGGATCAGGTGCGGATCAAATTAAGTCCGGTGGAAAGTGTAATCCGTGGGCGGAGGGTCATTATTATTGATGATTCCATTGTTCGGGGAACGACAAGCAAAAGGATTGTGAACCTGCTGCGGGATTCGGGTGCCACGGAAATCCACATGAGAATTTCTGCGCCTCCATTTCTTCATCCCTGTTATTATGGAACGGATATTGATTCTGAGGAGAACCTGATTGCCTGCCATCATAGCATGGAGGAGATTGCAGAGATAATCGGAGCGGATTCCCTGGGGTATCTGCCCATGGAATCACTTGATCGTCTGACAGGCGGTGAAAACTACTGTGCAGCCTGCTTTAACGGAAAATATCCTACAGCTGTGCCAGAGGATACCAGAAAAGACCGGTTTGAGCGGAGATTATCCCAGAGGGATTTGTGACAGAAAGAAAAAGAAAGCGAGAGGAAAGCGGAATGATACCCAATACAAATTATAACAATTTAAAAGATTCTTATTTATTTTATCATATCGCCCAGAAAACAGGAGCTTATCTGGAGGAGCATCCGGGTGCGCGCCTGTATCGTATGGGAATCGGCGACGTTTCCCGCCCCCTGTGTGGTGCGGTGATCCGTGCACTTCACGAGGCTGTGGAGGATCAGGCAAAGGCAGCGACTTTTCACGGCTATATGCCAGAGTGCGGAGATCCGGCTCTGCGCCGCAGAATTGCAGAATATTATCGGAACAGGGGCGTCAGCCTTCTGCCGGAGGAGGTTTTTGTATCCAGCGGAGCAAGTGATGAGCTGGGGGATATTTTGGATCTGTTTGGCAGGGACAAGACGGTTTTAATTATGGAGCCGGCCTATCCTGCATATGTGGATGCCAATGTTATGGCAGGAAACAGGATTCTCCATCTTCCGTCGGGAAAGGAAAACGGATTTTTGCCGGTTCCGGATCCTTCGCTTCAGGCTGATATTATTTATCTCTGTTCCCCAAATAATCCTACCGGTGCTGTTTTTGACTGTGAAAAGCTGAAGGTCTGGGTGGACTATGCGCGAAGCACAGATGCAGTGATTCTTTTTGACGGAGCCTATGAAGCCTTTATTGAGGATGATAGCTTGCCTCACAGTATTTTTGAAATTGATGGCGCAAGGGAGTGTGCAATTGAAATCTGTTCTCTTTCCAAAACAGCAGGATTTACAGGAACAAGGTGTGGATATACCGTGATTCCTCGGGAATTGATCCGGGGAGGAATGAATCTGAACCAGATGTGGGTGAGAAACCGTACAACCAAGACCAATGGCGTTTCTTATGTGATTCAAAAGGGGGCAGAGGCAGTGTTTTCGGAAGAAGGACAAAAGCAGATCCGGGAAAATATCAGGATTTACAAGGAAAATGCAGCCTGTCTGATGGATGCCCTGGATCGGCTGGGAATCTGGTATTGCGGTGGAAAAAATGCTCCTTATATCTGGATGAAATGCCCGGATTCCATGGGAAGCTGGGAGTTTTTTGATTATCTTCTTCGGGAGCTTCAGATTGTAGGGACTCCGGGAGCGGGATTTGGAGCCTGTGGGGAAGGGTATTTTCGATTTTCCACCTTTGGCTCTCCGGAAGATACCAGGGAGGCGGCAAGGCGGCTTTTAAGTGCGGAAAAACTGAAGAAAAAATGAACCACAGCGGGATGGAAAAGTGCCTTATACTATAGAATGCAGGAGAGGTGCTTAAAATAGGATACTTCGGAAGCTGAGGGAAGGCGGAAAATAGGGTTGTAGAGAACAATAAATCATGGTAAACTGAGAGAAAATTCAATAAAAACATAACATACAGGGGAGAAGAAGCTATGCCAGTATTTGATTTTAACCACATGCCAGATGAAAAAAATGACCAGGCAGTGTGTACCTATACAACCTTTCTGTCCAGTGAATCAGAGACGTCACCAGAGCAGCCGATTTTGATTCTGGATAACCGGGAGAGAAAGTGGGCGCATCATTCTTGCGGGATCTTTACCAATCCTGTAAAGAGAACTTCGTTTGAATTTAAGGAGGAGGACGGTGTGGCTGCAGCAGATATCCGGAAGCTGGATGCCCGTTTTGTAAGCCTTTTGAAGTGGTTGGGTGAAAACCATATTCCGGTGCGCCTTTCTGGAGAAAACAGGGAGGAAGGATACTGTGTCTACCGGATCCGGGAGATTGCCTTTGGCGGCGGAACCAAGCTGTCTGCAGAGGACGGATTTCTGCAGTTTATGATTGAAAGGCTGTTTGCCAGCCCTGCGCCTGCAGAGAAAGCAGGGGAGGAGGAACAGGAAGAGGATGGCGATGACATGAAGCTGACCAGTCTGCAGAGCATTACAGACTTTATGACCTGCGCTGGAAAGACTCTGCCGGACCATATCCGTCTTTGGGCAAGACGGAATCTTGCGGTTGCCCGTTCCAGCGAGGTTTCTCCAGAGGAGCGGCGCCACGCCCAGAGAGCTCTTTCTATTATGATGAATATTCAGTGGAAGAACCACTATTTTGAGTCTATTGATCCGAAAGAGGCCCGCAGGATTTTAGATGAGGAGCTTTACGGACTGGAGCGGGTGAAGCAGAGGATCATGGAGACGATTATTCAGATCAACAGAACTCATACGCTGCCAGCCTACGGGCTTTTGCTGGTGGGGCCTGCGGGAACAGGAAAATCTCAGATTGCATATGCGGTTGCCAGGATTTTGAAGCTTCCCTGGACTACTCTTGATATGAGCTCTATCAGCGATCCGGAGCAGCTGACTGGAAGCTCCAGAGTTTATGCCAATGCTAAACCGGGCATAATTATGGAGGCATTTTCTATGGCAGGAGAATCCAATCTGGTGTTTATTATTAATGAATTGGATAAGGCTACATCTGCCAGAGGAAGTGGAAACCCGGCGGACGTGCTTCTGACACTTCTGGACAACCTGGGTTTTACTGACAATTATATGGAGTGTATGGTGCCTACCATGGGCGTGTATCCCATAGCAACAGCAAATGATAAATCACGAATCAGCGCACCTCTCATGTCGCGGTTTGCTGTGATTGACATTCCTGACTATACGGCAGAGGAGAAAAAGATTATTTTTTCTCGATTTGCGCTTCCTAAGGTACTCCGCCGCATGAGCTTAAGGCCGGAGGAATGTGTGATGACAGAAAGCGGACTGGATGCAGTCATCCATAGATTTGAAAATACCAGTGGTATCCGGGATTTGGAGCAGGCGGCAGAGCATCTTGCAGCCAATGCCCTGTATCAGATTGAGGTGGACGGTGTGTCCTCAGTGGAATTTGACAGGGAGAAGGTGGAAATTCTGCTGGGAGAAGACTGAGTTTGGAATGGAATAAAAAAGCCTTGAAGCTACGGTTTTAAATGAAACCGTAGCTTCAAGGCTTTTTAGTGGAGCTGAGGGGAATCGAACCCCTGTCCGAAAACCAATTCCCTGTTCTTCTACTATCATAGTCGGTTATTTGACATTCCCTCTGCCGCACGGGAACAGACACTCTTGCGGTTTCAGTAGCTTCATCATACGCCCATATGCTCAAAGCTTTGCATACGTCGTTTCCCACATAGTCGATGCCAGGGTCTTAAAGTGCGGGTGCTCTAAGTCTGACAGCTGCCATTAGGCAGCGATTGCTAATTCGTCGTTAGCGTTTATATTTATTTTTGCCATTTAACCCATCGCATGGGGATAGCTTCACCAGCTGCATGACCCCCGTCGAAACCAGTACAACCCCTGAATATTCAGTGCTGCGCTTATCTGGTATGCTAACGAAATCCTGCGCTCACTCTATATTAGCAGTTTCCGGCGCCGCTGTCAAGGGCAGTGACAAAATATAGACAGGCAGGATACGGAGATAACGGAAAGTTATAGCAAGAGCAGCAGGCATTGCCAGAAATAAATTCGTAGAAACTTTGTAATGAAACATACCTCTATAATTAAGAGAAAAGAAATACCAGAATTCTCTCTTTCTGGTAGTATAAGGATAGGGCATATTAGTACGCCTGTATCATATGAATGGATTCCGATGAAAACAGAAAAGAGGGAGGCAATTATGAAACATTTTATGAAGCGGACAGTATACACAGCGGGTATCAGCGCGGCAGTGGCCGCCGCAGCCTTAGGGCTGGGCGGATGTGCGGCAGGGACGCAGATGCCGGACACGTTGAAGGTACAGAATGTAGATGCCGCAGAGAATGTGATTACGGTGACAGGGCGTGAGGAGGTAAAGGTGGTGCCGGACATGGCCCGGATTGAATATGCCGTCTATACCAGGGAGGATACGGCCGCTGCCTGCCAGGAGAAGAATGCCAGTGACCTGAACGCAGCCATTGAGACATTAAAGGGCCTGGGAGTGGAAGAAACTTCCATACAGACATCTTCTTATGGCCTGAGTCCTATCCGCAACTGGAATTCAGATAAACAGGAGATAACCGGATATGAGATGACTACCAGTTTGACGGTCTCTGACATACCGATTGACAATGCGGGAACCATCATCACAAAGTCAGTGGCTGCAGGAGTCAACGGTATTAATTCCGTCAGCTATTTTTCCAGCAGCTATGATGCCAGCTATCAGGAGGCGCTGAAGGGAGCCATGGCAGTGGCTCAGGCAAAAGCCCAGGCTCTGGCGGAGGCCAGCAATAAGACACTGGCCGGTGTGGTCCATGTGGAGGAATTCGGCTATCAGCCGGAGACCAGATATGCTTCCTATAATGCAGGCGGTTCTGCCAAGATGGCGGCTGCGGTTGCGGAAGATGCGGCTGCTTCTGTTATGCCCGGACAGGTCAGTGTGGAAGCCCAGGTGACGGTTTCATATGAGCTGAATGAGTAGGTTATATATAAACCGTATTATTATTATTTTAGAGTCCAAAGAAGACAGGGGTACTATGAGATGACATCTGCAGATGGCAGAGGAAAGAGCCGCAGGGATACGCTGCTTCCTATCATACTTTGTTTATGTTTTATAGCCAGCAGCATTATTTTTCTTGTTCAGATGATTCTGAAAAGCCAGAAAGAGAACGTAGCATACCTGTATGATGCTGCCAATCAAACCAGGACATCCATTTTAAAACAGATTGAGGGAGACTGGCAGACGCTGGAGGGACTGGCTGTAAGTCTTAGGGAGCTGGCAACGCTGGATGAGAGCCAGATCATGACCATATTAAAAGATATAAATAAGGAAAATGCCTTTATCCGTATGGGATACGCGGACATTAACGGTAATGCCCGTATGGTAGATATGGAAGATAATGTCCAAGAGGTTAATCTGAAAGGAAAGGAATTTTTTGAGCGGGCTTTACAGGGCGGAAAAAGCATATCCAACACATTTGCGGACCAACAGGATGCAAGTGGATATATAAACTATTTTGGCGTCAGAATCAACGACAGCAGCGGCAATGTCAGAGGCATACTCTGTGCGGTCCATTCGGCTGCCGTACTGAGGGAAATCATTGATGCACCGGTTCTTAAAGGGGCTGGTTACTCCAATATCCTGGATGTAAACGGCAATTATGTGCTTAAGACCATTAAGACATATGAGGGAGACATCCCTCCTGATAATAAAGCGAGGATTGCAGAGGCCATAGGAGGCAGGGGCAGGAGCAGGGGGGATTTCGTGCTTACGGACAGGCAGGGAATCAGGCAGATACTGGTGATCCTTCCCATTATTGAGGGACAGTGGTATCAGGTGAGTATGGTTCCTGTGGATGTGCTGCGTTCCAGTTATATTCAGACAGCATGGGGCATCATGCTCATCATTGTGGTGGCCTGCGGTTTGTTTATATGGCTGATGAGCAGACAGCGGAAGATGGCTGTGAATAACCAGAGGATGCTGATGAAACTGGCTTACAGTGATTCTCTTACAGGCCTGCGCAATTTCGCGGGCTTTAAGCGTGAAGCGGAGATATTTCTGAACCGTCCTGAGCTCACCCGTTCGGAGCTCACCGCATATGTGCTCTGGTATGGCGATTTAAGGAACTTCAAGCTGATTAATGATGTGCTGGGGTATGAGGAGGGTGACAGGCTTCTCAGGCTGGTGGCAGAGTTTCTAAGGACGGTGGAAGGCCCTGACTGTATCAGCTGCCGCATAGCGGCTGACAATTTTGCCGGTATAACCCGGTGTGAGGACACACAGGTGCTGGACAGCGGTCTGTGCCAGCTTAAGGAGTATATGAGGAATTCGGGCATGGATGAACAGCCATTCATGGAGATTCCTGTAGGCGTCTACCGGTTCCGGGCCGGTGACGGGAAGCAGTCTCTGGATGTGCTGGTGAACTATGCCAATATGGCCCATAAGATTGCAAAGGAAAGACCGGGAAGCTCCTACGTGTTCTATGACGACAGCATCCGCAGGCGTATGTTAGAGGATTCCGCCCTGGAGGCTGAGGCAGAGGCAGCCATGGCAGATGATGAGTTCAAGCTCTATATGCAGCCCAAGATAGATATTCAGAACGGTAACAGGATTACCGGGGCAGAGGTGCTGGCCCGGTGGCTCAGCCCAAGCAGGGGGATGATACTGCCGGGAAATTTCATTCCGTTATTTGAAAAAAGCGAGCTTATTGTGAAACTGGACCGCTATATGTTTGAACATGCATGCCGTTGGTACAGGATTCACCTGGAACGGGGCGGGAGTCCTGTGAGCCTGGCGGTCAACGTTTCAAAAGCCGGTCTGTTCCAGAATGATTTTGTGGATTTTTATACGGATATCAAGGATAAATATTCTGTACCGGACGGCGTCCTGGAGCTGGAGTTTACGGAGAGTATGCTGGCTGCTGACACGGAATTATTTGCAGAGCTGGTGGTCAATCTTAATGCGCGCGGGTTTATCTGTTCTCTGGATGATTTTGGTTCGGGTTACAGTTCCCTTAACCTGTTAAAGAATCTGCCAATCGATGTGCTGAAGCTGGATATCCTATTCTTCCACAAGAGCCGGGATATCCGGCGCGAACGCATTGTCGTGTCCAATGTTATCAATATGGCCAGGGAGCTGAATATAAAGACCATTGCAGAGGGCGTGGAG
>ERZ838225.404-NODE-404-length-61254-cov-24.412932_pt1 | contig 61254 bp, 69 predicted proteins | sample MGYA00519684_ERZ838225 | MGnify/ENA primary metagenome ERZ838225 (study PRJEB31850, sample SAMEA3708829) | human gut metagenome | biome: human gut; feature: human-associated habitat; material: faeces | place: China | collected 2014 ... | reverse complement strand
AATTATATTCCTTAACCCTTTATTTGTCAAGCTGACAAACTAAAGCAGAAAAAGCGGCAGGATTTCCCCCTGCCACTAATCATCTGTTTATGCAAAAATAATTTCCTTTTCCACAATCTCCCTCGCACAAGCCCTTATGTTATTGAGGCATCCTGTCCATTCTAAGGCGTTTTCTGCCTTTAGCTGTTCCGTTATGCCCTGTGCCTGTTTCATACCCTCTATGAGCCTTTCAAAGCGTTCCTGTGCCTGTCTGTTGATGTCGGCAAGGTAGGCGTTTAGCCTGCCGCTTGTAAGAAGATTGGTGTATGTAACTTTACGGTACTGTTTTAGATAATCTAAATGCCGTTGCCCCCAGATGCCTATTGCCTGTTCTTCTTCGGCGGGTACAGTTAAGCACGGTATCAAATAATCCCCTTGCCTTTCGTATTTGCCGCCCAGTTCCTCAAATAATGATTTTGCCATTGTCTGTTACCTCCACATTCTTTTTTATTTTGAATGTCCGCAAAATCCGTCCTACATCAGCTGCTCAGCCTTCTGGATGAAACAATGCCCGGCATTACGACCATTCTTCCTCTTAAAAGCAGGGATCCCGACAACTGTGTGCTTCTGCGTTTCATTAAGCGTTTCAAGTCTTTCGATGTAATCCGTAAGATGGGCAAGACACGTTTCCTGGACAGCTATCAAGTCCTAGTCAAAAAGACCAAGGATCGTTTTGCCGGTTCTAAGGGACTGGCTATCTATGAGCTGGTCCTTAACAGTGTTACCACCCGTGGAGAAAATCCCTTATCCGCAATGACTCAGGATCAATGTGTTGATCTCGTATCCACATCTCAGAAAGCTGCCGATGAGATCAATCTTCAAATGCGGATCATAGCAGAGACCATGCCGGAGTACAAAGTGCTTCGTTCTATGGCCGGCGTGGGGGACCGACTGGGACCGATCATTCTTGGAGAAATCGGTGACATTCGCCGTTTTCACAGTGGCAAAGCACTCAATGCTTATGCCGGCAATGATGCTCCGCCATATCAGTCCGGACAATTCGAGAGCCGGAATCGTCACATCTCCAAACGTGGCAACCCGGCTCTCAGAAAAGCTTGTTTTGAGGTAATGCAGGCTCTCAAACTGACAAAACCTCAGGACGATCCTGTTTACCTTTTTCTGCTCAAAAAGGAACAGGAAGGGAAACCATACAACGTAGCCAAAATGGCTGCCGTCAATAAGTTTCTGCGGATCTACTACGCTCGTGCAATGGAGTTGTACAAGTAAATCTGTCCGCTTTCATTATAGCTGTTAACTGCCGGCCTGCAACAGCAGGTCTTATTAAGGTTACTCTCTTTTTTGTTCTCAAGGTTCTCGAAATCTTCAAAAATCTGCTTGACAAACATTAGCAAGATTTTTCGTTCTCAGCGACTTCCCAATAAATGGGAATTTAACGTTCTCTTTTATGCCTATCAATAAGCAACAAAACAAACATAATAAACCATATCCCCCATGCAATCAAACAACCAATTCCTAGATATTGGATATCTATGATTATTCCAATAATAAAAGGAACTGACATAAACATCATTCTTTTTCCATATGCCTTACGCATAGCATTCTCATCGTATTTCTTTCGTTCATCCGCTGATTTCATATTATAACCCGACAAGAATTTAGCAGCTTTTCCTTCTAATTTATAGAACAACATTCCAAACAGAAACATAATCACTCCCATTACAAGGTCCAAAACAATATAGAACATATAATACAATTTCTCCTTTCAGCCAAACAATCTTATCTCTTTGAATTTTCTACATTACTCATTCTCGTCAATTGTCGTGAAATTTGCCTCAACCGGGTAGAACACTCCTCCACTGCAGTAACCACGCCAGCAACAAAAGGGCTGCAAGATTCAAAAAATTCCACAATGTAAACTCGCCAAAATACCGCACAGTCTGCGCGTTCCTTCTTCCTGCATACAGCTGAAACGTAATGATGCTGGCCATCGATGCAATAAGCGTCCCAAGTCCTCCCAGATTGGTCCCTACCACCAGAAGCTCTCCCTCCGGAGTAAAGCCGGAAAGCAGAATGGCTGCCGGGACATTGCTGACCACCTGCGATGCAAGAACAGAAACCAGAAGCTCATGGCCCTGCAGCACAGAAAGGATCGCACTGCGAATTTCCGACATATTGCCCAGATTGCCAATAAGGATAAAGAAAAAGACAAAGGTCAGCAGAAGGCTGTAGTTGACCCTGCGAAGAGCCTGCCTGTTATGAAGCAGCAAAACCACGGTCACCGCAAGAAGCACCAGCCAGATGCTCAGAATGCGGAGCACTGCCAGTACAGCTCCTGCGAACAGAACACCATACAAAGCCCAGCTTCCGGTTTGGACCTTCATTCTTTCTGCTTCCGATTCGCCCCCTCCTGCCGGAACGGCCCCCTTCGGAATCAGGTAGGACTGCAGCAGCAATAGTCCGAGAGACAGCAGCGCATATGGCAGCATCAGCTGCAGAAATCTTCCCGTATCAATGCCGTAAAAGGATGACAGGTACAGGTTCTGCGGATTGCCAAACGGTGTGACCATACTTCCGAGATTCGCGGCAATGGTTTCCTGCACCAGGGTCAGGATCAATGTTCTCTCCGCAGCACCTCGCATAAGGAGCATGGTAAGCGGAACGACCGTCACCAGCGTCACATCATTGGTAATGAACATGGCCAAGACAAAGCAAAGCAGCATTAACGCTCTGGAAAGCTTCCGCTGGTCTGTAATACCTACTGTTATTTTCCGGCTGATCCATTCAAACATGCCCGCCCCGGAGGCTCCGGCAACAATTGCCATCATACAGAACAAAAGCGCCAGCGTCCGCCAGTTGAGATACCCCAGATATGCCGCAGATGGCGGAACTGCAAGGCACGAAAGTGCCGCCAGAACGCCCGAAATCACAAGAATTGGTTCTTTACGAATGAATGATTGCAAATTATCCACCTGCCTTCTTCCAGTTTCTGCCTGATAGGATCAAGATAGCAGTCCCGACCATCTCTTTTATATATCGGCGGCAACTGAGCCTTACTTAGATCATTTATCAATGTTTGCCACCTCCCGTTTCACATAGTGCAGTTCCACATCGTACCCAAGCGCCTCCATGATAGATACGAAGGTCTTGTTCACGACCTTATCACCGCCATTGATCACACGGCTGACATAGGATGCTGAGGTGCCGACTTCCTCGGCCACCTTTGCCTGTGTTGTATTACCCTCAATGCACTTCACCTTGACATCAAGTTCTATATTATTTTTCAGCATGATACTCCTCCGAAGAACGGTTCATAAGTTTCACGAATCGTTAAATTTATTTTAACGCAAAATTGTGAACAATTCTACCTCGGCACGAAAAAAAGCACCCCGCCGTAACGAGGTGCCGCTAACTGCCTATTCTGTTATGCATCCACATCAATCTCCAGCCCCGATTTAAACTCGACCGTCATTTTCTCCTCATAGACCGTAATCCTGGCAATCAACCGTCTGACCATTGCCTCGGAGTATTCCGTAAGCGCCTCCGTCTGTTCATCAAGAAAGGTCGTGAGGTCTTCGAGTTTTTCTATCAGTTCCGTGTTCATAGCCGCCTCGGTAAGGATATCCTGCCGCTCTTCCCGGAGAGATATGATGGCATCACCGATCTCATCAATCCCTGACTGGTCTTTTCCGGCTTCGAGCAGTTCTGCCTGTTTTTCCGCAAGTGCCTTATCAACCGCTGCAAGTCTCTCATCCGTATCGCCATTCACCACTGCCTGGACATTTGCTTTCAAAGCAGGGAGGACGATGTCTTTTCTCGCCCACGCATCATTGACCGCTGTCACCACCGCCATCTGCAGATCTTCTTCTCGAATCGTCCTGGCCGGACAGTCTATCCCACTGCTTTTCTTAAGGACCCGGCTCACGCACCGCCAGACCGTTGATTTCTTTCCTCGGTTGTTCCATTTAATTCTGCGGTAGATATCTCCGCAATAACCGCAGATGACCAGGCTTGACAATGCGTATCTGGCACTGTAGACCCGCTTTTTACCATCGGTGAGGATGTTCGCCCTTCGTGCAATCTCAGCCTGCACCCGCAGGAAAACGTCCTTGTCGATGATTGGCTCGTGGCTGCCTTCCACATAGTACTTCGGTGCAAGGCCGTTATTGGCTACGCGCTTTTTCTCCAGTGTGTTGACCGTATAAGTCTTTTGCAGGAGCGCATCCCCTATGTACTTCTCATTGGTAAGGATCTGCTTGATATTGCTTTCATGCCACTTTTCATTATGCGCTCCGTTTAGGATACCGTCAGCCTCAAGCCCACGCTTTATCTGCAGGAAACTTGCTCCGTCCATGTACTCGGCATAGATGCGTCTGACGATATCCGCCTCCTCTGGGACAATGACCAACTTTCCATCATCGCCCTTGGTGTATCCGAGGAACCTGTTGTGGTTGACCTGGACTTTGCCCTGTTGATTTCGGAATTGGATGCCGAGGCGGACGTTTGCAGAAAGCGACTCTGACTCCTGCTGTGCAAGCGCCGCCATGATGGTCATAAGGACTTCACCTTTCGCATCCAGGGTATTGATGTTTTCCTTCTCGAAGAAAACGGCAATGTTGAGTCCTTTCAGTTCCCGCGTATATTTCAGGCAGTCTACCGTGTTACGGGAGAAGCGGCTGATTGACTTGGTGAGGATCAGGTCGATCTTTCCGTCCCTGGCATCCTGTATCATGCGGTTGAATGCCTCACGTTTGGCTGTGTTGGTTGCGGAGATTCCGTCATCCGCGTACACCTCGACCAGCTCCCACTCGGGATTGCTCTTGATATAAGAAGTGTAATGCTCGACCTGGACCTCGTAGCTCGATTCCTGTTCTTCAAATTCTGTGGAGACACGGCAGTAGGCAGCTACTCTGGTCTTTTGTACCTTTTCTGTTTTCTTTTGCGTTCCGACCGTGCGTCTCGCCGGAATCACCGTGATATTCTGTGCCATTGCCATTAACTGCTCACCTCATTCCTGATCCGGCTGTAGGCGTACTCTGCCTGCTCGACCGGGTCCTTGTATTTCATGGCAATCTTTAGTGCGGAAAAGCCTGTGTAGTAGACCCCTTTGGGAGCGCCTTTGCCTTTCCGTCTGTCCCGCCCGAGTGCCTTTTCCCGGCGGATGCGTTCAGCTTCAACTTTCCGAACTGTCTCCTCCGTCAGAATCGCCGGATAGAACTCATCGCCAAGATACCGCTCATTCAGCATCAGCCTTTTCACTCCGCAGTGGCTCATGGTAAGCCCGACCGCAGATGCCGCATTCTTGAAGGACATCCCCGACAGGTAGTTTCGGCATATCCGCCTTACATCATCGGCCTGCTTTTCATTTATGACCGCTTTGCCGCCAATGATGTCATATCCATATGGTGTGTGCTGCATCTTATATCCTTTCCCGGAACATGGGTCCGCACTTCATGGCGAATCCGATCTCCGTTCTTTCATAGACCACAATGCGGTCAACATGCTCTGTAAACAGGGAGGGATCGAACTCCGTAATCATCGTCCCTTTCGCAGTGTACTTAAGAAGTCTGTCCAATGCCTCCGTCTGATCCCGGTTTCCGTTCATCTGCGTAGTAAGGAAATCTCTCTCTTCTGACAGTCTGTCTGCCTCCTCCGTAAGATCATCGCTCTCTTCGGCGTAAACCGCCGGGTCAAGCAGCCCCTTTGTAAAGAACTGTGTGATCTGGCTTCTTCGCTCTGTGTTCTTTTCGAGCATCTCGTCCAGTTCCGTCAGCCTGTCGATATTTCCTGACCGCTGACTGCTTTTCAGCATTTCCGCATAAGGAATAAGAATCAGGCTCCTGCCGTAGGTCAGCTTGTTCATCAATGTGATAAAAGCAGCCTTGACTGGCTCTTCGGCAATTGTCTTCATGCTGCAGGCGGTTTTATTGCGCACATGGGTGTTGCAGGAAAAGCCGAAATGATTCGCCAGCTTGACCCTCTTCCAGGTGCCTCCGCATTCTCCGCAGATGATCTTACCGGACATGGCGTAACGGTTCTTATATTTGTCCTCATCCTTATGGATGCCCTTTTCCAGACCGTTTGCATTGATGATGGCATTTGCCGCCTCAAATGCCTCATGGCTGATGATCGGTTCATGGTGGTCCCGTGCAAGGTACTGCGTTCTTTCACCTCGGTTGATGTGGCGATTGAATCTGTCATCGGTGTAGGTCTTTTGCATGATCACATCGCCTGTGTACTTTTCATTGCGTATCATGCCGTTTACCGTATGCCCGGTCCATCTGCCATCGCGCTTGGTTCGGATACCCTTCTCATTCAGTTTTCTTGCAATAGTCCCCGGAGACATGCCGGAAAGGATCGCCTCGAATATCCACCGCACCGTTTTAGCCTGCTCTTCATTGACCACCATCTGACCATCCACGTTGTCGTAACCGTATGGCGTATAGCCAATCTTGAAGGTACCATTCTGGAAACGTTTCTGAATGCTCCACTTGTTGTTTTCCGCAATGGAGTGGGATTCGCTCTCCGCCAGGCTTGAAAGAATGGAGAGCAGAAGTTCGCCCTCCATCTTGCCCGTGTCAATATTCTCCTTCTCGAAGAAGATGTATATGCCCTTCTCGCAAAGCCGTCTGACCGTTTCGATACTGTCTACCGTGTTACGGGAAAAGCGGCTGATGGACTTCACGATAATATAATCGATTAGTCCCCGGTCGCAATCGTCCAGCATGTGGAGCAGACCGTCACGCTTGTCCATTGAAGTGCCGCTCACACCTTCGTCATAATATAGTCCGGCATATTCCCAGTCCGGTCTTGCCTTGATGTAGCGTTCGTAATGGTTCTTCTGTGTTTCCAGGCTGACCAGCTGTTCATTGGAATCCGTAGATACCCTGGCATAGGCTGCAACACGAAGTTTACGTTTGCTGTTGTCCTTCGTTGCCTCGATCTTTGTTATCCTTGCCATTGTCTCGCCTCCTTTCACTTGGGGTAGTATATACATCACTCTAAAGCCCCTAAACAGCAAGCTATTTATCGATAACTTTCGATATGAATGGGGAGAAAGATCTGCGGTTTCTCGCCATAATTCTGGTGAATTCGTCATCGGTGATAAGCCCCGCATCAAGGAGCTTCTTTGTCAACTGCTCGGCCAGTAAATAGTTATATTCGTTCTGCATTTCATCGTTGGTCGGCTTCGGCACATCCGCCGGATTCACTTTGCCATCTATGGTCTGTATTACCTGCATAGAAAACACCTCCTACCAGGTAGCCCCGGCGGGAGGTGAAATCTGACGGTTTGAGAGAATTTATCAATCTTTTCTGTAGAAATCACAGGTATATCCGTCTGCACGAAGGATCAGCCCTTTCGCCCAGGGAGGAACACATGCCATCTGCTCACACAAAACTTCCAGGCTCATTCTTGGGTTAGCTTCGATTATCAGTTCATCATGCACATGGGCAACGATGCTGCAGCACCGGAGCGTTTTCATGGCATACATCAGAATATCCCTTGATGTTGCCTGCACGATGTTCTCCACAAACTTGGGACCGTAGCTTTCGATGCGTTCCCATTTCTTTGTACCGCCTACGCCTTCATAGGTGACGGACTCGCCGCCGAAACGGTTCTCTCCGATACGAGGTTTGACGTAGGCGAGGCTTCTGCCGGATGGCAGAGTGATAAACAGCATCCCGCTCTGATAAAAGAACTTCACGCCCTTTACCGTCTGAGCCTTCCGTTGCTTTATGACCTTCTTCACAGCCGTATCCACATCCCACCAGAAGCGGACGATATGCGGATTAGACTGCCTCCAGGCATTAACAAGTGGCTGCAGTTCTTCCTCGGCAAGCCCCATATCAAGAGCGCCCATTGCTTTGAGCGCACCGACTGATCCGCCATATCCGAGAGCCAATTCCGCTATCTTGCCCTTCTGCCTGAGATGCCCGTTCACGCCATGCTTCTCCACAGGCACCTTAAACATCTGACTTGCGGATGCACAGTAGCTATCGCCGCCGTCTTTAAAGACCTGTGTCCGCCAGTCCTCTCCGGCAAACCAGGCAATGACGCGCGCCTCGATTGCGGAGAAGTCTGCTACATAGAACTTCTGCCCATCAGCCGGAATAAAGGCGGTACGGATCAGCTGAGAGAGCGTGTCCGGGATATCCTCGTAAAGCATGTCCAGGGCATCGAAGTCACCGTTTCTTACAAGCACCCTTGCATCGGCGAGATCCTCCATGTGATTCTGCGGCAAATTCTGCAGCTGCACGAGCCTTCCGGCAAAGCGGCCGGTACGGTTGGCACCGTAGAACTGGAACATCCCTCTGCACCTGTTATCCCGGCAGGCGGCATTCTGCATGGCCTGATACTTTTTCACCGATGATTTGGCAAGCTGCTGCCGGAGGGACAGCGCCTTCGACACCTCGCCGCCCGTTTCCTCGATCAGTGTAGCCACAGCTTTCTTGCCGAGTGTCTCTGTCTCCAGACCGTTATCCGAAAGCCAGGACTTCATCTGCACCACGCTGTTGGGATTATCAAGGTCAGTTATATCCTTCATGGCAGCCGTGAGCCTTTTCCGGGACAGTTCATCAATGGCGATTGCCTGCTCCACAAGCGGCATGTCCACGCGGATGCCCCTGTCGTTAATCTCCTGGTCGATGTGATATTCCTCCCATATCTCCTCCGGGACCGGGAACTTTGACAGTTTCTGCTGTATCTGCATTTCCGTTTCCACGTCCCGGATGTTATACACCTTGTACCGCTGCCATTTTTCCGTGTCATGCTCCGGCAGATTCCTTGTGCGTCCGCCATTGGACTTGGTCGGAATGCACGGCACAGAGAAATACCGGATCAAGTCTTTTCCTTCGGTCAGCTTCTGTTTTTCAAGCCCCAGCACCGCACCGACCCCTTCCAAGGAGAGAGGAAGACCCATATATGCAGACCAGACCATAGAACACCGCCAGGACCCGGGATTCAGAAATCTCGCGCATTCCCTTGAGAGCGGATGATTATCGTGGAACGGATCAAGGCTGATACCCATATCCGTCAGATACCTGGACAGACAGACACGCTCAAACTGCGCATTGAACGCCCACTTGGTCACGCTATCGTCTGTCAAGGCATCCAGAATATCTGCCGGGATCTCTTCACCGCAGGCGAGATCTATGGTCCTGACCTTACCGCCGTCTATGCTGTATCCGAACAGCAAGATCTCAAAATCTGGGCTTTCCGCGTATTTGTACACACCGCATTTCGGCAGGCTGACAGAGGAATATGTCTCGATATCAATTTCAATGTTTCTCATAAAGCCTCCTATAAAACCAGGCGGCAAGGTTGCCCCCGCCGCCCGTACACTGTTATTCTTCGGTTGTTTCCTGCTCCTCTTTACGCTTACGGCGTTTCTCCCTGAACTCGTCAATCCAGCCTTTGACGATGATCACCCATCCGGCAATCACGATTCCCGCCGCCACACCGAAGCAGGTCGAGAGCATAATACTCTGATATGTTGTCATAGGTCACGCCCTCCTTATGCCAGGAAATCATCGTCATCGAGAGTGGCGAAATCATCCGCTGCATTCGTTCTGCCGCCGAGAGGCTCCCCGTCACGCACCTTCTGGATGTTGCCAAGACCGCAGGCGATACCCTTATTGCCGTTGGAATTGAAGGCATAGAAATTCAGAGACACTCTCGCATAGCATCCGGAGTAGACTTCGTTCCTGTCGAGAATCGGCTTGACCGTCCTGTCAACGATCTGGGGGGCGGTATTGGAGTTTGCGTTGATGAAGTAATGCCCCTTATAGGCTTCATCGTCACGCTCCACATCCCCGTCACGCAGAGGCAGCTTGATCGCAGCCTTGTTAGGCTTCTTACCGCCGAATTTGGCGATACCATCCTCGATAGCAGCATCGATCGCCGCGTTGATGGCGTTTACCGTGGCAGTATCATCCTTCGGGATGAGAACAGATACGGAATACTTCTCCGCTCCGCCGTTGATGGATACAGGCTCCCAGCCGTGGAAGTAAGAGAGTCTCGTGTTGAAACCAGTGATAACCTTTGTCTTGCTGTTCGTATTTGCCATTTTACATATCCTCCTTGATTTCATTAAATTCGTTCATGGCGTTTGTTACGTTCATAGCCGGACGCTTATCCGATTTCGGAACCAGTGTCGGCTTGCCCGGCGGTTTGTAGATGAGGCCGCCGAGAACCTCCTCAAACTTTGTCTTGCCCATCAGCTTCTGCATCTCTGTCAGCGTAATGAGAGACTTCCTGTAGATGTCGTTGTATCCGGCTTCGATAGCCGCCTCCGCGACTTTCTCCTCATCCCGGTACTTACGGACTGAGCGTCCTTCGACCACTTTGAATCCGTCCCACTCTTTGCCGTGGTTTACGGCAGCGTCAGTGGCATAAGCTGTGATCTCATTCGCCCATTTGGTAAGGTCCGGAAGGATGGCAAGGATCTCCTCGATCTCCTCATCGGTGAGAAGTGGCGGGAGCCGGAACTCCGACTGTACCAGTTTCAGTTTTTCTTCGGCCCTGGCACGGCACCTGGCAGCCGCACGGCAGAAGGTACACCACTCTCCGGGAAGATAATTGCCCTCGCCGTTGTACGCCATCCGCGCTCTCGGCTTCAGCACGTTCTCCGCCCAGCTTTTCAGTTCCTCTGCCGGGATCGTCCAGGTACTGACGTGTTCCCGTCTCGGCTGGAAGATCGTCATGGATACCTCTTTGATGTCATACAGGGCATCGTAAAGTTCCAGTGCGCCAAGCGCATACAGTTTCATCTGCGGATTATCTTCAGCTTCGACCAGAATGCCCATGCCGTACTTGAAGTCTACGATGTGCAACCTGTCGTCTGAGATGATGATGCAGTCCCCGGTACCGAATCCCTCCGGCACATAGCAGGAGAAGTCGAGATGCTGTTCAATCAGCACGATCGGGTCTTTGCAATGCTGCTTTGCTGCCTCGTACTGCTCCATCACGAAGTCCACATAGGCGTCAGAGCATTCCTCCATCTCATCCGAATCGTAATCCGAGACAGGACGTTTGCTGCGCATCCTGAGAGCCTTCTTCAGCTTGTGTTCGCACAAGGCATGAGCTGCTGTGCCTTCCTTCGCCGCTTCAGACTCCGTTCCCTCGAACTCCTCCTCAAGCCTTGCCGATGGTGTGCAGTTGAGCCACCTGGATGATGCGGAAGGAGGGAGGATGGAATGTTTTCTCATCACAGCACCTCCGCCTCGGCAAGCACTGCCGCGTAATCCTTCGGGTCAATGCCGCTCAAGCGGTCTGCACCATACTTTTGAATGATGGCTCTGACCTCGGCGGTCTTACCGTTCCTGCTCTTCTCAGCGAGAACACCCCTGACCTTTTCCAGCGAGATCTGCTCCGGCTTTTTCTCCGGCAGCGTCTTCGGTGTATCCGTCTCCTTCGGCAAACTGTCAATCACAAGGCTGCATACCGCCTGGATGCTGTCTGCCAGGGAGCGGATGTCCTCCACCACCTTGAGAAGCTTCTGTGCCGCTTCAAGCACTAACGTGGTCTTGTCCATTACCGTCTCCTCCTTCCTTTGTCTCGCAGATGGCGATCTCACCGACACTGTCTCCCGGTATCAGAACGGTCACTCTGCGTTTGTCTCCGAAGAGAAACTTCAGCAGCCTGTCCCTGACCGTGAGATTTCTGCAGGTCACGATCCCACCCGTCTGCGGTTTCTTTGAAACACTGATCTTCAATTTGTGCTTCATGGCTTTCGCTCCTTTCCGAGAGCCTTATTTCCTGCCCTCTATCTGGTAGCCTCGGGGAAGGTGTGAATCTGACGGTTTTGAAAAAAGAAAATAAAAAAAAGCCTGCAGGCTCCCCGAAGAGATACCCGCAGGCATAAAGAGAAGATATGTGATTAGAGTTTGGATGCGTAGTCGAGCGAGATCCAACCTGCGCCCGATTTCAGCCGTCCCCATCCTGCAGTCGATCCTTTGCCAGACTTCACATCCATAATGGTGAACACGCCCTTCCCGGTATAGCTACCCGTTCTGGCATAATCCGTTCCCGGACCTTTACGGATATTGAGATCGGAGAAGCTGACCCTTACCAGGAACGGCACGGAAGATTTTGTTTTCGGTGTGTAGATGTTTACACCATTTACATCGAACACACTGTATCCCGGATTCTTGTCGGCGCATTCCTTGGCATTCGCCAGCACCTTAAACGCACCGATCTGGCTCTTGCTGTCTGCCCAGGACTTTCTGACACGGTACCACTGAACCGCCGTATCCGATGCCTTTGCATCATACTGGGTGAGATTCCATCGCTCGATGATGGAGCAGAGTTTCTCCACATAAGTAAGGCTCGTGGCATAACCACCATCCTTGATGATCTGTGCCGCTTTCTTGTAGTCCGTGCATCCCTTTAAGCCCTCATAGCGGAGTTTGCTGCCGTTCTTCGCGCCAAGAAGATAGGCACTGTGGTCGGTGATGGAATCCTCCACACATTTATATTTACGGAAGTCCGCCGTGATAGTGGCATAGCTGTCATCTGCATTCTGCTCCTGCGTTTTCTTGGTATATACGGACTTGCCATCCCAGGAAGATCCGCTCCAGGTATTCCCGGACAGAGACTTCTTCATTCCGAAGACGTTATTGGCTTTCTGAGCAAGTTCGCTCTCGCCGTAGCCGGACTCAAGGATGAACTGCGCCATAGAAACGGACGCCAGAATACCGGATTTCTTCTGGTCTGCCGTAAACAATGCCCCTACACTCTTTACAACATCTGCCTCAGATTTCCCGGAAAAGGCCGTAGCCTGTGTTCCCTGTGTAGTTGTGGCACCACCTTTACTATCGGTACCACTGCCGCCAAGCTGAGCCGTGACTTTGGCAGCCAGATCGCCCATGCGGGCATACATCCAGTTGCCCGGACAGGATTTGTTGGCAAACCATCTGTGAACGGTCAGGATCATCTCACCGGACTTCGGTGTATAGTTCAGCGTCTTATCCTTATCTCCGAACCAGATCAGTTTGGTCTTGCCGTTGCGTTTGCAGATATCCACGCACAGAGTGATCAGCTTCTGATAGACCACATCACGGAATGCATAAGGCTCCGTAGTGTCTGATGCGCACTCGATGGTGACGGCACGCTGGTCATTGGCATTGGACGAAGAACACCAGCTGCGGTTCTTCTCTTCCACGCAAAGAGAGATGCGACCGTCCTTACCGATGCCGTAATTGCAGCTTGCCTGTCTGGATGGGCTGGTAAAGCATCCGCAGATGCTCTCGCAGGACAGTTGACCCACCACACAATGTGGCGTAATGCGGTCAATGGAATGAGTTCTCTGTCCGGAATGATTCGGACTGAGCTTGGTATAGGATACCAAGGAGCTGTTTGTATAAGCCATTTTACTTATCCTCACTTTCTGCTCTGTCATGGAGCTGTTCTAATACGATTTTGATTTTCTCCGGCACAGGCAGACCAAGATGAGCTGCGTTCTCCAGAAGGCTCACACCCTCATTGGAGATGTAGAAGAAAATCACTGCAGTTCTCAGCACACTGCCTGTCCCGATCACCTGCACATCCAGCACATTGGCAATGCCCACAAGCAGGAAAATTAGCACCTTGCGACAGATTCCCTTAAAGCCGACCTCGCTGGAGAGGTTCTTGTCTGCAATGGCACACATCACCCCAGTGATATAGTCGATCACCACAAAGGCAAGCAGTGCGTAAAGCAGACCATCACAGCCGCCAAGGAAGTAGCCAAGCCAACCTCCGACTGCCGCAAATACAAATTGAATCGTGTTCCAGAATTCTTTCATGATGTTGTTCCTCCGATCTTAAATTTTGGTATGAAAAAAGCAGCTGCCCACAATGGACAACTGCCTGATTCCGAATGAAATCACTGTTCCTGAATGATATATGTGACCTTCATGGTCTTGTCTGCCGTCTTTGTGACCGGCTCGGACAAATTATTGATAGTGGCGAGGTAGTTCGAGATCACCGCAAATCCGATTGTCGTATAATTACCGCAGCTGATGAAATACAGCATGGGATTTCCGAGAACCGGCGCATAACAGTAATGTCGGTTGCTACTGTACAGACGGTTGTTCTCCGGCTTGAGGAATTCATTTGTCGCACTATCTGCAATATACAGATCACTTCCGTTATCGTCATAGTAAATGCGACCGTTGATTGCAAACTCCGGCAGTCCCGGAATACCGGACATCCCAGTTTCCTTGAGCTTCACCACATTTGCCGAATTTGTAAGTTCAAATTTATAAACATGGTATGGGCTGTTGTAGTTTTTCACATAAATAAAGCCATCATGCACATAGGCGTACCGCATACCATCCGTGTTCAGTGTCACATCCGATGTATTGGTAATCGTGTAGGTTGAGGTTTTCCATGTCCCGAAGTCAATTTTCAGCACAGTAAAAGTTTCATTTACTTTCGTTTGATAATTTGACGCGCCACATACATACAGAGCATTCGTAGCCGGGTCGAAGTTATAGCAATTTCGTCCGGAAATATTAAATCCCTCGTCCAACGTCCATTCTTCCATCAGCGGCTTCGTGTTTCTCGGATTTTCCAACACAGACACTGTTTTCAGATACGCTCTGCGCTTGGTGATGGTGAGTTTCGTACCGCTATCAAATCGCAGATAATATGCCGCATCGGTATCCAGGTCGATTGCAAAAAGCAGTTCTGTCACGCCTACTGTAAATCCGTTATATTTATCGCCTGTATTGGCATTGGTATAGCTCGTGTATACATACTGCAGATAGCCATTATCCACTAAGACAGCAAGCGGGTGATCTGAATTAAAAACGGCATCCGAACTACCGTAGGAGGTATAGCCGCCATTGACATGAGTCAGGCACACACAGGAAATCGTGCCGTTGGCCTGAGATGTCTGGAAATCATACACATATTTCATGTAACGGTCGGTGAGGTTCAGCTCACTTTCCGTCTGATTAAAACTCCCTCGCACCTTGCCAGTGGTATTATTCTGCTGACCATACACTGCGCTGCCAACCAACTGAGCTTCGGCTGGCGGATACAGCATATCGGCATTTTCTTCGATATTGGAATCAAACAAAAGCAAACCACCAAGTAGCTTCTGGTAATACGGTGCAAAGCTCTCATACATTCTACTTGGGTCCTTCACCAGTCCAAGCGGCTTGAAAATATTCGCCAGTGCATTGGTGACCATATTGTGTTCTATGACTGTTTCCGTCTGCCCAGTTTTGACATCGGTCAGTTCAATTTTCATCGTTCCTTTTAGCATTTCATGCCCTCCTTCAATTAATGTAGGTGATTTTGAAGCGTGACAGTGCCGCATTGTCATGCAGGACAAAGTGAAAATACACCCTTCGGCTCTCCGGCAGACTGTTCCACAATTCATCCACATCGGTATTCAGCCAATCGCCCAGCAAAATTTCATCGCTATATGTTGCTCCATCATCAAGAGAAATACAGACACCAACATCGCCGGAATATTCTGCTGTCAGCAGTTTAATGCCAATAATGGAAATGTGGCTCATATCAGCAACAGCATCAAGCACCTGCGGATACGGATAGGCTTTCAGCGTAGCTTTCAACAGTCCTTCACTACTGCTTGCTTTCCAGAAATAGAACTCAGGATTTACAAGCGGTGTCAGCAGCTCTGCGGACGGCAGTTCCTCGAATCCGTATTTCAAAAACATGGCGGCGGTCAGATGTTTAATATCGCAGGCAGTCAGTTCACCGTCTGTGATGGTGTAATAGGAATCGCCTTGTTTCAGCAGATAGCCATAAGATTCACTGCCTTTCTGCTCGTACATGGCATATATGATTTTCCATGACCGTCCGTCACTGTCCTGATGATAAAAGCTGACCTGCGTACCGCCGCCGGAACCATCGAAAAGAGTAAGTGCGGTTGTCGTTCCGTTGCAGATCAGCTCCGATGTACCTGTGTTTCCACTGGTCGGAGTCTGAATCACATTGAGGAACATATCGTTGTTGGACAGTAAAAACAGTTCAAAAATCAGCCGATTGCTCTCAACACGATTGCTATAAACGGTATAGCCCTCAAAGCGGATTTTTAGAAATTGTAGCCCATTCGAGGTTTCTCCAAGCTGTCTGTATATCGAAGTGGAGCAGCCGTCCCTTCTCAGAATCTTTAACTGCTCGGAGTTTGTTCCAAATCCAAGCCAATGGTTGCTGGAAATATACATGGGCGATGCTGCTATGCCATTGAACATAAAGCCGGATAATCCCTCGGTCGAGAAAGTGCCGTCATCATTGTAGGAGCTGCTGATAGCTGTCATATTTTCAGAAGTGTTCAGGAATGGAGTCAGCACTGTTTTGAGAATACCCACTTCAGAAATAAAATGAAGCACCAATTCAGTCTCTGCCACAAAGGTCAGTCCATCACAGGTAATGGGAACATCCGGCTCATACGGCAATGTACCTCGAAATAAGAGGTCAATCATTTCGGTATCAGAATAAATAGAAAATTCTCCTGTTCCCTCAAAACGATATATTCGCAAAGCCTGTTCAGGGACATAGAAAAGGGGATCTTCCGAAAGAAGAACATCTTCCGGCTTTCCCTTGCTCCATAGGTATTTGGTTTCATCTATCAGCATTTTGCCACCTCCAATCGCTCTACTCGTTCGTACTGTTCTGTATTCAGTGCAAGATGCTGAAGCATACCGCTGTTGATTTCTTCTGATTCAGACACATAGGTGTAATCGCTTATCATGCAGAAAGCACCGCTTTCATTGACTTCCACCATCGTCACATCATAATGAGGTGGGAAGTTCTTATCCACCGTAAAGGTTTTGATGACTTCCGTAACAGACAGACGCTCGTTCAGCAAATCATAACCAAATGCCACATCTGCAATCGAAATTCTGCCGATACGCTGCGTGATGGCATTGCGTTTCTGTGTCGGGAAGATTACTGCGGCTCGATCAGTAAAGCAGTCATGCACAAATTGTGTTTCTGCAATCGGAATGCGATCAATGGCTTCAGAAATACTGATGCGGCCATTCCAGTCACCGATACCGGCTACCAATCCCTGACCGCTGATGGTTGCACGAATCTGCATCTCGCCAATACTCATCGTACCTCCGCTGACATTTAGCAGTACAGACAGCGTGTTCTCACTATTTTCAATGACCTGCGTAATGGGAAGAAACAGCGTCAGAATGTGCTTTCCGGCGATGCAGGTCTTTTTCGGATAAAAAGTTTTGACCTCTTCATTGTTCATCTTGTAGGTGACGGTAAGCTCAGACTGACCAATTTCCAAGAATGTAAATTCCACTTTTTTTGCGTCACTACTGTCAGCAGTATCTTCATCCACATCTTTCTTTTCGGTGGGAACCGTTCCATGAATGGTTCGGATCACCTCATCATTTTTCACTTCAAAGAGAATTTCGGCTAAGAATGTAGCAGTCGTATCTTCCTTGGAAGTGAAGTTGATCGCCAACACCTCGGTTTTATTGTTGCCGATGGTGAATGGGGCTGTATTGACAAAGTTGTATACGACAATTTTCCCGGCTTCCATCTGATTCAGCAGACCTGTGATGTTCTTGTCGTTTTTGCTCTTTGCCGATGCCAGCTTTGGATTTTTGCCTACGCATTTCAGGCTGTGTTTGCCATTTATCTTGTAGGTGATGCTTGTAATGCAGGATACCTGGGTTTCATCTGCATGACCGCCGGAGAAGTGCAGGACATCCATCGGGTCAAAAGCCGGATTGCCGATGGTATTGCTGTCAAAAGGAACATATCGCACCACCGACAGGGCATTGAGGATATTATTCAGAAGTCTGGCTCTTGTGGTTTTTAAGCCAAACTGCAGAAGCGGATTTACTCCAAGGTTCATAGTTAAGGCATCATCCGGGTCAAGAGCATAATACTCCGTCTCTTCCGTCATCATATTTGTAGAGGATACCGCAGTGTATCTGGTAATGAAATCCGAATAACTGCTGTCAAAGCGGTGTCGGCTCGGCACCTCCGCCACCGGTGCAATACCATAAGGAATCAGCTGCAGCTTGCCCTCCCGGTTGATCTGGCAGACACAGCCAAGCACTTGTGCCACATAATATAGCAGGTCACGATAACTCTCCATGTCATTATCCGTATAGATGCCGAGTGTTTCTTTGCCGTTTGGCAGTGCATCTATTTCCGCTTTGCTCTGCGCCAGTTCCACCTTGCACTCGGTACAAGCCATCAACAGGAAACTGTATGCTGTGCCGCTGGATGCGTTGAGCTTTAGCTCTTTGTCAAATCGGAGCATATAATCGTAGGCTTTCAGTTCCAATGTTTTGATATGTCGGTTGGCTTCGCTGACCTCGAAAACGCCCATAGGAATTGACTCCACAGAGCCGTCTGTCAGCGTCAGATGAAACCATAGCCGGATTTCTGCACCATCCAATGTATAACGATCAATATCGGAAAACAGGGTAACGCCCATCTCGGCGGCATATACGGAGCCAAGCTCTATCTCGGAACTGCCGCAGCACTGACGAGTGATGTATCCGCTGCCTTTGACAATGTCCTCGTTGGTAAAATCATAGGTTTTCTTGTTCTTGGCGGTAATGGTGCCGGACCAACTGTATTTTCTTGTATTGCTTTCAATCGCCTGCATAAAGGCATCCGATACAGGATACAAAACCACCACCTCCGTCAAAATTCATTCAGCGTAAAGCTCACCGTCCACAGTCCTTTATAGGAAGTATCTTTTTCCAGCTTTGCTTTATAGCCGCTGATATACATTTCTGCTTCTTTCTGTTCTAAGTCTTCGGTATCAAAGTAGAGGACTGTTATCTTCGGCAGTTTGGAATATGCCGTCAGCTTTTTGAGCCACGCAGGTGATACCGAAAAGGACACTGCAATTTTTACCACACCGCTTCGTACCACATCCCTCTGCGTGGTTCCGGCTTCTGTTTCTCCGCTGGAATCCGCTTCTACATCGGATAGGTCAATGTCGTAGGAATCCGGCAGAGGAAGGTCAGTGCCGTTGAAATTCAAATATTGCATAAATGCCATCGTTACCGACCTCCGCTTCTAAGATTTGCCCTCTGCTGGGCATTGATAATGAACTCATCCAGCATTGTGCCGCCGAGGTACACAGGGATAACAATATCGCCAGTCTGACCGCTGACCTGCGACAGCCCTTCTCGAATTGCCGCCGTTATGCTGGAGAGCGTATCAGCTGTACCTGCGGACACTGCCGCAGTTGCCGTCTCCATTCTGCCGATCTGCGGATTGATCACCATATCCGCAGCAACACCGTCCATTGCCTTGGCTACCAGTCCTTTGCTCTGTTCGATGCCTTTGGCAAGTCCCTGCATGAAGTCAGGCATCCAGCTCTCACAATCCGTCAGAGGTCCCTCATCCGGCACAGAAAAGTGCAGAACAGAACGAATCTTGTCCGCTACACCTGTTACTGCATCGGTGACTGCACTGATGCAGGACTTTATGCCATTAACAATTCCCATAACGAGGTCTTTGCCCCAGTTGAATGCCTGAGAAGCAAGGCCCTTGACGTAGCTAACGGCACGTTCAAACCCAGAATGAATCACGTTATAAATCTGACCGATGATGCTGCCGATAGCGGTTTTTACATTGTTCCAGATGCTTGTGACCGTACTTTTAATAGCATTCATCACTGTGGAAACCACAGATTTGATGCTGTTCCATACGGAAGAAACCACGCCCTTGATGGCGTTCAGCACCGTTGTCACAGCGGTTTTGATGGCATTCCATATGGCGGTTACCACATTTTTAATTGCCGTTAGCACCGTAGTAATAACCGTCTGGATAGCCGTCCACACAGTCTGGAAAATGTTCTTGATGGTTTCCAGAATCGGCGTGAGGAAGGTCACGATGCCATTCCATATCTCACTGATTTTCTGTGAAATAGCAGTTAATGCCCGTTCTATCAGAATGCGGATAGCTTCAAAAATCGTTTCAAACAGATATCGGAAGGCTTCGAGCAATGGAGAAATCGTGTCATAAATGCTCTGCCAAATGGAAGTAATCGTGTTCCAGATGGTGGTCATGACGCCGCTGATTGCTTCCCACGCCGAAGTGAACACACCCTTAATGCCTTCCCACAGCGTAGTAAAAAATCCAGAAATCCCACCCCACACCGTCTGAGCCAAAGAAAGGATACTCTCCCATGCCGTAGACAGGAAGGATGTTATTGCATTCCAGGCTGTAATGACCGCCTGCTTAATGCCCTCCCACAAATCAATCCAAAACTGCCGGAATCCCTCGTTGGTATTCCAAAGATAAATAAAAGCAGCTACCAGTGCGGTAATAGCTGCAATAATGAGAACGATGGGATTGGCGAGCATCGTGACATTTAAGGCGGCAAATGCTGTTTTTACTGCACTGATGGCACTTGCGATTTTCGGAACGACCGTCATAATCGTACCGACCGCAGAGATTACCTTGCCGATTACAATGAGGACGGGACCGATAGCTGCCGCAAGCAGGGCTACTGTTACGACCACCTTCTTTGTACCTTCGTCCATACTGTTCAGCCAGTCCACAAATTTCTGCACCCAGTCGACAATCTGCTTGATTGCTGGCATCAGCAGTTCGCCAAAAGAAATAGCAAGACCCTCAAGAGCAGATTTCAGAATCGTGATCTGCCCCTGCAGGTTGTCGAGCTGAGTATCTGCCATCTGCTGTGCGGCTCCTGCACTGTTGGTGATAGAGTTTTGCAGGCTGTCCCAGGTATCGCCGGTGTTGGCAAGCAAAGCATTGACCGATGCAAGGTCAGTCTTATTGAAAATGGTTGCGATGATATTGGCTTTATCCGCCGATGTCATGCCGTCCATGCTCTTATTGAGGTCACCAAGGATGTCGTTGAGGGAGCGCATATTTCCGTTAGAATCATAAACGGAGACTCCAAGGGCATCCATCTGCGCCGCCGCTTTATCGGTCGGGTTCTGCAAGGACAGAATCACATTTCGCAGATGTGTACCGCCTTCAGCTCCCTTGATGCCGTTGTTGGCAAGGATACCGAGTGCAGTGTTCAGTTCAGCAGTGCCGCCCTTGATGGACTTTGCCGTAGCACCAATAGTCAGAATACCTTCGCCCAGCTGAGCTACCGAAGTATTGGTGGACGAAGCGGTCTTTGCCATCTGGTCGACCATCTTTTCGGATTCACTGACTCCCATACCAAGGGCAGACATGGCGTCTGTTACCATATCCGATGCAGACGCAAGGTCAATATCACCTGCGGCGGCAAGGTTCAGAACGGTAGGCAAAGTGTCGCACATCTGCTGGGTATCATATCCGGCAAGTGCCAGATAATTCAGAGCGTCCGCACATTCCTTTGCGGAGAAAGCTGTCTCAGCCCCCATTTTCTTGGCAAGCTCGGACAGCGTATCCATTGTATTGACCGACTGGCCATCCACCGTAGACATGGCATCCTTCGTCACGCCCATCGTTGCCTGCACCTGCGACATGGACGATTCAAAGTTTGCCGCTGTGGTGACTGCCGCTGTTCCAAGACCTGTGACCGCTGCAGTAACAGGGAGCATCTTCTGTCCGGCAGAGGAAATGTTGTCTCCGACCGTTTTCAACTTTTCGCCGTTTGCGGCAATCTTCTGCAGTGCCGCATCGGACTGCTTTGCCTGTTCCTCCAGCTTTTTGAGGTCTTGCTCGGTTTCGATAATTTCCCTCTGCAGGGCATCATATTGTTCCTGCGAGATATTGCCATTGGCAAGTTCTGTGTTTGCCTGTTCAGCCGCCGTCTTTAGTGTGGTCAGCTTATCCTTAGTTTCAGATACCGCATCAGAGAGGAGCTTCTGCTTCTGCGCAAGCAGATCCGTATTGCCGGGATCAAGCTTCAGCAGCTTTTCGACATCCTTCAGCTGTGCCTGGGTATTCTTGATTTCTGAATTGACACCCTTTAAGGCTGTCTGTAGTTTGGTAGTATCGCCGCCGATTTCAACAGTGATACCCTTGATTCTGCCTGCCGCCATAGCGCACCTCCTCTCTGCAAAATGGGCATAAAAATTGCCCGACATTGCTGCCGAGCGTTAAAATAAATCGAAATCTTTTTGCGTAGCCATCTGCGAATAGCCCTTATACTCATCATTTCCGCTTTCTGCGTACATATCGTTGACCATTCCTATCGTGAGCAGATCGAGGTCACGAATAGAAATGCCAAGCTGTACGCAGCGAAGCAGAAATAACGGTGTTGTCATTTTGCGGTCAGTGGGGCGAAGTTTTTTTTAGAAGAAACATCCGTCTGTACATTGAGTCCCCACAGCTCGATGATTTTCGGCAGCACCTGGTAAATGGAAAAGGTGCTAAATTCATCCAGCCACTCCTCCGGGGAGTCGGGGATAGACGGATCTGCGTGCTTTGCCATCACATAAGCGATGTTCTCAAACATTTCAAGTGAAAACATATCGAGACGGGAATTCTCCGCATCACCGTTGCCTACAGCCTTGCCAAGCGCATCCAGGTCTTTATAAATGTCCCTGTGGAACTTGATACGGTAAATGCGTGGAATTGCCGCAGATGCCTTGAATGGCACCTGCTTTCCGTCAATTTCAATTTTCTGAATCATACTCATAGCTTTACTCCTTCACTGCTTTGGCGGTGGACTTGGTGCTTTGTTCAGATACATCCGATGCAGCTTCTGCCGCTGCCGCAGGAAGATATACAGCTTTGTACCAGTCCGTATAAATCTTCTCGGTGGTATCGTCCCCGGTCTTGGCTTTCACATAGCCGCTTGCCAGCGGAGTGGCCTTGACCGACAGCGTTTCCGTCTGCACCTCGATCTCATCCTCATTGGTCTGGGATTCGATGGACGGACGGCTTGCCGCACAGTTATACAGCACATGGCGGATTTTCTTCACATCACCGTCAAACTCGAACAGCAACGCAAAGTTCGCCGTTTCCACATTGGCGTTCTCCACCAGCACTTTGTTGGTATCCAGCGTTTCTTTCAGCACATCGGTGCGGAAAGATTCAGGAATCATTGCAAGCTCCAGATCACCCTCATAACCCATGTTGTTGCTGATGGTGTAATAAGCGTAGCCGTCTGCATAGAAGTTGCTCGGCTCACCGTTTGCATCCAGGGAAAGGGATACCGCACCGGGCATCGGAATAGGAGTGCCAAAGGACACATCGCCGTTATCACCGATGGTCTGCAAAGCATAATGCACATTGCAGATATTGAATTTCACCTTATTTTTCTTAGGCATATCAATTTACCTCCATTTCAAATGTGTACAGGACTTCGTAAAGGTTCTCCGACTCGATCCACACCTCGGTTTTCTCATAAAAAATGCCATACTCATCAAGCACAGCTTCAACTTTCTGTTCTGCCGACAAGTCCTTGCAGTCGGTATACATTTCGATATGGATTTCATTGATTTTGTAATAGACCCTGCCGTCAGCGGAGAAGTTGTCACTGTTCGGAATCAGATAACAGATGAACGGCGGGGTCGGACTTTCCCCCTCTGCAAAATGGTCATACGCAAAGGGAAGTCCGATTTTTTCAAGAACTGCTGCTATTTTCTCCATTGCTTATCCTCCCAGTGCCTTTTCCACCTCGGACTCCAAGGTCTGCACTGCTTTTTCTTCCGCAGGTACAATATGCGGTCTTGCAGCAACTCGACCACCGCCGCGCTTGGCATGACCATGCTCCAGAAGGTGAGCGATCTGATAGCGGTTTTTGGAATGCACTACCACATCCAGCGAACTGGAGGTTTCCTTTACCGTTTTGACCGCCCAGCTTTTTGCATATTTGCCGGTGTCCTTTGGAGCAGTCTGCGAAATTTCATCCTTTACAGATTTACCAGCCTTCTTTACCGCTTTTTTCAGATCATCAGTTGCAAGGTCTGCATATTCCTGCAAGCCTTCCATAATGGCCGATGCCATGCGGTCAATCGGGACTCTGTCTGCTGCCATTGCTTACCGCCTCACTTTCTGGCATTTCAGTTTAATGGATTTCTTTTTGAAATTCATGTGGTCGATGCCAAGGATGTTGTAGGCACTGCCGTTATAGACCACTCTGTATTTATCCGAGGTAATCTCCGCAGCGTTCCGGCACCAGCGAATTGTAAAGTCAATCTTGGTGTTGTCTACGATCACACCGGCAGCTGTATCTTCACTTGGAGACTCGCTGCTCACCGTTGCATAGCAGGAATACCAATCAGACCACACGTTTTTATGGTTTCCAATGGCATCTGTTGCCACTTCATTTTTCTGTATCGTGATCCTTGTATTTAAAAGCGAGATGTTCATCAGAACTTCACCTCCCGAACGCCAAACAAAATATTGCGGAGCGAAAGCATCAGTTCCTTATGATCCGTTTCTTCACGATGCTCATATAAATAAGCCACCGCATACAGGCTTGCCACTTTCGTGACATAACCTGTAACGGGCTTACTCGATGGAATCCTGCCCACGTCCCGGACAAGGGACTCCGCTGCAGAAATCAAGTCTTTGATGAGCGCATCATCATCCGAGCTATCCACCCTTAAATACTGTTTTACCTCATCCAAAGATACAATCATATCTATCACCACCTCGAATCAAAAGATCAGGCACAGCCCGGTTGTCAGAGCTGTGCCGTATAAAATCATTCGCTCTTCAGCTTAAGAATCTGTACTGCCTCCGGCAGAATCAGCTTGCCGTCCACACGCTCCTTGGCAACATAGCCGATCATGCCATTGCCAGCAAACAGCTCGTTGAGCTGCTTAAAGGAACGAGTGCCACGATCACCGATGTTGTAGTAGCTGTAGTCACCAAATGCGATGGCATTCTCCGGTGCATACGCAGAGGTATGAACAGCGTAGCCCAGCACCTTGTCCGGCTCACCTGCCTGATAGGACGGCTGCCAGATGTAGGCACCGTTGTTGTCCTTCAGCTTGCGAAGCTGTGCCAGCGTCTTATCGTTCATGATAAAACTTGCGTTCTTACGGTACGGACGCTTAAGAGCATACACCAGGTCAAGCATATCATCCGACTTAATGGCAGTGGAAAGCGTACCTGCCACCGTACCGCCGCCGGTCGCAGCAAAAAGGCCGGTCGGCTTGCCGGAACCGTCACCGTTGAGGAATGCATCCTCCTCGGCATTGGCGAGTGCCTTGCCGAACTGAGTGATGATATAGTTTTCCAGACCGAACGCATTGTCATAGAGCAGCTCCTCGGTTACCTTGATTGCAACATGGAGCTTGTGGGCATCCAGAAGGATCTGACTGAAGGTTGCATCACCAAAGGTAAGCGCAGCACCTTCCTCGATCCATGCTGCCGCAGGCTTGGTAGCTGCGATGTTGATCTTATGCTCACCGGAAGTCGTGATGATGTGACCCAGGCTGCGCATGATGTTCTCTTCGGTAAGAACATCGATCAGACGGTGGTCGTACTCCTCCGGCACAAGATAGCCGCCGTCAGCGTCCACACCTTCCTGCAGGATATTGGAAACCTGCTTGAAGTTGCTGCGGAATGCTTTCAGCATACCTTCGCGGTATTCATCGGACGCACGGCCCGTTTTCGGCTTTGTCTTGCTGTTTGCAGTCATCGGCTTTGCCACGATAGGCGTATTCACAGGCTTATTCAGCTCGTTCTCCATTGCTTCCATCTGTTCCATACGCTCAATCTCGGCACTGTAGTCCTTGATTTTCTTTTCCATGTCAGCATAGGCAGCGGCATCTTCCGCAGAAAGCAGACCGTCCTTGTCGCGCTTGCTCTCCACAAATGCTTTTGCGCCCTGCCATGCCTTGTTGCGTGCTTCACGAAGTTCATTGATCGTCATAATAAATTACCTCCAGTTTTTAATTAAATCGAGCCGTTCCATGAGGGAATCGGCATTGGTCTTGGTTTCGGATTTCTGCTCGATCCTGCACTTGGCAGCGATCTTATCCATGAGATGATTGGTGACGGCAGTGCGGGAATACACATTACTGACCTGCGGGGTTTCCACAGCGTCAGCTGTATTTCTCTGCATGATTTCATCTGCAAATCCCATCTCCACGGCACTGTTTGCATCCATCCAGGTCTCTGCGTCCATAAGGTGCGATAGCTTTGCCCGGCTCATGCCCGTTTTAATCTCGTAGGCATTGATGATGGACTCTTTCACCTCATCGAGCATAGAAATGGCCTTCTGCATCTCCGAAGAGTCACCGAAGGCCACCGTTGCCGGATTGTGGATCATGAGCATGGACACCGGGGATACCAGCACCTTTGTACCAGCCATCGCAATGACAGATGCCGCCGATGCCGCAATGCCGTCAATCTTAACGGTCACATTGCCCTTGTAGTCCATAAGCATATTGTAGATTTGCGCTGCCGCTACACAGTCACCGCCGGGTGAATTGATCCAAACGATAATGTCACCACTGCCGCTGTTCAGCTCATCCTTAAAAAGCTGTGGCGTGACATCATCGTCAAACCAGCTTTCCTCTGCGATGGTGCCGTTCAGAAACAGCGTCCTCTCCAGTGTCTGCTCCTGCGTCTCCTGATTCGTCACCGTCCTGTTTTTCCAGTTCCAGAACTTCTTCATCGGTAGTTTTCTCCTTCCCGCTGGCGGCAAAGATTCCTGCGTCTGCCAGCTTAGTCATATTGCCGTTGATGAGATAAAGGTCACCGCCGTCCTCGGCAGGAATGCGGTCAAGATTTTCAAGCTCCCGAATGTCGTTTGCACTCATCCAGCCGTTCTGTCTTGCTGTGGCATAGCCATTCATACGGCTCTGATAGTCACCACGAAGCAGTCCGTCTACGTTGAACTTGATAAAATACCGGGATTTATCACTCTGCGAAATCAGTGCCCTTGTCATGGATTGCTCCCATCTCACAAGCCATGGCTCCAGGGTGTATTTCACAAATTCCAGTGATTGCTGCTCAATATTAGAAAAGCTCGACTTTTCGAGGTCACCGACCATATGCGGCGGCACTCTGAAAATTCGAGCGATTTCGTTGATCTGAAATTTTCTTGTCTCCAAAAACTGTGCTTCATTGGGTGAAATAGAAATCGGTGTATACTTCATTCCTTCTTCCAGCACAGCAATCTTGTGGGAGTTTCCACTGCCGCCGAAGGTCTGTGTCCAGCTGTCTCGCACTTTGGACGGGTCTTTCAGCGTTCCCGGATGCTCCAGCACGCCGCTTGGCGCAGCACCGTTTGCATAGAATTTACTGCCATATTCCTCTGCGGCAATCGCAAGACCGATAGCGTTCTTTGCCATAGCGATAGGCGAATATCCGACAAGGCCGTCAAATCCAAGACCGGGAACATGGAGGACATCGCTCGGTTTTAGCCGAACAGTGCCGCCTTTGGTGGTCTTTGCTTCATCGGTCGAGGTCTGGTATTCATAATAAAGGTGCCCTTTATCGTCTCTGTCCACCGTCATGCGGTTTGGCATCAGCGGATACAGTGCCACGACCTCACCTTTGCCGTTTCGGATAATCTGTGCATAGGCATTGCCCCATAGGAGCAAGTGCGTCATAAGCGTTTCCCGGAACACGAAACTTGTCATTTCCGGGTTTGGCTCATCATGCAGCACAAAATACAACGGATGGTCGATGGCTTTTTCCTTGCTCCAGTCATCGGTGTATCTGTAAAAATGAAGCGGCAGTCCTGCGACAGCTTCCGACAAAATTCGTACACAGGAATACACCGCTGTCATCTGCATGGCAGAGCGTTCGTTTACCTGTTTGCCGGAGCTGCTGCTGCCCATAAAAAATCGGTAGGCACTGCCCGCTGTACTGTCCTTGGGAGCATCTCTGCTCCGAAATAATCCGCTAAAAATCCCCATGTAGACCTCCTATTCCCTGGTTAATGCCTTCTTTGAAAACAACCAGCCCCATCAAAATTATTGTCAGCATTTCATCACCTCAAAAAACGAGCAGCCCTCTTGTGTCATACACGCTTTCGCCTGCATCGTTTCCACATCGGATTGCTCTATCCAGTGCCATAATGGTTGCTACAGCACCGTCTATCTTTTCTGTTGATTTTTCCTTGTCCGCCTTGATGTTACCTGCCGGGTCGGTTCGGATGAAGATGTTGTCCATATTCCATCTGAGAACCGGCTGACCTCCATGTGCGATTCGCTGTTCCAACACCAACTTCATCAATTCCTTGGTTGGCGGGGACATATCCTTAAATCCCTGTCCGAACGGAACGACCGTAAATCCCATGCCCTCCAGGTTCTGCACCATCTGCACAGCACCCCAGCGGTCAAAAGCGATCTCCCGGATATTGAATCGTTCTCCGAGCCGTTCGATGAATTTCTCGATGTAGCCGTAATGCACCACATTGCCCTCGGTGGTCTGCAAGTATCCTTTTCGCTCCCACACATCATAGGGAACATGATCTCTTCTGACACGCAGGTCAAGAGTATCTTCCGGCACCCAAAAGTACGGAAGAATGATGTATTTATCGTCTTCGTCCTGCGGAGGGAACACCAGCACAAAGGCTGTAATGTCCGTTGTAGACGAAAGGTCAAGACCGCCATAGCAGACACGCCCTTCCAGTTCATCCTCGTCCACAGGAAATGCACAGGCATCCCATTTTTCCATCGGCATCCAACGAACAGCCTGCTTGACCCACTGGTTCAGACGAAGCTGCCGGAAGGAATTCTCCTCGCCGGGATTTTGCTTTGCAGAGTTGCAGGCAGCTTCAACTTTATCAATGCCAACTGTGATATCCAGGCTCGGATTGGCTTTTCTCCACACCTTGGGGTCTGTCCAATCGTCCGATTCGTCTGCACCGTAGATCACAGGATAAAAAGTAGGATCGATTTTACGGCCGTCCAAGATGTCCTTTGCTTTCTGGTGGGTTTCATAGCAGATGCTGTTGGTATCTGTTCCGGCTGTCGTAATCAGGAAGTACAGCGGCTGCATTCTTGCATCGCCGGAGCCCTTGGTCATGACATCAAAGAGCTTTCGATTGGGCTGTGTGTGCAGTTCATCGAAGACCACGCCATGAATATTGAAGCCGTGCTTGGAGTAGGCTTCTGCGGAAAGCACCTGGTAGAAGCTGTTGGTCGGTGTATAAATAATGCGTTTCTGTGATGCGAGGATTTTTACTCGCTTGTTCAGAGCCGGACACATCCGCACCATATCAGCGGCCACATCAAACACAATGGTGGCCTGCTGTCGGTCGGCGGCACAGCCATAGACTTCGGCTCGTTCCTCACCGTCACCGCAGCACAGCAGAAGTGCCACAGCCGCTGCAAGCTCCGACTTGCCTTGCTTTTTCGGTATTTCTACATAAGCGGTGTTGAACTGTCGGTAACCGTTTGGCTTCAGCGTACCGAACAGGTCACGAATAATCTGCTCCTGCCAGTCGATGAGTTCAAATTTCTTTCCTGCCCATGTGCCTTTTGTGTGGCACAGGCTTTCGATGAAGAGTACTGCGTAGTCCGCCATCTCCTTGCTGTAGTGGGAGGATTCTGCCATGAAGCGGGTCGGCTTATAGTTTTTCAGTTTTCGCATTGGCATGAAGTCGCATCTCCTTTCATGGCAAAATAAAAGACCGCCAGCCGACTCATTCGGCATGCGATCCGGTATCTCTACGAGAGAAAGAGCCACGGTGGCTCTTATCTCCCGGAATTTTCATTCTCAGGGTTTGGTGCTTAGTTGTAATCTACCAGCAGGATGCTGTAGGCAATCTCTGCTTCCTTGCAGGCGGGCTCCATGTCCCAGCCTCTGTCGTAGTTGCATACGGTCTTGTCGTTGATCTTAAGTGTCAGCTTACTGATCCTGCCGCCATTAATGCCATATTCCTCGCTGGGCTCCTCGTAGTGCTTTACCCAGTAGTGGCAAATGGTGGTTTTCGCTTTGACGTTCGCATCCGGGATGCTGATGGTTCCTTCGCTCCACATTCTCTTACGCCTCCTTTACCGTCATCTTGAAAGCCGGGATGAGCTTGTGCTCATCGGTTCCGAAGTGAGTGTAGCGGTCTCTGACCTTGACGATTCCGTCCAAGCTGCAGCCGAGTTCCTCGAACTTTGCGATTGTCTCGATCAGGCTTGAAAAGATGGAGCTTATGGTGAATTCCTTGACTCCCAGCTTCCTGCAGTCTGCGAGGATCGTCTCGATGTCGTTGTCCCAGATGACCTCGGCGAAGTTCGGAAGGTCGTTTCCGGCTTCCTTGCTGTAAAGGTAGGCCTGTCCCAGCGTCCACTGGCATCCGATCTCCTCCCAGCGCATTCCAGGCTTTGCGTTTTCGATGGCTTCGATTGTGTACTTCATGGTGGTTTCCTCCTTGATTCTGTGTTCCTTTTGGTATGTACATATATCACTCTGAACGCCTTATATAGCAACTCAATTCTCGAAATATATGTGACAATCCTGCGGGAACATTCGAGGCCGAAATTGTGTACTTTACGCTTCACCGGTCAGAATGAAATTCACGTATTCTTTCCGGTGATCCTCAAGGTATAAAACCAGCTCGTAGAAGTCTCTCTCATAGGCCAGCCGCTGCACCATGTTCACATCGAACATGTTTGTAAGGCCGGTGTCCCGGATGGCGAGGACCTGTTCCTTTACCTTTTCATCCATTTTAGTTCTCCACCTTTCTCACACGGTCGACGCCGTAGATGACGTTCAGTCCGGAGCCGTTATCCCAGTCAACCATAAGGCTGCCGGTATCGTCGACTCCCGTAACGGTTCCCTTGGTGCCAATCGGCGGAGCCTGCACATCGTCCATGTGCAGAAGTTCCACTCTTGTGCCAACCGGGTACTGCCTGCGTACCTGTTCCACAATCTCTTTACTCGGAAATCTCATCATCTGCCGCCTCCTTCGCTGTTTTGAATGCACTGCTGCCTGTCAGATTTTTCAGCAGAATCTTTCGGTCCGCCTTGTACTCCGCACCGATGAATCCAAGCCGCAGGAGAAAGCATCGGAATGCGTATTTCTCGTTGGTGACTTCCTTCTCGGTGGCATTAATGCGTTTCTGCTCCTTGCTCATCCTGCACAGTGCAGCAATGAAGTCGGTATAGGCTTTCGCCGTATCTGCATCCGGGCAGGCATTGAACCAAGGAAAGGAAACCGCATCCTCGGTAATTTCTATCGGAAGTTCTGTGATGCCCAGTGCCTTTTTAATCAGACCGCCTTTGGCATCAAGCAGCTTTGTAAGGTTGCCGACTGCAACCTTATCAATCGGAATCGCCACCGTAAGCCCGATGCTTTCGCCCTGTGGCTCGACAACTGTGTCCTCGGATACTTTCTCGGCGTTTTCTGCATTGCCGCTGTCGGCGGCAGTAAAGCCGCGCTCGGCAAGCTGCTCCAGCAGACTTTCAATCTTCTCGCTGTCTGTCCGGTCATCAAACTCCAATGCACCGTCCTTGGTAACGGTAAAGTAGTCGATTTCGTATGCGCAGGTCGGCATATATTTGTATACCGCCGCAGCTCCCGTAATTTCTGAAATTGCCTTGACCAGTGTTTTTCGCTCTGCTCCTGTTCTGTTAAATTCAATTCTCATCGTGGGTACCTCCTTGTTTTTTCGGTACTACATATATCACTCTGAAGCCGATAAATAGCAAGGATTCTGTGCGGTTTTCGATGTAGAATACCATGCGGATTATTCAGTGGATTGTTGTGAGTAGTACACGATACCCGCCAGCACAAAGCAGACATTTGGAAGTGCCACGCCGTTGCCCCACATTTTATACTCTGCGGCATCGGAATACGGGCCTTTCAGCCATTTGATGATCTTCTTTTCCGTCTTTGGCTTCGTAGAAGTCCCCATAATTTTTCTGTGGGTTTCAAAAACCTCCGACCAGTATGCAATATCATCTTCGGTCGGATTTTCCGTATCGAGATCATCGCACCACCAATCCGGGAATCCCTGCAGCCTTGCACATTCCGTTGGGGTAAGCCTACGGATAATGTACTGCGGTTCTTCCACTACGGTCGGAGGGTCTTTATAATCGGTAGCCACCAGCGTATTCGCCAGATTTTCTTCCGCTTCGGTATGGTAGGAGTTTTTGCTCGTGCTGTAGACAAGGGTTTCTGAACCGCCGCCGTACATTCCACCGCTTGCACGAAGGGAACTGCCCGTATCGTTCTCCACATATTTGTCATAGGCTTCCTGCGAAAAGGCCACTGCATGACGGTCTGCCGTATTAAGCGTGAAACTGACATCTTCTCCGATACCGCTGCCCTGGGGACCGTTCTTCTCGGCTCTGCCGATCATGGAGCCCTGCACCGCCACCACAGCCATGCCGCCCTGATTGCAGGACGGATTGCCGCCGTTGGCATCCAGGCATCTTGAAGTCTCTGCTTCATAGAAGCCGCTGTGTGGATTGTCCGATTTCATGGAGTTGCTGTCTTTTGAGCAGATACCGTAGCACTTCGGCACGAATACCGTCTGGTCGTTATTGCAGGCAAGTGTAGCTGACAGATCGTCCTGAACTAAAGCTCCCTTGCCGCCGCCCTCACAGCCGGAACGGATTTTCAGCGTCTTTGGTGTTTCCAGCACGAACGGCTGATTGTTGCCGCCTGTTCCGTAAGTGGAAAGCACCGTCTGTGCCACAGACAGAGGACCCTTGTACCGGGTATCCTGACTGTGGTTTTCAAACACAAGCGGAGGATGGTTAGATGCCGCACGAAGCGTTGCGGAAAAATCCTCTGTCACATCCATCCGCTGACCGCCTTGGTCGTTTAAGCACAGGCTTGACGCTCCAACGCTTTCTTCAGAACTTCCGGCAGTTTCTTGCCACGAACGGAAGCCCTGCGGAGTATACCCTGACACGCCTTCGGACTCAAATAATATTTTTCCGGCACTCCCACCATCAAGATCTGCGACAAGGTAGATGCGTTTTCTTCGTTGGGGAACTCCCCAATACTGCGCATCGAACAGCCGCCATGCGAGGGAGAAATCCTCTCCCATGATGCAGCCTGCATTGTCCCATTTTCCGTTTGGAAGTTCAGGCACAGCATAGTCCTCTCTTTTGATTTTGCACAGTGAGCTGAGGACTGCCCGGAAGTCTTCGCCTTTGTTGGACGAGAACGCTCCCTGGACGTTTTCCCAGACCACAAATCTTGGATACTTGCCATTGGTTTTGCACCTCATTTCTTTCACGATCCGCACTGCCTGATAGAAAAGCGAGGAACGCTCTCCGTCCAGACCGCTGCGTTTTCCTGCCACCGACATATCCTGACAGGGACTGCCGAAGGTGATGATGTCCACAGGCGGAAGGTCAGCTCCATTTTGTGCCGATACATCACCGTAGTGTTTCATCTGCGGCAGACGTTTGGTAGTGACGCGAATAGGGAACGGCTCGATCTCCGATGCCCACAAAGGGGTAATGCCGGAAATCAAGCCGCCCAAAGGAAATCCCCCGCTGCCATCGAACAGACTTCCCAGTGTTAAGTTTTTATTTTCCATCGGCAGGCACCTCCAGGTCATCAAAACGGATGGACTTGCCGTCACGCACCACAGACACATTTTCCGCAGTGCCGACCTGCTCGATATAGCGCTTTACGATAACATCGCAGTATTTCTCATCCAACTCAATGGTATGGCAGATTCGGTTGATCTGCTCACAGGCAATGAGGGTACTGCCGCTGCCGCCGAACGGGTCAAGCACAATGCAGTTGCTCATACTGGAATTTTTAATCGGATAGGCAATCAGCGGAACAGGCTTCATGGTCGGATGGTCACCGTTTTTCTTCGGCTTATCAAACTCCCAGATGGTAGTCTGCTTTCTATCGGAATACCACTGATGCTTGCCGTTCTTCTTCCATCCGAACAGGCAGGGCTCATGCTGCCACTGATACGGAGAACGCCCCAGCACCAACGACTGCTTTTTCCAGATGCAAGTGCCGGACAGGTAAAAGCCTGCGTCCGCAAATGCCTTTCTGAAGTTCAAGCCTTCCGTATCTGCGTGGAACACATAGATGCTGGCATCGTCTGCCATCGCTTTTTCCATGCCGGTAAATGCATCGAAAAGGAACTGATAGAACTTGTCGTTTTCCAGGTTGTCGTTCTTGATTTTGCCTGCGGTGCCCTGATAATTTACATTATATGGAGGGTCCGTTACCACAAGGTTGGCTTTCTTGCCGTTCATCAGCAGGGTATAGCTTTCTTCCCTGGTGCTGTCACCGCAGAGCAGTCTGTGGTTTCCGAGCAGCCAGAGGTCACCGCTTTTGGTGACAGGCGGCTTTTCCAGTTCCGCATCCACATCGAAATCATCATCTTTTGCATCATCCGAAGTATCAAAAAAGCCTGCCAGCTCCGATTCATCGAAACCAGTCAGACTCAAATCGAAATCTTCTGCCTGCAGAGCTTCAATCTCCACTTTCAGAAGCTCCTCATCCCATCCGGCATCCATTGCCATACGGTTGTCTGCGAGAATGTATGCTTTCTTCTGCGCCTCGGTCAGATAGTCCACGAACACACAAGGCACTTCGTTGATGCCCTCTTCTTTCGCCGCCATGATTCTGCCATGACCAGCGATCACATTGAAATCCCGGTCGATAATGACAGGATTGATAAAGCCAAACTCCCGGAGGGAAGAACGGAGCTTATTGATCTGCTGTGCGTTGTGGGTACGAGCGTTATTCACATAGGGAATCAGCTTATTGATATCAACGAGCTGCATTTCGGTCGTTGTCTTGCTCATCGTCCTCACCTCCATCAAAAAAGACCCCACTCGGCAAATTTCTCAAAACCGCCGATGGAGTCTATATATTCTTTCGCTTCTGCGACAATGTATGCATACGGGACACCGTCTATCATATCATCGCCAATGGCGCACACCAATGTGACAGGCTCTCCTAAATCCTGCGCTTTCAGGAATGCGTGAATATTCACAGACACATCTGCTTTCGACAGATCCTTGCCGTGCAGTCCGCCGCCTGTTACGGAATCAGCCATATCTGAACCAAGTTTACGATTGGTGGCTCCCGTATCTACATCCGTGCCTCCAGTCCAATCACCGAGCGGATTGACCTCTGCATTCGGATAATCGCCCCTGAGGTCGTAGCTGTCAGCATTGCTCTGGCAGATAATCAGGCGATTGCCGTCCAGAATGTACTTTCCGTCAGAAGTGTACTTTTCATAAATGGAATGTGCAATTTCGGACAGTTTTTTCTGCTCCTCCGTCAAAGGTACACCCTTAAAGATGCCGTTATCACCACAGCGGACACCGTCCGCTTGGTTATCCGAGAGATGTGCATCCTGCGGAACAATCACAATATCGGTTTCCACATCGCCTGCGATACGGGCAATTGCACTGCAGATATCTGTTTCATTCATCTGTGCCGTGGTTTCAATAATCGCATGGCAGAAGCCATGTCCGATCAGCACCTCTACTGCAATTTTAGGATTTTCTTCTGCCGCATATGCCAGGTCAACGATTGCTCCGGCAATACGGTCTGCCACCTTATCCGGGTGGCTCGGATTCACTTTTTCAATCATGCTATTTTCTCCTTGCCCGGAGCAGAAGCTCCATTGTATCGTTTGGATTATCCTCAAACACCTCAGTGCAGTTCTGCTTTACGATGTCGTAAATCTCGTACCAGATGAGGTTTGCGCTTTTCTGATACTGCTGGCTCATCTGCACAAACGGAGAAGTGATCACTCCGCCTGTGGTCGGATGCTTACCGAGCAGACCGTAGGTGCTGGTAGCTTCCTCGCACTGAATGTATCTTGCAAATGCCTGTGCGTAGGCTTCGATGAGTCTGGGATTGACCAGCTTCTCACAGTTTCGCTCTTTCAGCCACAGCCAGGTTTCCTTGTAGATTTCATCCGCACCGAGGGGAATACCGTTTTTCTGCCTTGCCGACAGGTAATCGCTCGGCTTTGGCATATCCACGCCATTCATTACAGCACCTTCCGGCAGGTCAACCGCCTCCAGTTCTGTGGGGCTCAGTGTAGGAATATCATTGTTCAGTATTTGGACTTGCTGCCCTTTTTGTATTTTTTCGGCGGCAGGTGCCGGTTTATCTCCGGCGCGCACTCGTCTGCCGCCACGATTTGTGCCGTCTCTCGCCATTTTTTTATTTCCTTTCTTGTCCTGGGGGTTAATACCCCGTTTGAACCGCCGTTTTTGTGCGTTTGAGGGGGCGCCGTTTTCCGGGACCTAAAGCCACAGAGATTTTGACCGCCCCTCCGGTCACCGCCTGATCTGTCGATCACCCATCTCAAGATGGATCTTTGTGTGACATGACTGGCAGAGACTCATTAAATTTGCCGGATCGTGCGTCCCGCCCTGAGATATCGGCAGGATGTGATGTACTTCCTCCACGGGAGTCATTCTTCCTTCTGCAAAGCACCGCTCACAATATGGATGCTCACGAACGTATCGGTCACGGATTCGTTTCCAGGCGCGTCCGTATTTCTTGTTCACATTAGTGCTGCGTTCGTACTGGTTGTACTGCTTGTCAGCAAGGGCCTTGTGTTCCTCGCAGTACTGTCCGCCCTCCGCAGCGAGTCTCGGGCAGCCCTGCCACGCACAGCCCCTTCGAGGACGTCTGGGCACTGCTTTCACCTCGCTTTCGGGCATAAAGAAAGCCCCACAGGATTGCTCCCGCGAGGCTCGTCATTTCATTCTGTTTTGCTGATTATACTATATCATAGTCGGCACATTGGTTTCTTGTTGCAGAGCGTTGCAAAGTGTTGTAAAACGGGCAAGTTATATGGTAATCGGCTCCTCGGGGAGTGTGATATGCTGCAGTGCCACATTATGCCAGCGGAACACGGTCGTTCTGTCCGCATGCAGTTCATCCCCGATCTGCTCCCAGGTCATGTTATGGATATAGCGGTAACGGAGAACCATCTGTTCATCCGCATCGGAAACCGTAGCAATGACATCCCGCATCTGGGCTTTCAGGTCAATAAGCCTGTCGATCTCTCTGTTTATTTTGTCCTGCAGCTCCCAGACCTTTTCAAGCCGTCTGATAAAGGGTGCTTCGGTAGGACGGTTGGGATTATAATGCTCCTCAAGGCTCGGGGAACTGACCGTACCGACCATTTCCTGCAGCCGCTCCATTTCCGCTATATCTGAGTTTATTCTGTGATCCAGGCGGTATGCCTGTCGTAGATATTCTTTTGGTGTCATGATAGAGATTCCTCCTGTAATTTTTTCAGAAGCATCTGACCGTCAATACCGGTCAGCACCGCAAACCAGTCGGAACGAAAGAACCTCTCACAATCCTCTACCATGAGCTTCGCGTCTTTGTTCTTCGGGTATTTTTTCAGTTTTTTCCTTGCTGTTCGATAGTCCTTGACCGCCTGTAGGATGATCGCATTTGCAAGTTTCTCATAAGGGTCATTCATCGCCTCACCTCCAGGTTTGCCCTGACCGCATCGATCAGAGCGTCCTGGGTTTTCTCCTTTTTGCGGAGAGCCTTCATGACCTGTTCGTCAATCGTGCCTATGGCAATGATGTGGTGGATAACGACCGTATCCGTCTGTCCCTGACGATGAAGTCTGGCATTTGTCTGCTGATACAGTTCCAGACTCCATGTAAGACCAAACCATATGAGAGTTGATCCGCCGGACTGAAGGTTCAGCCCGTGTCCGGCAGATGCCGGATGGATGATTGCCGCAGAAATCTTTCCCGCATTCCAATCTTCAATATCCTTCGAGGTCTTTATCTTCCGGACAGGGAATCTTGCCTTTATCCGCTCCGCATCATGCTGATACCAGTAAGCAATAAGGACAGGTTTTCCGTTTGCGCCTTCGAACAGGTCTTCCAGGGCATCCAATTTGCGGTCATGGATGTGAAGGCTGTTTTTCTCCTCATCATAGACAGCGCCGTTTGCCATCTGCAGGAGTTTTCCTGAAAGCACCGCCGCATTCGCCGCATCGATCTCGGTATCCTTGATCTTTGCGACCATGTCCTCTCGGAATTTGTCATAGACGGCCATTTCCTTTTCATCCATCACGACCGGGACCTCGTTGATCACGCATTCCGGCAGCTTCAGATAATCGCAGGACTTCATGCTGATGGTAATATCGCCGATCCGGTCATAAATCTGCTGCTCTGCTCCGGGGAGAGGCTTATAGCTGAATATGACCTCGCCGTTCCGTTTGTCAGGTCGGAAGAATGTATTCCGGTAATTGGTGATGTACCGTCCGAGACGTTCTCCCAGATCAAGCACCCGGAACTCCGCCCACAGATCCATGAGTCCGTTGCTGCTTGGCGTCCCGGTTAGCCCCACGATTCGTTTCAGCTTCGGTCTGACTTTCAAAAGGCTCTTGAACCGCTTTGCCTGGTAGGATTTGAAGGAGGACAATTCATCTATGACCACCATATCGAAGTCAAAGGGAATGCCGCTCTTATTGACAAGCCAGTCCACGTTCTCACGGTTGATGATATAGACATCCGCCGTCTGCATGAGCGCCGCTTTCCGGTCTGCCTCAGTTCCGACCGCTACGGAATAGGTCAGCCCTTTCAGATGATCCCATTTCTTTATTTCCGAAGGCCAGGTATCCCGTGCAACACGCAGCGGAGCGATTACAAGGACTTTCCGAATAAGGAACATGTCCAGGATAAGGTCAAACAGCGCCGTCAAGGTAATAGCTGTTTTGCCTTTTCAACCCAAGCCCATATCAAGGAAAATCGCAGCGATCGGATGGCTTTCGATATAGTCGATTGCGTACTGCTGGTAATCATGTGCTATGAACTTCATTCGGCATCACCTCCAATCTCTTGTAAAATTGCGCTGATCTGCTCCGTGTTGTCGATGCAGTAGACCTTAAAGCCGAGAGCCTCCAGCTGCTTTTTTCTTCTGACCTGCAAAGACCGCATCACTTTTCCCGGCGCTTTCAGTTCCGCAAAAGCGATGTGACCAGAAGGGAGGAGGATGATGCGGTCAGGCACACCATCAAATCCCGGACTTACAAACTTTGGTGCAAGACCGCCGGACTTCCTGACAGCCTTGACCAGTTTTCTCTCGAGATACTTTTCATTCACTGTATTTCTCCCAGATCTGCTCCGGATCAAACCAGAGCCATATTTTTTCTCCCTCGCCATTGACAACCTCCACTGTTTTGATGCCTTCTTCACGCTTGATGCGTCTTACGGCATATTTTGATAATCCCTGTTCCTGGCAGATATCCTGCACCTTCCTGCAGTCCATGAAATCACTGCCCACAATTTCTCTGATCATTCCATTAACCTCCGATTGAATGGAACAACGACCACAAATTTTTCTATCGCGCGCAAAAACACGTGTCGCGATACGCTTTTTCTTTATATTTTTGTTTTGTTTTGTACTATATAGAAAAAGATGTTCCGTTGTTCCCGATTGATCCGTTTTCGCCTTATATCAACAGGTTTTCCGGTGGAACAGGCACAACTGGCGTGTTCTGGCTGTGCAGTTGTTCCACCGACCTGTTCCGGTTATTTGCGCTGATAGACGCGCTGCTTTCCATAGATGGGGAGTCTCACCGATTTTGCAGTCCGCTCCCAGTCTCCGAACCTTGTCATGATCGCTGCAAGCGCATAGCTGTCGGATGGTTTGATATCCTCTTTAGCTTTACCGAAGCACTCGCACCAGATCTCGATATTGGAAACTGTCTCACGGCGCACCGTGCCTTTTACATTGAGAGGACCGTCCGGGTCCTGCACATACTCCCGCCTCTGATAAACATCCATTGTGTCCCAGGTCTCCGGCAGGAGCATATCAAGGTAACGGGCAACAAGACCTTCACGGTCATCCCGCTCCATTGCTTCGGACTGCTCCTTCTTTGCGTACTCCTCCAGTTCGTGACTTAAGAACAGTTCCTCGCCGCCCTTTGCAAGCACGATGACCTCTGCCCATATCTGGTCGATGATCTCCTGAGTCAGATCCCAGGGTTTCATCCTGCCGGTTCCGGGAACACGCACGTTCCAGAATCTGCGGTTGCCTGTGATATCACGCAGATAACCGTTCTCACTGTTGGTGGTGCCGAAGAAAATGCACTGTCTCGGATGCGGAGTGACACGCCTACCGAAAGAGGCACGGTACTTGTCATCGCAGCGGGAGACGAAGGCTTTGACCTTCTCAAGGTCGGCCTTACGCATGCCAGCCATCTCGCCGATCTCATGGATCCAGTACCCCTGGAGTTTTTCCGCTGCCGTCTTGTCATTCATATCCGATAGCGTCAGGCTATCGGCAAACCACTCCATGCCAAGTTTTGCGATCAGTGTACTCTTGCCGATACCCTGTTCGCCGTTAAGGACTGTAATGTAATCGAACTTGATGCCTGGATGGTAGATACGCATATATGCCGCACAGAGCGCCTTGCGTGTCACCGCCCGGACATACTCATTGTCCTGTGCGCCAAGATAGTCAATCAGCACCGTGTCCACCCTCGGGATCTCGTCCCATACAGGAAGAGACTCGAAATAATCCTTAATGGGATGATAGGAGCGGTCATCCGCAGCCTTGGTCACGGCAACGTCATAGTTCCTTTGAGAAAAGCTGCCGTAGCAGGCATCGACATAGCAGATAAGCTGTGCATCGTCCGCATCTCGCCAGAACTTTGCCGGATGTTTCCAGGGAACCTCTCCACAGATCTCCATGCCGTCCGCCAACTGATTAAAGCGGATATTTTTCATATACGGATCGTTCTCCATGATCAGGCGAATGTTATGCAGTAAATTTTCCAGGACGCCGTTCTTGTTGCGCTGCAGCTTTTTCTTCCAGTCATCGTCCCCGGCATCGGCAAAGTCGGACTCAGCCTCCGCGAGGCGCTCGTTCGCCGCTGCGACTTTCACCTCGTCCTGCTGCATGGCAAAATCGCACATGGCTTTGAAGGACTCCTTATCGTCCAGGTCTCCGAACTTATGAATGCGGACGATATCAAAGGCATTGCAGAGCCTGAGATACGCGGGGTCTTTCGCATGGTGGGAGTACACGAACTTGTCCTCTTTGATCTCCACACCCGCCATACTGCTCGATGTGATCAGATGCCAGCGACTCTCATTGTCGGTCGGCTCATATATATCGGAAAGAAATGACTCCAGGGCTTTCTGAACCGGGAAGAAGACCCTGTTGAACAGACCGACTGTGCCTTCCTTAATCAGCGGATCCTGCACCTTCTGCTGTGCGACCGTATTTGCTTTGCTCTCACGGGATGAGGTCGGCAGTCTTGTCGGATCGGTCCACTCAGGATGAGCAGACAGGATAACATCAGGGTCAAGCCATCCTCCGTCTGTTTCCTTATACACAAATACGCCGTTCTGCGGAGAGGACGGCCAGTACATCAGCTGATTGGGCTGATAGCTGCATTCATCAAAATAGTCGATGCCGAGCATTTGCGCGAGATACCTGGACACTGCCACGAACTCCTCCGGAGTAACGTCACGGGTCAAAGGAAAGACCAGGCGCACCCTCGGGTTTTCTTCTGTGCTGCTATGCGTGGTATAAAGCACGGATGTATATGGACAGGTTGTTTCATAGTTATCCAGGAACTCCTTTGTGATGCGGTCACCGTCAAGAGCGACCATAGAGCGTTTCTCCACGGTATCGATCTTCCGGCGGCCGCCCATCAGAACGCCTGCGACAAAACCACCGTGGTCTTTCGCTGCGTCCCTCTGCGCCTTGCTCATTTTGGCATATTCTTCAGCGGACTCCGTGGTACGGATCGTAACCTTGAGCCGCTCCTTCAGATCATCAAATCGTATGGTCTTGTTGACCCATTTCTTTGCTTGACGGTTGTTGCCGTAGGCGATAGCAAGATCCCTCATCTGTACGACCTCCTTATTCTCGGTGTCTCCCCGTATTCAAACCGTGCCTGACGCGCCAGTTCCCTTGCGCGGTACACCCGCTTATTTACGAAATCCCTGTACTGATACGCCCCATATTCATGTGTCACCATAGGGATATAGCTGTCCTCCATATCCTCACCGAAATGAGTAAAGAAGGTTCTGTCGCGCCTGTCGTTATAGGCAAAGAGGTACGGCTCATGCGTTTCCGGATGGAAACCGATGGTCACCGGATTCTCATAACTGCCGCCACCGCCGTCATCCATTTCCTGGCAGAAGATGTAGAGGTCATCATCCATCGGATCACCGAAACAGATCATGCCTGCCCAGCTGTCGGTATACTCACCGTTGCTGATTTTCGAGATCACCCTTTCCTCCTCCGGGGTACCCTTAATGCTCCTGCGCTTTACCTCGAAGTAGCAATGGAAATGAGGAAGATAGAAATCCGGCAGATAATTTGTACCGTCACTTAGAACGATTCCTTCCGGCTCGTACTCCCATTCGATGCCCATCGCATCAAAGAAAACTGCCCATCTTGCTTCAAGCCTGGAGCGGAAGAGATATCTCTTGTACTCTGTCTGTATCGCCTTAAACTCACTCATAACGATTCCACCTCCTGGAACTTACTGTTGAAATAACGGATAGGCTGTCTGCGTTTCTTAGCCACATCGATCTCTGCCTGCATTCCGACGGATACGGTATCGCCAAGCACCCACAGTTCAGAACATTTACCGAGAAGAATGACATCCATAAATATCGCAAGCTCACGCACTGCCGGATCATCATCATTCATAAACTGCGGGAACAGAAGATGGGGAGCAAGAGGGATCTGCCCCTTTTCCAGCGCAAACCTGCAGAACGCCCTCGCCCTTTCCGTATTTACTTCTACATCGCCGGACAGGGGACTTGCGATATATACAAGCGGCCTGTATGTCCGGTCTTTGATTTGTTTCGACATATCAACTGCCTCCTTCTAAAAAATTTGCCGAGGCTACACCTCTAACAGGTAGCCTCGGCAGGAGGTCAAATCTGACGGTTTACTTCCAATTTTCTCGAATTCTTTTCTCAGCCCTCTTCAGCTTCTGCGTGATGTTGTTTTCATCTGCACCGATTTCGGCTGCATACTCACGGATCGGCAGCTCGTCCATACGAACGGCGATAAACATATCTGCCCAGTCCGGCTTCTTTTTCAGAATGATGCGCACCTTTTCGCAGATATCCTCATAGCTTTCACAGCGCTCACGCTCGATCTCGTCCCTACGGAAGATGCGATCATCAGCCACCTCGCTCATCAGCGGTTCAGATGTATCGACATCATCCTCGCCGTCATCCTTACCGGGCTGCGCCTTGCTGTACCCACGATGGCGGTCAAATTTGTGCCAGGAGTTGTAATCCGGACGATTGAACTGCTCCTCAAAAGCATCCTGAATCATCCGCTCCCGTTCCTTCTGCGTGAGATCCTCACCCTCCAGGGAAAGTGATACCCACAGCTGCTCTGTTGCCTCCGCATCCAGGTCGATTGTCTGAACGCTCTCGTCATAACGTACCTTCAATTTCATGTCTGTGTCCTTTCCGTCCTTGGGTCACCGGACGATGGGACACAGAAAGAGCCTGCGGTAGAAGATGACCACAGACTCCTGAAAATCCGAAAATGGGCGCAGGAAATCAACGGTGGGTGCATCTTCGTTTCCGGAGCGGTCTTGACCGCTGCCTGAACTCTCTATGCTCCCATCGTCCTAATGGCCATCTCGGACTAAATGAGATTAATGTGATTTATGTATAACCGCTGTGCGGCTGATACCTTGGTTGGTGTATCTCCCTCTACTACCAGGCGAAAAAATCAACCCCCGGGGAGATGCTTTCCGATCGCTTTTCAGCTGATCTGTCACCGTTATAACATGGAAATTTTTTTGAAAACGGACACGCCATGTCCGGTCAAAAAAGCCCGTATAAACACAAAAAGCCGGAGTTACCTACTTAGCCAACTGGCTTAAATAGATAACTCCGGCGATCAGTTCCTCGATTGGTTACGGGACTACTTGCGGTAGTTTCTGTTTATTTCTTTGCCGCCTTCTTGATCGCGGCATTTACCTGGTACTGCATATCTTCCCAGGAGATGGTTTCGTATTTGTTTTTATCGGTCTTGACCTCAAGCTGAACCTCGTCTCCGTCTATAACGACATCGCAGAAACGTGGAGGAGTAGGCTTGTCACTGCTCAGATTACGGATTGCCTGTCTCAATAGCTGTCACCTCCTAAAACCGCGCCAGCCAAGCCAGGAATTCATCTGTCGTTGCTGATCCGTGCGCCATCCTGTTTCTCCAGTCACGGACTTCGCTTGTAAGCTTTTCAAATTTCTCTGCAGCATCGGTATCCTCCGGATGCCTGTTCGTCATCATTTTGTATCGCATATAAACTTTGCGATACTCTTTAGTTGCTGCATCGTTCTTTTCCTTGTTAGCCCTTGTCACCTGGGCTCCGACATCCTTGCAAGTCTTATCCTTGTTATCTCGAAGCGGATACGAGCAGTACACAGCGTCCGAGCGTCCTTCCGGAATAAAGTAATGTCCGCAGTTTTTACACTTCACAATGTTTGCTTCTGTGTTGATGACATGCGCCATATCAAATATCAGAAGGGAAAAAGAGGACTTTATTGTGTACAATGATTCAAATCCGTTTTCAGTCAAAATCAAACGGTAATCAATGTGCTGCATATCCATGTGGTTGCCGTACATGGCTGTGAACGCTTCAATACCCCTGGTATGGCTTTCATCATCGGACTCGGTGCTTTCCATGATCTGATTAAACATTGCCTTCGTGAGGATGTACTTTTCTGCAAAAGCCAAGTACGATGTCAGAAGAATTTGCATAACGGTATCGCCGCCAACACTATCGCATCCCGTGTCCTCAAAGATGTACTGCTTCACGCTATCGTAAGAACTGCCAAAGAGACCTACATACTCCTCAACTCTGTTCTCTCTAACAGCCCTGAACCAGTCATCGGCGCTATTCATGAATTCCAGGACTATCATTGTACTTATCACAGGCGGAAATTCTGCGTTAACTTTCTCATGAAACTGTAAAAATGCATCAAGGTAATTGTCTGTCGTGCCTTCCTTCTCAAGCCCATCACAGGACATAAGGATAGCCTTTATATCCATAGGGGTCAGTCGCATATACTCGCAGATAAGACCACCGATGGGATACTCGTCATCGCTTTGAGCCATAACCAATCTGTACTTGCCACCGTCAAATATGGTGTTCAGACCAAAGTCGATATTCAGTTCATCTTCTCTTGTTATCACTTTTTATACCTCCAACCGCCAAAAGGGCTTGTTAACATTCTCTATTTCTATATATCTATTGATAACAAGTATAGCACTCCGACTTTTCTTTGTCAACAATCGCAGCAAAAGTTTTTCGATTGTTAACATCCAGATCAAAAAAATAAGCACCCACCACAAACGTGATGAGCGCCATGACCGGACATGCCATGTCCGTTTTCACCGAAATTTTTTTGATATTTTTATATTTCCACACCATATGGAGCAAGATAGTCCCTTATCGCCCAGATCGGTTCTGGGTATTTTATACACAACGCTTCGCTGATCCATTGATGCGCCGGATTGATCGGACTAAGCGGACAGCCCAGCACCTCCATAAGTTTAAAGCTGATAGACGGAGGGAGGTTCATTCCAAAACATATAAGAGCGGCCGTCTCCACCTTTGGAGTCGTTTCCCGTTTCACAGTACGGCTGATGGTCTTGGGATCGCGGTCAATGGCATCGCCGAGATCAGTATATTTCATACCGCGCCAGTTGAGCAGAAGCTCCATGCACTGCTCCGGGTCATCGGTCATCTTTTTGCGGATAGCTATTTCCTCTTCCTGCTGTTTCTTCCGCATTGCCACCTGTCGTTCCTGCGGAGCGTTCTGGTAGCCGTTATGGAATTTCAGTTCAAAAGTGATATTGCTGTCCTCACGGTTCAGGAAACAGACAGTGTGATATTCCTCGCTGACCTTGCTGGTGATCTTCATATCGAAGACCAGGCAGCATTCGTCCATATGCGACCGCGCGTAATCCGTCAGGTCAAGCCGTCCGTCCTCATCGTACTGAACATACAGAGGAGCGTTATAGACATAGTGGTTATCAACGAAAATGTAATCGCCGCTCTCGGTCAGCTTACGCAGATCCTGATTAACAAACCGCTCAACCGCCGCATCCTGTGCGGAAATGGAAAATGTCTGATTGACCTTCAGCGCACCCTTGCGGAATGTATGCGGTTTGACATAGTGACCGTCAAGATATGTATAGGTGCCGATGGCAGCGTCAAAGCCTAATTCCACGAGACGGATCTTTGCAGCCTGCTTGGAAACACCGAACGCTGTTTCCAATGCGGTGATGACCTGCTCCATGACCTCGTTCTCATGTCTGGCATTCAACTCCCGCATGAAACGGGCTATATATTCCTTTGCCTTGACCTTGAATGGCTCTGCAGGCATCTGGATTCGCGGCGTCAGCTGGTTTGCCTGTTTCTCCATCTGCTCAGTCGCGCTCCTGGCAACAGCGGATGCCGCACCGCCGACAACCTCACAGCTTATGTGGGAGGCTTCTGCATTATACAGTTTCTCCAGTTCAAATACTTTTCTGTGTTTTACCCAGTGGACACACTCATGGACAATCGTATTATTGACGGAGCCGAGATTGCGTAGAAGATACATCTGCGGGTCAAATACGATAGTCTTCTCAGGGATGGTCATCGGGACCGTTTTATCCTCATTGGCATCGAACATCTCTGCTTCAGTCTCGACAAAATAGATCTGGCCGAACACGGACGCATCCTCTCGGATACGCTGCTGTTTGACCGTCAGTCCCAGGCTGTCTGCCAATACAAGCGGATCGACCATGACCGGAGGCTGTCCGTATGGCGTGACTTTTAGCGCATCTTTATAATGGTTCTTCAGAAATTCTGTAGCGACCTTATCAAGCTGATCATAGGGGATAAACGGGACAAGAGCATCAGACAGGGAATTGGGAGGCGCACTCTTTTTACTGTACGGTTCGACACGGATGATTTCCCAATCATCCAATCCGCAGGCGAGATTGCCCTCGCAGTATACACGGATCCAAGGATAACACTGGTCGCTTTCGTCATAGTGATAATCACCTTCTTTGACATCGATTTCAAGCTGCATGCCGACCTCAAAGGCAACTCGCATCCCCGGAAGATCCCGAACATATACTCTTTCAATGGTGGCATCGATCATCTCTGCATACCCTACACGGTGAACGTTCCGGGTATAGAGGTTCATCGACTCCCAGTTCTCATTTACATATTCTTCAGCGGTCTGGTACAAGCCGTTATAGCATTTATCCTTTACAAATTCAGCGAATGAACGGCCTGTGGCCATAAGCATTTCCTCCTAAAAAGTGATAACGCAGATTATCATTTTAATCCTGCGTATTTTCGTCTACCTTTTCAATAACAACATGATAGTGTTGCCTCAATCCTGATCGCGACTTTGATATTAAAGCATAAAACTACCTAATGTTTTTTAGTTCGAGTTTCTCCGTGCATTGGTATGCTGTTCCAAAGGCCACCACTTTATCATCACGATAAACAGTATAATAATTCATTGAACTCTACTCTACTGTAAAACTTTTCGTAGTTCTTTGCTATCACTGTTGCTGCCTAAAAGCAATTCATAATACCGAAGAAACCTTGGTGCAAGGGGGAGATAATTATCTTGAGATGTTATCATCTCTCGCACCTCTGTTTTATTCCCTGGGAGAATAAATCCGCATCGTTGGACACCTGTCAATAACACATAAGCCAACAACTGATGACTATCCGATCTATCCGGCCTACCGCTCATCTTGTATTTAGCGTCAATTACAGCTACAGGCGTATCATTGTCATAGATGATGATATCTGGGATGCAGAAAGGCATAAGATGGATACCCTTTTCAGCATCATCAGAATTATCAATTCCCTCTTGTATATAATATCTCCGTGAATATTGTTCGACTCTGTACTGACTATCTTTTAATGCCTTCTTTAATTCTGTTCTTGCATAGTATTCGAACAATGTTTCCATATTGATCGAGTATGGAATGGTGTAAATATATTTATTCTCAGCTGCACCGTTTTCCGCCGGATTATTCTGAAAATTCAAAGACATAATCGCACGAGCTTGTTGAATAACAGGTTTGTAATATGAATACAGACCGCCAATATTTGAGGAGTTAAAGTCAGTATTGTTCACGGTGGTTGCTTTAACACGCCTTAGACTATTCATGCAGTAGTTTATCTTCCCCGTGACCGTTGTTTCTTCTTTAAATCTCTTCTTAAGAATAGATTTACACTTCAAAAGAGCTGCTTTAACAATCCTATTTTCAACAGTATCCTCAGTGAAATCGACATAGCGGCAATAAAATTTATCGCTACGCCCTCTTGCCGTGTTATGCTTTATGTTTCTGTTAACATCAATTTTACCGCGCAACTTTGCTGTAAAATTCTCTTCACGATAAATCAAAGACTTCTTGAGTCCTTTTTTACATAATGTATGGCACGAATTAATATAGCTCAAAGCAAATAATATTTCTGCCTCAATATCAATTTCACGTGGTAGCCTAATAACAGGCTGATCATAAAAAATCTGGAACAAAAATCTTTTGTCAGCAGTCATCTCAGCCATATAAACGTCAAACTCATCATCAAGCATAACTGTTTCAAGCATGTGCCATGGATCCAGTCCATAACTTGATCTAATCGCTACTATATGCTCTTTACCATTTTCATGTAGAGGCATGCCATCTCGATCAAATAGACGTCCCACACCAACCTGACCACTTGACCAGAGATCGTTATTGTATTTGTGAATACCAAAATTCGCATCTGGTCTAAGGAGATCTATCCTTCCCCAGAATCCTTCCTTCTCATCAATCTTAGACCAGTCATGAATATGGTGTATTATTACATCTTTCGCCATAATTCATCATCCATCCTCAATAAGAGAACTCCTTCCGCAATTCATCAATAAATTTACCTACATATTCATTATCGATAGTGGCATTTGACTTGGTAAGATTTCCGAATTCCTTAACATAAAGCATTATGTTTTCACTCAAAAGAGTTACCTGTTCTTCACCACTACCCGCATCAAATATTTCAGCAGGAGAATGTTCTAATGGAACAAGGTTCTCTGTAGCATCAAGTATTCCATCCTTCACATACTCTCTAAGAATAGGAACAACCTGGAAAACAAAATGCTCGATGATAGCATCCTCATAGCCACGTTTTCTGTCTCTTAAGAAATATGTATGCCCGATGCGAACGTCACTTTTCTGATACTCATTATTAAAGAAACGGCTATCATCAAATATGTGCTGAACCGCATCAAACAACAGCAATTCGATAGATTTCTCGTCAGGATTACCCGAAGTGTTCTGATAACACTTCATGACTACATTTCTGTCGGCAGGACTATCAATAAATATGAAGCGTCTCCGAATTGCGTAGTCTATGGCATCAATGGACTTATCAGCTGTGTTCATCGTTCCCAATATGAACAAGTTTTTCCCAAGTACAATATCTTTCGTGATTGTTCCTGTTGCCTTTTCTTTGACCTCATAAGGCGTTGAAACTTTACTATTTCTATATTCCAGACCATAGATCAATTCACCGAAAACAGTAGCTAAGTTAGCTCGATTGATCTCATCTACGATAAGATAAAACTTTGGCGTACTTCCATTGGGTGCATTATCAGCAGCAACTTTTGAGAATTCCGCAATCTTTCCGAGAATGCGATTCACGCTCTCGTAACTCGGGGTAGTAGTACCTGCAGGTATCTTCACCTCAATTCCCCTAATGAAATCTTCATATCCATAAGAGGGGTGAAATTGAACAAGATCCCATCCGCCAGTTGCCAATTTCGCAGAAGCAAGCGGATCAGCATAATCTTCATCAGTCAGCTTATATGCATCTAAGTCTCGGGAAATGTCCTCCTGTGATGCGAACGGGGTTGTTAATGCCGTGGCCGCGGGATTAAGTTGTGCCAGGACAAATTTTTTGCTCTCAAAAGTTTTAGATGTTCCCGGAGGGCCTTGAAAAATCATCTGGCGAATTCCTATGTTTTCCATAATCTTTTGATAATCTTTCAGATCTACCATCTTCAGTACTCCTTTTATTTTTATCGTCTTCTTTGTTGAACCTGTTAACTTATATAAGTCTTCATAACTATCTATGGTCAGGGCGGTTGTACCAGACACCAGCGAGTCGAATTTACCTAAATCAACATCTATCTCATCGCCCACGCCATACCACAGCAATCTAAGATTCTTAACCTTCTCTCCATAAAACGCCAGTCTATTATCATCGCCCTTCGGAGCGGTGGATCCTCGCCCTTTAAGCGTTTGCTTTATTGCTCCAAGATATTGTTGTTCAATATCTATCAGCTTGCACAAATCAATATACTCAGTATCGGTTCCCATTATCAGCGCAATATTCGTTTTATACAGGTCATAATACTTGTCTAATAAAATATGTACTGCCGTCATGATATTGACTGTGTTATGCTGAACGCCCAATTCTGGAGAATCTGGATTAAATCCATGATTTCTAAATCCGCTTAAAGGAATGAACTCCGCATCGGTTCTTCCGTCATTATAAGAAACAACATATTCTTCAGTATCGCTTTCCGCTGCATACCTTCCAGTAACCGCACTATCCAAGGAAAAGTAAGCATGTGTACCAGAAACCCGGCCGCCTCTGACAGTTTCATACATGAAACGATTTGCTTTGCTTTTTTCAGCAATGTAAGCGACTTTATCAAATGGGGCATGCAAACTTTCAATGTAAGCGATACTTGTGTTTTGAAGGAGGGATCCCATTAACACATCGTGAGGGAGTATCCCGTTCAATATTAACGCATCGAGGACGCATTCCATCATTCCTCTAAAATCTACACATCGTGCCGGAACAATAGTGTTAAAGTAGTAGGATCGAGAATCCGATAGAGAAAAGGTTGAAATGAACCTGTTTTGTCTTACAAGTTTCTTCTGTATAGAGACAATAGGACATAGTCCTGCAATTCCTGTATTTATACTTGAATTAATCTGGTCAACAAAGAATTCCGGGTTAATTTTTATCAACCCCATTGCAAATAAGTCTTGCAGGTAGGGTCCAATTTGATACTTAATCTTTTGCCGAATATTATCCAGAATGAAATGTACATTTCCTTCTCTGAAAACCATATAAAACCCGTGACCGGGTACGTACTGGCTTGGAATCAACCCTGGTTCATTTTCAAAATAGCTAATGATAAAATCTTGAACCCGGTCATAGATATCCAGCACAAGTTTCATGGCATTAGAACTGATAAATCCTCGATAATATTCACGAATAATCTCCTTCGAAGATTTTAGTTCCTTCAAATATGTCATTCTTCTCCGGACTGCCAAATCAAGTCCATTCTGGGCATCGAGTGTATTCTCAGTAAAAATCAGAATTACATTGTCAGGAATATTCATTTTACTGCCATCAGACAGGTCAATATCTTGATTGCGATATTCCATCGCATAAAGTAAATTTCCAAGCAGGCTACTGGCATTTGCCCGATTAATGTCATCCAAGATCACGCAGTACTTATCAGACTTTCCTCTCGCACGATTACAGAGAGTCATTATTCTTTTTTCCGTGTATGAGATATTAATCCCACCGCCAGCCTTAATCTCAAGTCCATAGACCACATCGTCAAATTCCATTGAGGGATGTACCTGAATAAACTCACAGTGAGGATCTTCATTTATAAATTTCTCAATACACAGCAAATCATCCGCAGGTCTCTCGTCAAACGCAGCCTTCGGATCAAGATTTTTTATGCATGTATAGTAGGCGATTGCACGTGCCAGGAATGTTTTTCCTGTACCCGGGCAGCCTCTAATCAATATATTAGACATTGAACCACCATTCTCACTTATCCTGTTCAAGTATTTTTTGGACAAACCGTGCTAGGAAATATGACACCTTTGGAGGTACGGCATTCCCAATTTGTCGACTGATTTCTCTTCTTGCACCATAGAATACAAATTCATCTGGAAAGCTTTGTATTCTTGCTGCTTCTCTTGGGCTTAGTGTTCTATCCTCCTCTGGATGGATAAATCTCCCTCCTGCAGGGGTGTCGAATCTTGTCGTAATTGTTGCGGCCGGCTCATCCCAAAACAGCCGTCCATATGAGCCACTGTGAACAGAATTTATTTCTTCGTCAAGCTTGGTATAATTCTGGCCACCACCGATTTTTTGCATCCTTTCCACAGCCTTTTTAGAATGATGCGACTGAGTATGATTTGTTAGTGTGTCCCTATTACAAGAGAGAAACCTTTGATAATCATTTTGCGGAGCAGGATTATCGATTACACCGTCCTCAGTAACCGGAGGCAAATTTCCAATCGCATCTCTTACACAAACTGGAGAGAAATAAGAAGGGTACTCATTTGTTATATCAGCACACGTTTCATTCCATAGCCAATCAAAAAGGACGCCGGGGATAGTTGTTCCAACGATTATAAGACGTTCTCTTTTTTGTGGAACACCAAACTCAACTGCCTTAATAACCCTATGATACAGTGTATAGGGAACGCCATCGTTCATTTTGGGATCAGAGAAAATATTAAGAATCTCCTTAAATATTTTCCCTCCTTGCATATTCTGCATTCCCTTGACGTTTTCCATAACGAAAACCTTAGGCTTAACTGTTCTCACCACATTAAAGTAGTGCTTGAACAAATAGTTCCGCGGGTCATCTATAAATCCATGTCTGATTCTTGCTCCTGCCATAGAAAAGCCCTGACACGGAGGGCCTCCGATGATTACATCAGCATCTCCAAGTTTAAATGTCCCTGCGGCATCAATGTTTTTGATATCATCTACGATCACCTTTACCTCGGGATGATTTTTTTGATATGTATTTGCAATTACCGGGTCATACTCCACAGCGCGATCAATAGAATATCCCGCTTGAAGGAATCCGAGGGAAAGCCCCCCACACCCGGCAAATAAATCAATCGCCTTCATTCTATTTTTGCGCCTCCACTCGTCCTGTACCTTAATGCGTATCCTTTAATATACTCACTTTCATTTTTTGTCAGCCCGAACTGCTCGTTAATGTAATCATCGATGGCATGAATTTCTGCCAGACACTCTCTATGCTTATATTCGTAATCGGTCTGCTTGGTTCCAACAAAAACTTTTGTTTCTTCAAGTTTATCCATTAATCGTTTTGCAAGCTCACTGGCTTCTGCGTAATCTCCATTGAAAGGCGCCCTAAAGCCATTAAGTTCTTTACTAACATGCCAGCAATCAGATGTACAAATCCAATACCACCAGAACAGTGAGGAATTAATCAGGCAATAACAATAATCAGCCTCTTCCTTAGTTGGGAAACTGAATACTTTATATTCTGGATCATCTACCTTTTCACGATAGGCTTTCATCCAAAAAGCCTCTCTTCTATTTAGGGATACTGATTCTTCTCCGACCCTTGAAACAGCATATACGGAGTCGGTTCCTTCTGTATCTGTAATTTTCTTGAAAATCGTGGTATCCAGTACCGTTCCAAGCTTTGGCACATAGTCAGATGTGTAAAAAATATTTCTTACTACCTGCGTCTGATTAAAGAGATCCTTTCGTTCTTCCTTATACCAATATTGATAGTTTCCCGTAAAGATTTGGCGGCTGCTCTTTCTCTGTTTACCAATCAGAATGCATAGTTTTTGATGGACTGAATCGAATAGGCAATCCGGTCTATCGGCATAACTCAGGATATATTGTTCCGGGATGACTCTGAATAACTCTTCTCGTAAATCCTCCATTCTTGGTGTTGAGATATAAGAAAGAGGAATGATAAAGCCAATGCTACCTCCTTTCGACAGCTGTTTAGCTGCATTTATTAAAACATTGGCATAAATGTTACCGTACCGCTTTGATAATGTTAATCCGCTTTTAAAGTCCTCAACATATGGAGGATTTCCAACTATAATGTCATATTTATTCTCGCCAGGTTCTTCCACTACATAGTCATAGGTAAGGAAATTTGGACGCATTTTTTCAGCAAGGCCAACTATGTAATCTACCCCATATCTTTTCAGTATACAGAGGACAATACGCAACTTGGTAATCATTATTGATTCAGTATTAATGTCATTTCCAAAAATCGATGTAACAGTATCATGGATAACTGTAATCGGAATTCTTTTATAATGCTTATCAAGCAAATCCAATTTCAATTCTAATGCTGCCAACAGATATTCTCCCGCCCCGCATGTTGGATCAAACACAGTCTTCTTGGCAGCGAATGATTTGTAAGGAACGGCATCTATATCTTCACGCCTGATATTCTCAGGGGTCAGTTTGCCATAGGCCGATTTCACCGAATTAATAACAATGAATCTCACCACATCATACGGAGTATAGTAAACACCCTTGCTTTTCCTTACGGACTCCTTTTCGTTCAACTTTGACAACAGATTTTGTATGTCAGAATATGAAGTTATAGTCGTTGACTTAGTAATATATGTTCGTTCTGTTTCTCCTGCAAGCCCGTTAAATTCTTGTGACACTTTGCAAAGTTCACTATCCTGGCATATCGTTGCCGCATACGAATAGGCCATATTTAACGCATCATCTATAATCATTTATTTATACCGTCCTTTTGCTATAATGCGCTTTTCCCGCTCTTGACCCATTCATCCAATTCGGAACGCTTGAATTTCCAAAGTCTACCTATCTGATGCGCAGGAAGATCTTCTTTTTGATGAATCCATTTCCTTAACGTGACGGGTTTAATATTTAAATATTCAGCAGCGTCTTCTAAGCTGATGTAATTATCTTCTTTTCTCTCGCTCATCAAATTCACCTCATGTTGAAATAGGAGGACAATACGCCTTATTAATCATACCATAAGAAAAGGAGGCTTTCAATATACCAGTTGATATTAAGTGATATTTATTGATATTTAACTTTTGCCATCACTCTAACAGCACTTCCCTTGTTACATGCCCTCCGAAATCCCCAAAAACAGTAGTTCCCTTGTTACGCCAAGGGCAAAACGCAGTTCTCTTGTTACACACCTCGAAAACCAGTAGTCGGAACTACTGTCAAAGGGTGCAAAAAAGGGACTCCGGCGATGAGCCTGTTTCTGGCAATATCCTCGGAATCCCTTGATTTCAAGCGTTTTATGTACTTTTAATCCTTGACCCGTGACATCAATACTACCGTCTCCACATGTGTTGTCACTAACATAGGAACACACATCTTTTACCTCGTCTGCGATATGGGAACACAATTCTTTTGCCTTATCCCCTACGCTCTTTGTCTTGTCAAAACGCTGTTTTGCGTTTCCAACCTCGTTTTTAAATCCTGTTTTATATATAAAAGTAATTTTATAGGGATCTTTGTTTCCATCTTCATCATAGCCACCGACTATGACTTTTTCAATAATACTTTCAAAAATACCTCTGTCAAACTCTTGAAGCACTTCATTTTGTGATAATGCTTTCTTAAAATCCTCCACTCGTCGTTTCAGAGATACCTCATCTTCCATTTGTTGTTCCAGCATTTCTATATTCGCTCTTATGTCGGATAACTTTCTCTCATATCCAACATCTGTTTCTTCGTATATATCCTGTGAAACAATTCCTTCTAAGTATTTCTCCAAAAGTGCCTTCCGCTTCGTTTGAAGATTATCTGCACTTTTCTGATATTTCATAAGTTTATCTCTTGCAGTATCCTCACTCAAAGTTTTTTCAACTCTTGTAATAAATTCTTCTAATACATCTTTATTATCAGAACAAAGCATTTTATAGGATTCAATAAAAGCTTCTTCTATTACCTGTTCTGGTATTCCTTTACTATCCGGACAATATCTTTTGCCACTTTTCGTTGACTTTACACATTGCCATATTGTTTTCTTGTATTTTGAACTGCTATGCCATCTTCGTCTGGAAAGACTTGCTCCGCAGAAACCACATTCCAACATACAGCTAAATGCATACTGTCTGCTATATTTTTCTCGTTTCCCCGGTGTAGGGGATTTTCTTCCACCATTTCTGCGTTCTCTGATTTCCTGTGCTCTAGCAAAGGTTTCTTCTGAAACAATCGGCTCATGGTGATCTTTGATATAAAATCTATCTTCTTCTCCAAGATTTTCTAATCTTCTCTTTGAAATAGGATCGACCGTAAATGTCTTTCCCAGCAAAATATCGCCTTTGTATTTCTCATTGTTGATAATTCCCATTACGCTCGATGATGTCCAATCATTTCCCTTTATGGTCGTTATCCCCTGCTCGTTCAATTCTCTCGCAATCATGGTACTGCCTGCACCAGCAACATACCTATCAAAGATATATCTTACTACCTCAGCACCCTCTTCATTGATTGAAAGAGATTTTGTTTCAACATCATAATCATAACCTAGACAACCTTGAAATCCGACTAACTCCCCACGTTTCATTTTCATCTTCAAACCCTTTTTCACATAAGCCGAAGTATTCTCAACTTCCTGCTGTGCAACAGAGCTTAATATAGTCATAAGGAATTCGCCATCTTTCATGGTGTTTATCTTTTCTACTTCAAAATAAACTGCAATGCCCCTTTCCTTTAACATTCTGACATATTTTAATGTGTCCAATGTATTTCTGGCGAAACGTGGAAGACTTTTTGCAATAACCATATCAATCTTACCATCCATACAGTCTTGTATCAACCGTTGAAAATCTTCTCTTTTATCCACCTTTGTTCCTGTAATAGCTTTATCTGCATACACACCTGCAAATACCCATTGCTTATTATTCTGAATAAAATCAGTATAGTATTTAACCATTGAATTATAACTCTTTATCTGATCCTCATCATCTGTGCTTACACGACAATATGCAGCTACTCTCAGGCGGTCAACCTTCCTTACTTTGGAAGATTCGTCAAATGGATTATTGGCTTTAATAACTTCTACTTCCATATTTCCTCCTTTTGTGTTCTCACCGTAGTGTGCATAATTATTATATTACAATACAGGCAGTAAGTCAAGTCGTAATATTGGATACCACACCATAATCTCTCATCAAGCGTTTCTTTATTTTTTCATATTCAAAATCATTGATTAGCTTCATACTCAACAGTTGCCTTAACATAGACAATTGCATACTGTATCTCAGCAACTTTTTCTTTTCTATAATATCCACCTCCAAATTCTATAGGCAGCACTTTATCTGCCCATGATAAACAGGAACCCATGCTCCTATCTCTCATCAGCAGATAACAAAAAATCCATACAGGTGACAGGTCATTACTCTGCCCACATCGGTATCGCACCGTCATCCAAATTGACCAGATTTCTCCGGAAGTATCATTATCAAAAATATGTATCTTTGCCCCGTGCAACTGCTGCACATTTTGCCAGACATTCTCCGCTACTTACCTTAACTTCAATACCGATTTTCAGTATTCCTTCGTATAAACCTTCTATATAAAAGAAAGCAGGTATCTCATGGCGTATCCGCATAGTGGCTCCACATATTCCACACGTCCTGTACGCATTTTTATATGAAATTGTCAAGGTACATTCACAGGCTCCTGCCTGCATTTTGGATAAAATCAACTCTGGACTTATCAGCCCAAAAAGCACATAAGCACACTCCCGCCTGCTATGAACGGTGTTGTAAAAATTATGTGCTTTAGCGGAATGACAAGATTAGAGTTCCAGCTTATCCGGTCCATACTTGCAGATAATCTGAAATAAAACTTTCTTATGTATTCCCTCTGCCAGTTCATACATTTCCTGCAAAACTTTCAGCTCAAGAGTAGTCAGTGTATTCATGTACGGCTTATAATTCTCTCCCACAAAAATTCCTCCATCGCCTCCCTGTTTCGTATAGATTGGAAAACCAAGAGATAAAGCCTGAATATCATTTTGTATTGTGCGAACCGTAACATGAAATTCGTCTGCCAGTTCTTTCGCTGTAATGCGACGTCTGACAAGCAGAATGTTTATTATTTCAGCTCTTCGATCTGCTGTATTCATGCTTTACCCCCTTTCTGTAAATTCTCCAATCTCATTGTAAAAAACGAACCGGAAAAAACCTTTCATATTAAAACAGGCTTTTTCCCGCAACCGCTTTTGACACAATCAACTCATCTTATTCCAAAATAAATACTCTTTTCTCTCCTGTTTCCTCTTATTGACTTTGCAGCTTCTGGTTGCTAAAATCTTTTATGGATAAAATCACAAATTCATAAAAAGACACACAAACTGCTATGGAGCTTCACGGGCATCTGATGCCTGTTGTGAGCTATGGCAGTTTTTTTATTACCTATGCCGTTCTACGGAGCTGGACAGCCAGATGCTGTCCATAAATGGGCGGTAACGCTCGTATGAGTTTTGGACAGGCTGCCTATGCAGCCTAAAACTCGCAAATTCCCTCTGGGCAATTTGCCAAAGATAGCAAGCACTGCCTGTGTTCCCTCACAGGCACCATTTTTCCAAGTTTCTTCCAAGTAAAAACTTGAGAAAATTGGCTTGCATGGGGCATATCCCCCTGACCCCTTTTGCACTCCAAACCCCAGCAATTACTCCACGGAAATTTCTGAATTTTTACGTTCAAAACCACACCGCCGGATACGGCATATCACAAAATCTTCTTTTCAAATAAGGAAGGGAAAGGACAAAGCAATGGCAAAAAGAGAAAGACAAAATGAATTGAAAATATATCTGAGCGATGATGAGCAGTACATCCTAGAACAGAAGTGGAAAGCCTCCAATATGAAAAGCAAATCCGCCTTTATCCGGCATCTGATTTTGTACGGATATGTCTATGATGTAAACTATGAACACCTACGAGAATACAATACAATCCTCTCTCGCATCGGTAACAATTTGAACCAGATTGCCAAGCGTATGAACGCCACGGGCAACGTCTATGAAGCCGATGTAAAAGAAGTAAAGGAGTTGATGAAACAGGTATGGCAATCACAAAAATCCATGCTATCCAAGCAACCGTCAATAAAGCAGTAGATTACATCTGCAACCCTGCAAAGACAGATGAAAACATCCTCATTTCTTCCTTTGGATGCAGTCCGGAAACTGCTGCTTTTGATTTCAAGTTCGCCCTGTCAAAAACCAATCAGGCAGACCCAAACAAAGCCTTCCATCTGATTCAAGCATTCATGCCCGGAGAAGTATCTTATAAGGAAGCTCATCAAATCGGCATAGAGCTTGCCGATAAACTTCTGGAAGGAAAATACTCTTACATTGTAGCTACCCACATTGACAAAGGACACGTTCATAACCACATCATTTTCTGTGCTGCAGATAACATCAATCATGAGAAATACCATGACTGCAAAAAGACCTACTATCACATCCGACATCTGAATGATGAGCTGTGTTCCGAGCATCAATTATCCGTCCTGCCACCAACTGACCAGCGTGGAAAAACATACAAGGAATGGCTCTCCAGTAAAAACAATTCCTCATGGAAAACCAGGCTCAAAAATGACATTGACGAAGCTATCCAAACTGTTGATACTTATGAGAACTTTCTTGACCTTATCCGTGCCAAAGGATATGAGATAAAAGGTGAAACCTTTGATGAAAAATCGTTAAAATATATCTCTTTCCGACCACTTGACCGTGAACAATTTATCCGTGGCAGAGCCAACTCTTTAGGTGCTGAATACACCAAAGAACGAATTAAGGAACGGATCGAAGCAAAGGAATTGATACAGCCTAAAAAGCGTATTCCATTTCCTACAAGAAAGAAGCAGCTTGTCAAAGATTTTTCTTCCCAAAAGCTTATTGACACCTCAGAAGAAAAGTTTGAACAAAATCTCGGTCTTAAAGCTTGGGCGGACATCCAAAACCTAAAGATTGCTGCCAGCAGTTACAGTGAAATAGGATCAATTGCTGAGTTGGAAAAGCAGCTTGCAGCCAAGTCGGTTCTTGCCAAAAATGCACGAAACAGTCTTGTTGAAACCGAGCATCAGTTAAAGGATTTAGGACAGATTTTGAAATATGCCGAACAATATCAGTCCAATCATATCTATCATGTCCGGTATCAAAAATCCAAAAATCCGGATGCTTACCTGCGAAGTCACGAAACAGAACTTCTACTCCATGACGGTGCAGAAAATATGTTGAAACGTCTTGGAATGAACCCTAAAACTCTTGATATTGACAAGCTCCGTAACGAATACAATTCATTGTATTCCAAGAAAGAAACCTTACAGAAAACCTATAAATCTGCGGAGAAAGAAAACAATGCTCTCAATAGAAAATTAGATAATCTGAATCAATATCTTAACCGTAGTTCGTCAGTTCAGCAGACTAATGACAGAAAAATGGAAAAGGACAAAACTACTCGCTGATTTTGCCCATCAAAAAAGGTGTATCGCATTGAAGTTTTTCACTTCGTTACGATACACCTTGATATGTGTAGTAAGCTCTTGCTGCTTTTTATACTGATATTCATTTTTTCTCGTATTTTCCACCTTCGTTTTATCATGTACTGTACTCCATATTCGCTCTGTATTCTAACGCAATTCACTCCTGTCGATGTGTAATGTAAACTACTATCGAGGTGAATTACAATGCAGGATATAAAACAAAATCTTGCCAACGCAGTACGTGAAGCCCGTACAGAACTCGGTCTTTCACAGGAAAAGCTGGCAGAAATTCTTAATCTAGATCAACGCACTATATTGAACATCGAAGCCGGACGTGGTAATCCGAAATTTGAGAAACTGTATCCATTGATTACATATCTTAAGATACCAGCAGATAAGATTTTCTATCCGGATAGCAACGACCAGAAGCCAAATCTTCAGAAGCTCCTTACCTTAATAAATGATTGCACGGAACAGGAAGCAAATGATTTGTTACCTATGGTTCGTTATTTGCTTGAATTACTGCGAAAACAAGATAACCCTACTCTTTGATAAACCAATAGAATCTATTTGACACTATTGGTTTTCTTATTTTCAATTATTTTTGCTTATATTTTTTCTCCTCTCTAAAATCTTACTTATGTAATATTTTAATTATTACACAAGTAAGATTTTAAATCAACCTGTTTGTTTTAATTGACAGCAGAAAAATTAGAACTTATAATATTTTTATTACAACCGTAAGATTTTAGGAGGGATTTTAAATGAGTGACTTGCCGCAGATTTCCGAAGCTGAATATGAAGTTATGAAAATTGTATGGAAACATGCTCCAATTAACACCAATGAAATAACAGAAAAATTACTGCAGTCCACAAGCTGGAGTCCTAAAACGATACAAACACTTATTAAACGTCTTGTTACTAAAGGTGTACTCACTTATGAAAAACAAAGTCGTGTTTTCGTTTATACTCCATTAGTAAAAGAAAGTGATTATATTTGCCAAGAAAGTAATTCCTTTCTTAATCGTTATTATGACGGGGATATTACAGCTATGTTATCTGCATACATAGAAAATGACAAACTGACAGAACCAGAAATAGAAACGCTTCGCTCTCTTCTATCCAAGAGAGGAAAAAAAGGAGGCGATTAACATGGCTAATTTCATGATACGCTTTTTATTATGCAAT
>ERZ838225.402-NODE-402-length-61302-cov-5.735252_pt1 | contig 61302 bp, 47 predicted proteins | sample MGYA00519684_ERZ838225 | MGnify/ENA primary metagenome ERZ838225 (study PRJEB31850, sample SAMEA3708829) | human gut metagenome | biome: human gut; feature: human-associated habitat; material: faeces | place: China | collected 2014 ... | reverse complement strand
AATGACATATCTTATATCAGTTTTTTGAGTTTACACAAAACTTGAAACGGTCTCAAATTCTCCTGCCCATCAAATTCCAGATTCTCGTCGCGCCCCGCGAGGGGCGTGTGAGTAAAAAGTTTTATATATGGTTTCCATTGTCACATCTAATGTATGTATTGAGTCGCTTCATTGCTGGATTAAGAGAAAATGATTGAATCAATTTAAAATCCGTGATTATTAGCATGTATATCGGTTGCTTTGAAGGGATTTGGATGCATTTTATAATATAAATGGTGACTACATATCACCAAATAACTATGAATAACGGTATCACAAAATTCAACAGGACGAATTGCAATTAGAAGGTTAAGATGGGAAAATTTTCATTTTAACTGGGCACGTTCTTTTACTTTATCAAATCGATTACGAGAGAGTGACTTTAATTCCTCATTGTGGTAAGATGTATCTGAGTAGAACCTTAAGTTCACATCAGACACCAACATAGAAGCAATTGAGAAGGTATCTATTTTATCCGCTTTGGTCTGTCTAAGACTTAAACTTTTTCTGTACAGCTTTGAATATTTAAAAATTAAGTGTTTTTGTGCATTTTTCAAGAACGGAATCCGTGCTGTGGTATTTGTCGGTTGTGGATCGATTGTCAGCCATGTGATAGATTCCGAGTCTACTCCATGCTGTAAATTTTTCTACAGAAAAGGAACTGCACACTAATTTCTTAGTGCGACAGTCCCTTGGATCCATTCACAGTATGATCTGTTTATTACCGATACAGCTTCTTTTTTTCGTAAATCGGTTCGGAGGTTAATTCCAGTCCCAGTTTGTTGAACATTTTAATATCCACAGAGGAAAGCATCACGGAGGTGTGAATCTGGCAGCCGCGAAGCTTGGGAAGCTGCTCTAAGGCCAGCCGTGCATTGGGATCCGTGGCAGCGCACATGGAGAGGGCAATCAGAACCTCGTCTGTGTGAAGCCGCGGGTTTTTGCTTCCCAGATATCCGACCTTCAGTCCCTGAATCGGCTCGATGAAGGTAGGAGAAATCAGGTGAATATTGTCAGCGATTCCGCCAAGCTCTTTGACTGCGTTCAGTAAAACGGCAGCGGAAGCGCCCAGAAGAGCGGAGGTTTTTCCGGTTACGATTTTTCCGTCAGGCAGCTCCAGGGCGGCAGCCGGAGAACCGTTTTTAGCGGATAATTCATTGGCTACAGATACAACAGCGCGCATACTGGTGGTGATCTTTGCCTGCTTCATCAAAAGCTCGATTTTGTAAACCTCATCTTTGGAGCCTTTGTCTTTGGCAAGGCGGTTCAACGCCTGATAGTAACGGCGGATAATCTCCTGTCGGGAGGCCTCTTTGCAGGCCTCGTCATCGATGATGCAGTTTCCGGCCATATTTACACCCATGTCAGTGGGGGATTTGTATGGACAGTAGCCGTAGATTCCTTCAAACATGGCAGACAGTACAGGGTAGATCTCCACATCGCGGTTGTAGTTGACAGTGGTTACGCCATAGGCTTCCAGATGGAAGGGATCGATCATGTTAACGTCGTTTAAGTCTGCGGTAGCTGCCTCATAGGCAAGGTTTACCGGATGCTTTAAGGGAATATTCCAGATCGGGAAGGTCTCAAATTTGGCATATCCGGCCTTGATGCCCCTCTTGTTTTCGTGGTAAAGCTGGGAAAGACAGGTGGCCATTTTTCCGCTTCCCGGGCCTGGTGCAGTGATAATGACTAATGGCTTTGTGGTTTCGATATATTCATTTTTTCCGTAGCCTTCATCGCTGACAATGTGAGCAATGTCGTTGGGATAGCCTTCAATGGGATAGTGGCGGTAAACCTGAATGCCCAGGTTCTGAAGCTTGGTGCGGAACAGATCCGCAGAGGGCTGCCCGGTGTAGCGGGTGATCACAACGCTTCCTACATAAAGTCCTTTATCGCGGAATTCCTGAATCAGACGGAGAACATCCACATCGTAGGTGATGCCCAGATCGTGGCGGATTTTATTTTTTTCAATGTCAGCGGCATTGATGGCAATAACGATCTCGGCCTGGTCTGCAAGCTGAAGCAGCATCTGCAGCTTGCTGTCCGGGGCAAAGCCCGGAAGGACTCTGGAGGCGTGATAGTCATCAAACAGCTTTCCGCCGAATTCCAGATATAATTTATCTCCGAACTGGTTGATTCGTTCCCGAATATGTTCGGACTGCATTTTCAGATATTTTTGGTTATCAAATCCTGTTTTCATATATTTTCTAGCCCCTTTCACTGCCCCTCATTGTATCACAGACGGCTTAAAAATGCACCCGGAATTTTGATTATTTTAGGATTTTGTGATATACTAAGCAGAAAGGAACTTGTCAACCCGATAACACAAAGGACAAAAGGACTGGAGTATGATGAAAAGCAGCTATGCAAGGCTTTTTTTGCTTCTGGCTCTTCAGGTTGGGCTGATATCTGGCTGTGGAAAGCTGGAGGCAGTGAAAGAGCTGGCGACTGTTCCGGAGCCGGTAGTGGTAGAGCATGGAACAACGAAGGCACAGGAAGAAGGCGAGAAAACGGCAGAAGAAGCGGAAGCAGCGACGGAACTGGAACTGCAGACACAGGAAATTGTATTGGAAAAGGGGCAGCAGAGAAATCCTGTTCAGGTGAAGGGAATTTATATTTCTGCCTATGTGGCAGGAACCCCCTCGATGGTGGATAATCTGATTGCAGAGCTTGATCGGACAGAGGCCAACACACTTGTGATTGATCTGAAGGATGATTTTGGTCGTGTGGCCTGTGAGATGGAATCTCCCCTGGTACAGGAACTGGGTTCTTCAAAGTCCTATATTTCGGATATTCAAGGGCTAATGGAGAAACTGGAGGAGCACGGGATTTATGCCATTGCCCGGATTCCGGCTTTTCGTGATGCCTGGCTGGGAGATGTTCGGCCGGACTGGTGCATTAAAAAGGCAGATGGAACGGTATTCCGGGACAGGGACGGCAATGCCTGGGTTAATCCCTATAAGAAGGAGGCCTGGGATTATCTGGTGGAAATCGCAGCTGAGGCAGGAAAGCTGGGCTTTGAGGAAGTACAGTTTGACTATGTGCGCTTCTGTACGGAGAAGGGCATGAAGGAGGCTGTTTTTGACGAGGCCGATGTGCAGGGCAGATCCCGAACAGGAATTATTCTGGAATTTATGGAATATGCCTATGAAAGACTGAAGGCAGAGGGATTGTTTGTGTCGGCAGATGTATTTGGCGCCATTATCAACAGTGATGTAAATGCAGATTCTGTGGGACAGATTTACGGAGAGATGGCAAAGCATCTGGATTATATCAGTCCTATGATTTACCCTTCTCATTACGCAGATGGAAATTATGGAATTGCCCATCCGGATATGCAGCCCTATGAGACAATCTGCGCGGCGCTGATGGATTCCAGAAAGGAGCTTTACTTTGCCGGAAAGAACGGAGAGCACATTGCTGTGGTGCGTCCCTGGCTTCAGGATTTTACAGCCAGCTGGCTGACAAATCATATTCCTTATGGAGGGCCGGAGGTTCGCAGTCAGATTCAGGCGGTTTATGATTGCGGATATGATGAATGGCTTTTGTGGGATGCAGCATGTACCTATGACTGGGATGGACTTCTGACACCAGAGGAGGCAAAGGCAGAACAGGAACAGATTGCCCAGTCCCGGGCAGCTCTGCCGGAAACGACTTTTGCAGAGGAGATAACAGCGGCAGAAACGGAAGCTGTGGGAGAAACTATAGAATCATCCTTTGAGGTGCAGGAAACAGAAGCCGCAGAATAGGATGGCTGCAGGAGGCAGTCGGTTTTATGCTCAGAAGGGTATCAGTGCAGTTCGCTGATACCCTTTTCTTCTTATTTGTGCTATAATTTTGTAGTAACAGATTAGAAGAGGCAGAGAGTGAGGAAATCAAATGGAGAGACAGGTGTATCCTGGAGAATTTTATCGACATTTTAAAAATAAATTATATCAGATTCTGGCAGTGGCAACCCATTCTGAGACGGGAGAGAGGATGGTGGTTTATCAGGCTCTTTATGGGGATTTTGGTGTTTATGTAAGGCCTTATGAAATGTTTGTAAGCGCTGTAGATCGAGAAAAATACCCGGAAGTGACTCAGGAATACCGGTTTGAGCGAGTGGAGCTGGCAACCGGATCTTACGAATCGCAAAAAACCAGTATCAGAGCTAATTCCACAAGCAGATTTGAGGAAGAAGTCAGGACTCAGGAACCTGTGCAGAAGTTGTATGAACCAAGTCCGTCATTTCTCAAATTTCTGGATGCAGATACTTATGAGGAGCGGATGGAGTGTCTTTCTGCCATGGCACGGACGGCACAGCAAAGGGATTTAGACAGTCTTTATCTGGTGCTTGATATGAAGCCGGAAACAGGTACGATTCCAGAACAGGTCCAAGCGATTGGAAGATTTCTGACCCTCCAGAACCGGTTTGACGGAAAACGGCTTAGATAGGAGAAAGGGACGGAAAAATGTTTAATATAGAGGATGAACTGAAGAAGCTGCCGTCTCAGCCTGGGGTTTATCTGATGCACGACGCTAAGGACGAGATTATTTATGTGGGAAAGGCTGTCAGCCTGAAAAACCGGGTGCGGCAGTATTTTCAGAGCAGCCGCAATAAGAGTGCGAAGATTGAGCAGATGGTTTCACGGATTGCCCGGTTTGAGTACATTGTGACAGATTCGGAGATGGAGGCTCTGGTTCTGGAATGTAATCTGATTAAGGAGCATCAGCCCCGATATAATACCATGCTGAAGGATGACAAGGCATATCCGTATATTAAGGTAACTGTTGGGGAGGATTTCCCACGGGTGATGCTTGCAAGAACCATGAAAAAGGATAAAAACCGATATTTTGGCCCCTATACCAGTGCTGGGGCGGTGAAGGATACCATTGATTTGATACACAAGCTGTATAAAATCAGAACCTGCAGCAGGAATCTGCCCCGAGATACGGGAAAAGAGCGCCCTTGTCTGAATTATCACATTAAACAGTGCGATGCCCCCTGTCAGGGATATATTTCTAAGGAAGAGTACGGAGAAAATATCAGACAGGTTTTGGAGTTTTTAAATGGCCGTTATGACGGTGTTTTAAAAAATCTGGAAGAAAAAATGAAAGCAGCTTCCGATGCTATGGATTTTGAAAAGGCCATCGAGTACCGGGATTTGCTAAGCAGTGTGAAGAAGGTGGCTCAGAAGCAGAAGATTACCAGCAGCAATATGGAGGATCGGGATATTATTGCTATGGCCCGGGATGATATGGATGCAGTAGTTCAGGTATTCTTTGTCCGGGAAGGCAAGCTGATTGGACGGGATCATTTCCGTATGTCTGTGGCAACTGCGGAGACAAGGGGGCAGATTCTTTCCAGCTTTGTAAAGCAGTTTTATGCAGGAACTCCATTTTTGCCCAAGGAGCTGTGGGTGCAGTATGAGCTGGAGGATATGGAGCTGATTGGCCAGTGGCTCAGCGCCAGAAAGGGTCAGAAGGTTCGCATTACGGTTCCGAAGAAAGGCGATAAGGAGCGGCTGGTGGAGCTGGCGGAGAAGAATGCGGCTCTTGTGTTGATTCAGGACAATGAAAGGAATAAACGGGAAGAGATGCGGACCATAGGAGCTATGAATCAGGTGGCTCAGTGGCTGGGGCTGGAGAATGTCCGCAGAATGGAGGCCTTTGATATTTCCAATATTTCCGGATATGAATCTGTAGGCTCTATGGTGGTCTTTGAAAATGGAAGGCCAAAGCGCAGCGATTATCGGAAATTCCGCATTAAGACGGTAATAGGACCCAATGATTATGCTTCTATGAAGGAGGTGCTTACCAGACGGTTTACTCATGGTATGGAGGAACAGAAACAGCTGAAAAATCAGGGAGTGGAAAAAGAGTTTGGAAGCTTTACCAGATTTCCGGATCTTCTGATGATGGATGGCGGAAAGGGGCAGGTGAATATTGCTCTGGAGGTGATGGAGCAGCTGGGGCTTTCGATTCCGGTCTGCGGTATGGTGAAGGATGATAATCACAGGACAAGAGGTCTTTATTATCAGAATGAGGAGATTTCGATCGATCGTCATTCGGAGGGATTTCGTCTGATCACCAGAATTCAGGATGAGGCCCATAGGTTTGCAATTGAGTATCACCGCAGTCTGAGAAGCAAAAGCCAGGTGAGGTCGATTCTGGATGAGATTCCGGGAATTGGGGATACGAGGAGAAAGTCTCTGATGAGAAGCTTTCAGTCTCTGGACGCGGTGCGGGAGGCCTCGGTTGAGGAGCTTTGCCAGGTGCCTGGTATGAACCGGGCAGCAGCGGAAAGTGTGTACCAGTTTTTCCGCAGGAAAGAAAAAGGGGATACCGTGATTGTGGATGACATTTCCCCGCGGATATGATAGTATGAAAGAATGTTAGGACATAGAGGAAAAGGAGTGGAAGCGATGTACGGAGTTACGATTACAGAATTGATTAATAAGATGAATCTGAAAAATATTCTTCCGGAAATTGATACAGATAAGGTTGTGCTGTCTCATCCGGATGTAAACCGTCCGGCACTGCAGCTGGCAGGTTTCTTCGATCATTTTGATCGGGAAAGAGTACAGATTATTGGTTTTGTGGAGCAGGAGTATATTAAGACGCTGCCCAGGGACAGGAAGATTGCCATGTATGAAAGACTGCTATCCAGTGAAATTCCCTGTGTGCTCTACAGTCGCTCCCAGATGCCTGATGAAGATATGAAGGATCTCTGTCTTCACTATCAGGTTCCTTGTATGGTTTCCGACAAGAGCACATCTGATTTGATGGCAGAGGTGATTCGCTGGCTGAAGGTAAAGATGGCGCCCTGCATCAGCATTCACGGCGTACTGGTAGACGTATTTGGTGAGGGCGTTTTGATTATGGGCGAGAGCGGTATTGGAAAAAGTGAGGCTGCTTTGGAGCTGATTAAGCGTGGACACCGCCTGGTTACAGATGATGTTGTGGAGATCCGCAAGGTCAGCGATGAGACTCTGGTGGGAAGCGCGCCGGATATTACCAAGCATTTTATTGAGCTGCGAGGAATCGGCATTATTGATGTAAAAGCGCTGTTTGGTGTAGAAAGCGTGAAGGATACTCAGAATATTGACATGGTAATTAAGCTGGAGGACTGGGATAAGGATAAGGAATACGATCGTCTGGGACTGGAGGATCAGTATACGGAATTTTTGGGAAATAAGGTTGTATGCCACAATATTCCCATCCGTCCGGGCCGGAACCTGGCAATTATCGTAGAGTCTGCGGCTGTCAACTATCGCCAGAAGAAGATGGGCTATAATGCAGCCAAGGAACTGTACAATCGTGTACAGGCAAATCTGGGAAGACCTCAGATTTAAAAGAAAATTTCCGGTTCTGCCGGGAAAATCAGGAAGTAAATGAGGAGTCAGATGAAGAATTTTACAGAAAAACTTTGCCGGATTTTGCCGGAAGAGCAGGTGCATGAGAATGAGCCTATGAGCCGTCGCACTACCTTCCGTGCAGGAGGAGCGGCTGACTGGCTGGTGGAGCCGGATACAGAGGGGCAGCTGGCGGAGATAATCCGCCTTTGCAGGGAGCAGCTGGTTCCGTGGTATATTCTGGGAAATGGAAGCAATCTTCTGGTAGGAGATAAGGGATTTCACGGTGTAATGATTGTTCTGGGAAAAAACTGGAATCAGGTTGAGATTACAGGACAGACCATTCGGGCAGGCGCAGGCGCTCTGCTTTATACAGTGGCAAAGCAGGCCCTTGCAGCATCCCTGACAGGACTGGAGTTTGCATCAGGAATTCCTGGCACCATTGGAGGCGCTGTGGTGATGAATGCAGGCGCTTATGGCGGGGAAATGTGTCAGGTTCTGACGCGGGTCCGGGTTATGACAGGGGACGGTCAGGTGAAAATTCTGGATGCGTCGGAGCTGGAGCTGGGATATCGGACCAGCTGCATTCTTTCCCGGGGTTATATAATTTTGGAGGCAGAGCTTTTGCTGGAGATGGGCAGCCAGGAGGAAATACGGAGCCAGATGCAGGACTATGCAGGACGGAGACGGGAAAAGCAGCCCCTGGAGTACCCCAGCGCGGGCAGTACTTTTAAACGGCCTGCGGGATATTTTGCAGGAAAGCTGATTGATGAGGCCGGCCTGCGGGGATTTGGAGTAGGCGGCGCTCAGGTATCAGAAAAGCATTGTGGATTTGTGATTAATCGGGGCGGCGCTACGGCAGCGGATATTGTGGAACTGTGCCGCCAGGTGAAGGAGCGGGTTTTCCAGAATTCCGGCGTGGAGCTGGAGCTGGAGGTAAAGCTTCTGGGAGAATTCTAAAACGGAGGAGAAAGCCATGAAGCTGGTCATTGTAACGGGCATGTCCGGCGCAGGAAAGACCATTGCCCTGAAAATACTGGAGGACCTGGGATTTTATTGTGTAGATAATCTGCCGATTCCTCTGATGGAGCCGTTTGCCGATCTGGCTATGCGGCAGTCATCCGCACATGAGAAAGTGGCTCTGGGAATTGATATTCGCAGCGGAGAGGATCTTCCACGGTTCCGGCAGATTCTGGAACAGTGGAAATCTGGTTCCCTTCCCTGCGAGGTGCTGTTTCTGGATTGCAGCGATGAAACTTTGATTAAGCGTTATAAGGAAACCCGTCGTTCTCATCCTCTGGCAGGAAAGGGCCGTGTAGATACTGGAATTCAGACAGAACGCAGCCGGCTGGACTTTTTAAAGAAAGAAGCAGATATTATTATTGATACCAGTCAGCTTCTTACCAGAGAGCTGCGCCAGGAACTGGAGAAAATATTTGTTGATAACCAGAATTATCAGAATTTGTTTGTAACTGTGTTGTCCTTTGGTTTTAAATATGGGATTCCAGTGGATGCAGATTTGGTATTTGATGTGAGATTTCTGCCCAACCCTTATTATGAGGAAAGTCTGAGAAGTCACACAGGGCAGGAAGCAGAAGTGCAGGCCTATGTTCATCAGGGAGGAACGGCAGAGCTCTTTTTGGGAAAGCTGTACGATATGCTGGAGTTTCTGATTCCCAATTACGTTCAGGAGGGAAAGAATCAGCTGGTCATTGCCATTGGATGTACTGGCGGAAAACACCGTTCTGTGACGATTGCAGAGGCCGTTTACCAGTATTTAAGCGGACACAGGGAGCTGGGGCTGAAGCTGGAGCACAGGGACATTGAGAAGGACAGAATACGAAAAAAATAAGCATCTGAGGTGGGAAATGTCATTTTCTTCAAGAGTTAAGGAGGAATTATCCCGGCAGCTTAGTCCTGCCAGACACTGCCAGATTGCTGAAATTGCGGCGATTATCAGTCTGTGCGGCAGGATTCAGATATCGGAAAACGATCGGTATCGGATTAAAATCAGCACGGAAAATGCGGCAGTTGCAAGAAAGTACTTTACATTATTGAAAAAAACATTTAATATAAGTACTGATGTTTCTATTCGCCAGGGGGCAGAAGGCCATCGGCTTCGTACCTACACGGTAGGGGTCAGCCGACATGAAGATGCAATGCGGGTTCTTCAGGCCACCAAGCTGATTGACAGATATGGAGAGATTGAAGAAAATCTGTCTCTGGCTCAGAATGTGGTAATTATGCAGAGCTGCTGCAAGCGGGCTTTTATCCGCGGAGCATTTCTGGCCTCCGGTTCTATCAGCGATCCGGAGAAATTCTATCATTTTGAAATTGTCTGCGCTGCTGAGGCCAAGGCAGTTCAGCTTCAGGGATTGATTCTTGCATTTGGTCTGGACGCCAAGATTGTACAGAGAAAGAAGTACTATGTGGTTTATATTAAAGAGGGCAGCCAGATTGTAGACATCCTGAACGTAATGGAAGCACCTGTGTCCTTAATGGAACTGGAAAATATCCGGATTCTCAAGGAAATGCGCGGAAGCGTAAATCGACAGGTCAATTGTGAGACAGCCAATATCAATAAGACAGTATCGGCTGCAGTAAAACAGATGAAGGATATTACTTTCATCCGGGACAAAATTGGCTTTGACAAGCTGCCGGAAAATCTCAGTGAGATTGCGCAGCTGCGTCTGTTAAAGCCAGAAGCAACACTAAAAGAGCTTGGAGAGGCTCTGGATCCGCCGGTTGGCAAATCCGGCGTAAATCACAGGCTCAGGAAGCTGGGAGAGTTGGCCCAAAAGCTAAGAGAGCAGTATCCAGGCAATGAAGCATAATACATGCTTTCAGAAATGAGGAGGATAATTATGGTAAAGAAAGCAATTACGATTGGACTCGCATCCGGACTTGAGGCAAGACCGGTGGCCATGCTGGTGCAGATTGCAAGCCAGTATGACAGCCTGATTTATGTAGAGAGCGAGAATGCGCGCGTGAATGCCAAGAGTATTATGGGTATGATGACACTGGGACTTGATGTGGGAGAGACCGTGGTTGTCAGCGCAGACGGAAGTGATGAGGAGAAGGCGATTGCAGAGATCGAGCAGTATTTGAGCAATCGGTAATCCCCACTCGAAATTGTTTATGAAGTGATAGATGAAAATGGGCAGGATTTCTGGAAATCAGAAATACCTGCCCTTTGTCCATTCTGGAAACAGTGGAAAAAAACTTTATTTCCAGATATAATGAAGGTAACAGCTCAGCCGGACAAGAAGAAGCAAGACTGAACTGTTACAATAAAAGGGATCACAGCCCTGCCGAAAGAAAAGGGCAGCGGCCTGAGGGCTAGTCAAGAGCAGACAGTCGAAAGAGAGGCGGAAAGAACGGCTGAAAAGACAGCCGAACAGGATGCGAGGCAGAGCGCTGAAAATAAAATAGAAAGGAAGAAAAGCTGTGGCATTTACACATTTGCATGTCCATACAGAGTACAGCCTGCTGGACGGCTCCTGTAAAATTAAGGAGCTGGCAGCCCGTGCAAAGGAACTGGGAATGGACAGTTTGGCAATTACCGATCATGGTGCCATGTACGGTGTGATTGATTTTTACAGGGCAGCAAAAGAGGTGGGAATCAAGCCCATTATTGGGTGCGAGGTCTATGTATCTCCTGGCTCCCGTTTTGATCGGGAGACCGCAAGCGGCGAGGATCGGTATTACCATCTGGTTTTGCTGGCTGAGAATGATCAGGGATATCACAATCTGATGAAGATTGTGTCAAAAGGCTATGTGGAAGGCTTTTACTATAAGCCCAGAGTGGATTATGAGGTTCTGGAAACCTTCCATGAAGGCGTGATTGCCCTGTCGGCCTGTCTGGCCGGCGAGGTGCAGAGATATCTGGGAAGGGGGATGTATGAAGAAGCGTGCCGTTCGGCCCTTCATTATGAAACTATATTTGGAAAGGGAAATTTTTTCCTGGAGCTTCAGGATCATGGAATTCCCATGCAGAAAACAGTAAATCAGGGACTTCTGCGCATGAGCCGGGAGTTGGGAATCGATCTGGTAGCAACCAATGATATTCATTATATTCTGGCAGAGGATGCGGTTCCTCATGACATTCTGCTTTGTATCCAGACGGGAAAAAGAGTGACGGATGAAAACAGAATGCGTTATGAAGGCGGACAGTATTACTGCAAATCCGAGGAAGAAATGCGGGCACTGTTTCCCTATGCTCAGGAGGCGATTGATAATACGCACAAGATTGCACAGCGTTGCAACGTGGAAATTGAATTTGGCGTAACCAAGCTGCCCAAATACGAAGTACCGGAGGGATATGATTCCTGGGGATATTTAAACAAGCTGTGTCTGGACGGCATGGCAAAGCGGTATCCCAAGGATGACGGAACCTTAAAAAAGCGCCTGGAATATGAGCTTGATGTCATTCATAACATGGGATATGTAGACTATTTCCTGATTGTGTGGGATTTCATTCATTTTGCCAGATCCCACAATATTATGGTAGGGCCGGGGCGTGGTTCGGCAGCAGGAAGCATTGTAGCCTACTGTCTGGAAATTACAAACATTGACCCTATTCGCTATGATCTTCTATTTGAACGCTTTTTGAATCCAGAGCGTGTATCCATGCCGGATATTGATATAGATTTCTGCTTTGAACGGAGGCAGGAGGTGATTGATTATGTGGTGGAAAAATACGGCAAGGATCAGGTAGTACAGATTGTTACTTTTGGTACTATGGCAGCCAAGGGAGTAGTCCGGGATGTAGGACGTGTTCTGGATATGCCCTATGCCCGCTGCGATGCTATTGCAAAGATGATTCCAACGGATCTGGGAATGACTCTGGAGAAGGCATTGAAACAAAATCCAGAGCTTCGGGAAGCCTATCAGCAGGATGATGAGGTCAAGTATCTGATTGATATGGCAATGCGCCTGGAGGGACTTCCCAGACACACCTCTATGCATGCGGCAGGCGTGGTAATTGGTCAGCGGGCTATGGATGAGTTTGTTCCCTTATCCAGAGCGGCAGATGGAACCATTACCACCCAGTTTACCATGACAACTTTGGAAGAGCTGGGGCTGTTGAAGATGGATTTTCTGGGTCTTCGAACTCTGACTGTGATTCAGAATGCGGCAGAGCAGGTGGAGAGAGGATATGGCATTCACCTGGACATGGAAACAATTGATTATGATGATAAGAACGTTCTGGCATCCATTGGCACGGGAAAATGTGATGGAATCTTTCAGCTGGAAAGTTCTGGAATGAAAAGCTTTATGAAAGAGTTGAAGCCGGAAAATCTGGAGGATGTCATTGCGGGAATTTCTCTGTATCGTCCAGGACCTATGGATTTCATTCCCCGATATCTCAAGGGAAAAAATGATCGCTCATCGATTACCTATGACTGTCCGCAGCTGGAATCTATTCTGGGGCCTACCTACGGGTGTATTGTGTATCAGGAGCAGGTAATGCAGATTGTTCGGGATCTGGCAGGCTATACCATGGGACGAAGCGATCTGGTGCGCCGTGCCATGTCAAAGAAAAAGGCTGCTGTTATGGAAAAGGAGCGTAAGAATTTTGTCTACGGAAATGAGGAAGAAGGGGTAAAGGGCTGTATTAACAATGGAATCAGCGAGAAAACAGCCAACCATATCTATGACGAAATGATCGATTTTGCGAAATATGCGTTTAACAAGTCCCATGCAGCCTGCTACGCAGTGGTGGCATATCAGACAGCATATTTGAAATATTATTATCCCAGGGAATTTATGGCAGCTCTGATGACGTCGGTGATGGACAATATTACCAAGGTGTCAGAATATATTTTAAGCTGCCGCCAGATGGGAATTGCCATTCTTCCTCCGGATATCAATGAAGGTCAGAGCGGATTTTCCGTGTCCGGCGGAGCCATTCGCTATGGTCTTTCTGCAATTAAAAGTATAGGACGAAATGTAGTGGATGCGATTATCCGGGAACGGGAGGCAAATGGTCTTTTTGTATCAATGGATGATTTTGTAGAGAGAATGACAAATAAAGAGATCAACAAACGAACCATGGAAAGCTTTATCAAATCAGGAGCGCTGGATTCCATGCCAGGAAACCGGCGGCAGAAGACGATGATTGCGCCGGAACTGCTGGAACAGAAAAATAAGGAACGGAAGAATGCCATGGAAGGCCAGATGAGTCTTTTTGATTTTGCTCCTGAGGAAGAAAAACAGCAGTTCCAGATTACCATGCCCAATGTGCCGGAGTTTCCAAGAGAGGAGCTGTTGGCCTTTGAAAAGGAAATGCTGGGGATCTATGTCAGCGGCCATCCGTTGGACTCCTATCTGGAAACCTGGAAAAACAGCATAACAGCAAAGACTACAGATTTTATAGTAGATGAGGAAACAGGCAGGGCTGCAGCCACTGATGGAGAGAGAGTCATTATAGGAGGAATGATTTCCGGAAAGGTAGTAAAGACTACAAAAACGGGAAAAATGATGGCCTTTGTTACGGTTGAAGATATGGTAGGCTCTGTAGAAGTGCTGGTATTTCCGAAGGATTTTGAGAATAACAGGAGTTTTCTCAATGAAGATGAGCGGGTGTTTATCCGGGGAAGAGCTTCTATAGACGATGAGCCGGTGGGAAAGGTGATCTGTGAGCAGGTAATTCCTTTTGATGCGGTTCCAAAGGAACTGTGGATAAAGTTTTCTGATAAAGCGGAATATGATCAAAAGGGTCCGGAAATCCTGGAAGCATTGAAACAGTCAGAGGGAAATGACACAGTTATTATTTATCTGGAGAAGGAACGTGCAAAAAAAATCCTGCCTCCTGCCTGGAAAATCTGTGCAAATGAGACAATAATGGAGTTTTTAGAAAAACTTGTTGGTGAAAAAAATGTCAAACTTGTAGAAAAGGGATTGAAAAGATAGGAAAAATGATATAGAATACTTCTGAATTGTATTTTGAGGAAAACAATTCCAATCCGGGAAATCGTGCCGGTCTGAGACATAACAGAAAGAGACAAAAAGAAAAGGTAAAGTGCAGGCAGCAGAAAGCGGCGTGCAGGAATAAACAGCAGGCAGCAACAGGCAGCATGCAGAAATAAACAGCAGGCGCTGACAGCGCGACAGGAGGAAATAACCATGGCAAAACAGGTAAAAACAATAGGTGTTCTGACAAGCGGCGGTGATGCTCCGGGTATGAATGCGGCTATTCGTGCGGTAGTTCGCACGGCTATCAATAAAGGCATGAAGGTAAAGGGAATTATGCGCGGCTATGCGGGACTTCTTCAGGAAGAGATCGTAGATATGGAGAGCACCAGTGTTTCCAATATCATTTACCGCGGAGGAACAATTTTATATACAGCAAGATGTGCAGAGTTTACTACTCCAGAGGGACAGCAGGCAGGCGCAGAGATTTGCCGCAAGCATGGGATTGACGGTATTGTGGTAATCGGTGGCGACGGTTCCTTCCGCGGTGCAGGAAAGCTGGCTGCTCTGGGAATCAATACCATCGGCGTGCCGGGAACCATCGACCTGGATGTAGCATGTACCGAGTATACTATTGGTTTTGATACAGCAGTCAATACGGCAATGGAAGCGATTGACCGGGTTCGTGATACCTCTACCTCCCATGAGCGCTGCAGTATCATCGAGGTTATGGGACGTAATGCAGGATATATTGCTCTGTGGTGCGGCATCGCCAACGGTGCAGAGGATATTCTTCTTCCAGAGCGGTATGACGGCGATGAGCAGACGCTGATCAATAAAATCATTGCGAACCGCAAGAGCGGAAAGAAGCATAATATCATCATCAATGCAGAGGGAATCGGTCACTCTACCTCTATGGCAAGACGAATCGAGGCAGCTACAGGAATTGAGACGAGAGCAACTATTTTAGGACACATGCAGCGAGGCGGCACCCCGACCTGTAAAGACCGGGTTTTTGCCTCTATTATGGGTGCAAAGGCAGCAGAGCTTCTTTGCGAGGGCAAGAGCAACCGCGTTGTGGCTTACCGTGACGGTCAGTATATCGATTTGGACATTCAGGAAGCACTTCAGATGAAGAAGGATATTTCGGAGGAACAGTACGAGATCGCCAAGATGCTGGTAAAATAACAGCCAAGGAGAATGTCTGGGAAGGACAGAAAACAGCTTGGAACAGGAAACTAAAGGCCCGGTGGGAATCAGCCACCGGGCATTCTTCGGCTTTGCGGACTGGAAAAGTATTTTTATGGGTCTGCAGGGAAGCGGAAAAGATGAGAAAGGACGTCTGAAAAAGGAGAGAGCAGAATGCCGGAAAACGGAGAAACAACAGTACTTTGTGGTTCTAACAGTTATGAAAGAAAGTATTATTTTAATGAAGACTTTGAAAGTCTTCCAGATGCGGTGAAGCGTCAGCTTCAGGTTATGTGTGTCTGGTTTACAGAGGAATGTGGAGGGATCCTGACACTGGAATTTACAGAAGACGGAACTCTGGAATTTAAACATACCACATCAGAGTATGACGGATATTATGACGAAATCGGGGCAGATTTAAAAATTAAGCAGATGAGAAGAGAGGGGCAGGAATTTCTGCAGGCCCTGGAGACCTATTACCGAGTGTTTTTCCTGGGAGAAAGCCCGGAGAGCGAGGAGGTATGATGGCAGAGGACAGAAGTCCCAAGAAGGATCTGCAAAGCAGTGAGACATCAGGAAGGACAGGAAAACGCAGGCTTCGAATAGGAAATGTAGAGCTGGATAATAACCTGGTTCTGGCGCCGATGGCTGGAGTGACGGATCTTCCGTTTCGAATTCTCTGTAAGGAACAAGGCTGTGGTCTGCTCTGCACAGAAATGGTAAGTGCCAAGGCGATTCTTTATAAAAACCGCAATACCAGAGAGCTTTTGGAAGTAACTCCGGGAGAACGTCCGGTTTCGGTACAGCTTTTTGGTTCTGATCCGGAAATTGTCAGTGATATGGCGCACTTGATCGAAGACGGCCCCTTTGATATCATTGATTTTAATATGGGCTGCCCTGTTCCAAAGGTGGTTAACAACGGAGAGGGTTCTGCTTTGATGCGCAGTCCGAAGCTTGCAGAAAAAATATTTACAGCTCTTATAAAAAAAGTACACAAGCCTGTTACAGTCAAGTTCCGGAAAGGCTTTGATGATTCCTCTGTGAATGCAGTAGAAATTGCAAAAATCGCAGAAGCCTGCGGTATGGCCGCTGTGGCAGTCCACGGAAGAACAAGAGAACAGTTCTATGCGGGAAAGGCGGACTGGGAGATTATCCGTCAGGTGAAGGAGGCTGTGAGGATTCCAGTTATTGGAAACGGTGATATTTTTACACCTGAGGATGGAAAACGGATGCTTCAGGAAACAGGATGTGACGGTCTGATGATAGCCCGGGGAGCCAGAGGAAATCCCTGGCTGTTTCACAGACTGAATCATTATCTGGATACAGGGGAGCTTCTTCCAGAGCCGGACTGCAGGGAGATTGGCGGAATGATTTACCGACATGCCCAGATGCAGACGGAAAGAAAGGGAGAAAACCTTGGAATGAAGGAAATGCGCAAGCATATTGCCTGGTATACAGCAGGGCTTCGCCACTCAGCAGGGATCCGGCGTCAGTGCAATACGCTGGAGACATTGGAGGAGCTTCGGAATATGCTGGAGGAGCATGGAATGCTGCCGGAGGAGTTTTAAAACAGTGACAGAATGAGACGGCTGGCCGGAGGGCATATCACGGAGGGGAAGAATGCGTTCTGCCCTTGAAAACAGGGGCTTTCCGGTTCTTGACAACTGATTGCCTTTGGGATATAATGTTTGGAATGCAGCGTTGCGGAACTGAGGGGATAGATAGGTTTATCAGAAGGGATACGGAGTTCTACAGCTCCGCAGCAGGTTAGTAAAAAGGAAGGAAATGAGCATCATGGCAGAGAAGAAACACATTTTAACATATGCAGGACTGAAGCAGTATGAGGATGAACTGCAGGATCTGAAGGTGAACCGTCGTCGTGAGGTGGCACAGAAAATCAAAGAAGCGCGTGAGCAGGGCGATTTATCTGAGAACGCTGAGTATGATGCAGCAAAGGATGAGCAGCGTGACATTGAACTGCGTATTGAGGAGCTGGAGAAGCTTCTGAAGAATGCAGAGGTTGTAGATGAGGACGAAATTGATCTGGATAAGATCAGCATTGGCTGTAAAGTTCGTGTATATGATGTGGACTTTGATGAGGAAATGGAGTTCCGTATTGTAGGCTCCACTGAGGCAAACAGCCTGCAGAATAAGATTTCTAACGAGTCTCCTGTAGGTCAGGCTCTTATGGGTAAGAAGGCGGGAGATGTGGTTGATGTGGAGACTCAGGCCGGAGTGATCCAGTATAAAGTCCTGGAAATTCAGAGAGTATCATAATCCAATTAGAACGAAGGAGTAAAGAAAAACATGGCAGAGCAGAATCAGAAGAAGCAGCAGGAGCCGGATCTGAATCAGCTGTTAAAGGTTCGCCGGGAGAAGTTAGCAGAGCTTCAGGCAGCCGGAAAGGATCCGTTCCAGATTACCAAATATGATGTAACTGTACACAGCACTGATGTAAAGGAAGATTACAGTCAGTGGGAAGGCAAAGAGGTTTCCATTGCAGGACGTATGATGTCCAAGCGTGTTATGGGAAAGGCCTCTTTCTGCAACGTTCAGGATCTGAAGGGCGATATCCAGTGCTACGTAGCTAGAGACGATCTGGGGGAAGAAGCCTATAAGGAATTCAAACGCATGGATATTGGTGATATCATCGGCGTGAAAGGTATTGTTTTCACTACGAAGATGGGAGAGATTTCTATTCATGCCCACAGCATAACCCTGCTTTCCAAGAGTCTGCAGGTTCTGCCGGAGAAGTATCACGGATTGACCAATACAGATATGCGGTATCGCCAGAGATATACGGATCTGATTATGAATGAGGATGTACGCAAAACCTTTGTAATGCGTTCCAAAATCATCAGCTGCATCCGCCGTTATCTGGACGGACAGGGCTTTTTGGAGGTTGAGACTCCTATGCTGGTATCCAATGCAGGAGGAGCCGCTGCAAGACCGTTTGAGACCCATTACAATGCATTAGATGAAGATGTAAAGTTGCGTATTTCTCTGGAGCTTTACTTAAAGCGTCTGATCGTAGGCGGTATGGAGCGCGTATATGAGATTGGACGTGTATTCCGTAATGAGGGACTGGATACCCGCCACAATCCGGAATTTACCCTGATGGAGCTGTATCAGGCATATACCGATTATAATGGAATGATGGATCTGACAGAGAATATGTTCCGTCATGTGGCTCAGGAGGTATGTGGCACCACCTTAATTCCCTATGCAGATGTAGAGATCGATCTGGGCAAGCCCTTTGAGCGTCTGACCATGATTGATGCAATTAAGAAATATACCGGCATTGACTTTAATGAAATTGCTACTACGGAAGAGGCAAAGAAGCTGGCTGATGAGAAAGAGATTCACTATGAAAAGCGTCATGTGCGCGGTGACATCATCAACCTGTTCTTTGAAGAATTTGTAGAGGAGCATCTGATTCAGCCGACCTTTATTATGGATCATCCGGTAGAGGTTTCCCCGCTGACAAAGAGAAAGCCGGATAAGCCGGAGCAGGTAGAACGTTTTGAGCTGTTTATCTACGGCCGTGAAATGTGTAACGCTTATTCTGAGTTAAACGATCCGATCGATCAGAGAGAGCGCTTTAAGGCACAGGAGGCAGCTTTAGCTGCAGGTGATGAAGAAGCCAACACAACGGACGAGGACTTTATGAACGCTCTGGAGATTGGTATGCCTCCTACAGGCGGTATTGGATACGGTATTGACCGTCTGGTTATGCTTTTAACCAATAGCCCGGCTATCCGTGATGTGTTACTGTTCCCCACAATGAAGTCCTTAGACGGTGTAAATAAGAAAAATGATGTAAAAAAATCAGTTTCTGAAGCACCTGAAAAAAATGTAGAAGAAGCACCGGAAAAGATAGATTTCTCCAATGTGAAGATTGAGCCAATCTTCGAAGAAATGGTTGATTTCGATACATTTGCGAAGTCTGATTACCGTGCAGTTAAGATTTTGGCTTGTGAAGCAGTACCGAAGTCAAAGAAGCTTCTCAAGTTTACATTAGACGACGGTGAACGCAAAGACCGTGTGATTTTAAGCGGTATTCACGAGTATTACGAGCCGGAAGAACTGGTTGGAAAGACTGCAATCGCAATCGTAAATCTGCCGCCGAGAAAGATGATGGGCATTGACTCCGAGGGTATGCTGATTTCAGCAGTACATGAGGAAGATGGTCACGAAGGACTGAACCTTCTGATGGTAAATGACAGAATCCCGGCAGGTGCAAAGCTCTATTAAGATGAGAAAACTGAGCCTTGCGGCGGTGTGCGCTTGCGAACACCGACATAAGGCGAAAAACGCACGGAGACGTCAGTCGACGTGATGTAAAGATGTACCGTTTTACCAAATAGACGGGACGTACTTCATTTAGTAAAAAACTGAAAAAACAGTGATTTACATCAAACTTACATCATTTGATGCAGAAATCCGTGCAAGCAAGAAAAATTCGCATAATTAGTACGATGAATGGGCAATTCCAATTGGGATTGCCCATTTTCTGATGTACAGACTGAAGTAGAAGCCAGTCCTATCTTTTTTGGCTGGGTGTTTGGTCTTAATGGGAACGTACAGATACTTGCACCGGAAAGCGTGAAAGAACAGTACAGTCAAATGATTGTAAAAGCCGATGAGGATATGCAAGAAAGCGAATAGAGCAATTTTGAAATTGTGCAGACGGTCTGCACAATTAGAAAAGAGTGGATGATAAAACAATGAAGTGAGGTGGTGAATATGGAAAAAGACCCGTTTAAGGAATATCTGAGGGAGTCTGAACCGGATAAAGTTCATAAAGGTTATGCTTGGAGTACAGCAATTGGACTTCAGGCGGTGGACGGACTCAAACCATCTAAATATTTGCCCGATGATGAGCGCGTACCGAAGAAGCTGATAAGGTTTCGTCCCGTATTGCAGAAATTCTTTACGAAACAGCGTTCTCATTTTCTCCGAATGAGTATATTTCTATCCATCGCAAACTTTTTCAGGGTATTTATAAACACTCTGGAAAGATTAGAGATTATAACATCACAAAGAAAGAATGGGTGCTTGATGGGGCAACTGTTATGTACGGCAGTGCTTCCGAACTGAGAGCCACACTTGAATATAATTTTTCGCAGGAGAAGGATTTTAGTTATAAAGTGCTTTCAATGGATGAGATTATCCATCATCTTGCAGTATTTATTTCAAGGTTATGGCAAATCCATATCTTCGGGGAAGGCAATACGAGAACAGCGGCAGTGTTTTTCATTAAATATTTAAGGACACTTGGGTTCTCTGCAACCAATGATATTTTTGCGGAAAATGCGTGGTATTTCAGAAATGCACTTGTCCGTGCAAACTATACGAACCTGCAAAAAGGTATTCACGAAACAACAGAGTATCTGGAAGTGTTTCTCAGAAATCTGCTTTTGAACGAGAAAAAAGAGCTTCATAATCGAAATCTTCACATAAGTGGACTTTTGAATGAAGAAAAAATGGACATTGGGGATGCGAAAGTGGATATTGAAAATGAAAAAGTGGACATTCAAGACGAAAAAGTGGATATTAAAAGTGTACTTTCCGAAAAAGGAAGCGATTTCTCGGTAAAAACGACAGTTCATATCCATAGACTCTTTGAGAAGTTTGGCTTTGATGAGGTGTTTGGAAGAAGTGCAGCTATGGAAGTTCTTGAGTTGAAAACTTCAGGTGCTTCAAAACTTCTTTCTAATTTGGTGCAGGCAGATATTATTGAGCCGGTATCCGGTTATGGAAAAGGAAAATATAAATTCAAGAAATAAGTAGAAATTCCAAGGAGCGATGGCTATGGAGAATAAATTAGAAAAACTCGGTCAAAATAGCTTTATGGATAATTTTGTTAAAACCGATGACATCTTAAAGGATATGATAGAATGAGGAGTTTGTAGACTTTGATACCTTTGCAAAATATGATTTCAGAGTGGTTAAGATCCAAGGTGTTTTAAGTTGATTTCGAATCGTTTCAGTATATTTTCCGCACCTTCATGGAGCAGAAGTGCTGTTTTCATAAGACTGTTCCTTACGGTTTTTGCAAGAATGGACTTGCTTTCAATCTGCTTTTCAAGTTCAATGATAGAACCTGCTTTACTGTAACTGCTGGCGGCAATTTTAAGATTTTCAATCGTTGCCCAATGCTGCAAACAGGGGCTTTGTGTGAACTTTTCTTGTGAGGTATCAAATTGATTGGGCTGGAGACGAGGAAGTGCCAGGTGTTGCTCTTGTTTCTGTTAAGTATTTTTTTCATGAATCTTGAGGGGCATCATCAAATGGTGGATCATAATCTGATATGCTTTGAATCCATCTCCGGCCTGCAGAGCGTCCAGATATTTTCTGTGTTCATCCATAGTACCCTGAATCCGTCCTTCAACAGCCAGAGCATCCTTGGAGGTGAGCTGGATCAGATAAAGCAGACGCTGAAAAATTTGATTAAATTCGTCATTTTCCATGTAATTGACCAGAAGAAGATGGAACTGGTGATCGTAGTGGATGAAGGATTCCAGTTGATCTTCCTGATTGAGTGTCCGTTCCATACAGGAAAGAGTTTGTCTCAGGTTGTGGAGAAGCTGACGTCCTTTTTCTGTAGCAATCTGCAAAGCGATTTGATTGGTGCAGAAGCCCTCAATCGCACAGCGGATTTCGATGCTGTCCTTCATATCCTTTTCATTCAGCTGTCGGATCATAAATCCCTTGCTTGGAATAATCGTAATATAGCCATCCTGGCTCAGGCACTGAAGCGCTTCCCTCATGGGGGTGCGGGAAATACCGATCTGTGCAGAGAGCTTTGTCTCAGAGTAAAGACGGTTTGGTTCCAGAGTTCCGGATAAAATGCTGTTTTTAATGGTATCATATGCCTGTAGCTGCAGGAAGCTTTTTTCTTTCATAATATATCATTTCCTTAAATCGTTCTTAATAAATCCATCTTAAGTTAAAATCAGGATCCTGTCAAGAAAAAGACATGTTCGTTAAATGAAACTTGATGGGATATCATTTTTCGCCGTTCTGAAGAGCTATTTTTATTCAAAAATAGAGCTGGAAATCTTCAGCGGATGCCGGTCAACAAAATCAAAGGTGTCCTGGATATTTTCCTGAATGGTCAGTTCATCCAGCTTGCATAAAATTCCAATAAGATAAATGTGGTAATAGCAAAACTGGCGCAGAGTCATGATACCGGGATTTTCCTGATAGGTCTGAAACAGTCTGGAGCGGGCGGCCATATCAATGCGGGCTTTCATCTGGAGATCTGCTAAATCATAGGATTTATGGAAGTCCTTTTCGATATCTTCATAGATGCCGGATACAATCAGCAGTTTATGTTCCTGCCATTGCTGCTGCTGATCCTTGTGGTAAAATAATTCTATATTTCTCGGTGTGCTCATGATTTTTTCGTATGCGTAAGTATAGATAACACAGTGACGCCAGTAGCGGTTTTTGTATTCCTCAGGAAAAGAATCGATGTATTCTTTGATTTGAGAAAAAAGGTCGTCAATAAAAGTCTCCATAATCATAAATTTGTTTTTAAAATGATAGGTGATCGATCCCTTGGCAATATGCAGTTCATCTGCGACTTTCTGGAATGTGGTACCACTGTATCCATACTGGAGAAACATACGTCCAGTCACTTCTAAAATAGAGTCTTTCAGGTTTTTATTTTCTGTATCTTGTTCTTTCATAATCTCCCTTTACTTATGGCAAGTGCATTTATATTTAAAAGTCAGGACTCAAACAGTCTCCTAAAGTATATCATGTTCTGGTGTTTGGCGGAATATGAAAAAAGAAATTTTACAGGTTTCTTATAACTGGAGAATTCAGGTTTTTACCTGAAAAAAATTCATACTATATAAATATATGTTTGTACAATGAAAATTAAAGAAAAAATCGGGCGATTCATTAAGAAAAACGATATAAAATAAAATTAATAACGAAAAAATGAGAGGATAATTGGGAAAATATGTTGACTATCCATAAAATATAGGTTAAAATTCATATTGTACAAAACGCGTTTGTATAGTATGAGCTCAGCTGATTTATTTTTTTTAAAAAACCATGTTAAAAAATAAACGAAAAAAAGATAAAGACAAGGAGAAGGAGATAGTATGAGTACAGATATGAAAACATCAAATAAATACATGTCTCTGGCTGCGATTACGTTAGCATTTTCATTTACATTTTTGAGCAGGTATATCTGGAGTCCTCTTATGGCAGATGTTTCAGGAGAGTTTGGAATTAATGCTACACAGGCAGGGCTTTATATGTCTGCATTTTTTGCCGGTTATCTGGTCACTCAGATTCCGGGCGGAATTATGGCAGATCGGTATCAGCCAAAATATATTCTGATTGCATGCACGATACTGGGCGGTGCTATGACTGCACTGATGTCAAGAATTACCAGTTACGAAATGGGACTGGTGATCCGTGTAATTACCGGTATCAGCAGTGGCTGCGTTATGGCACAGTGCTCTAAAGTAGTTGCACTTACCTTTGCTCCGCAGGAGCGTGCATCCGCAATGGGAGTTGTACTGGCATCTCCGCCTTTCGGCATTACACTGGCACAGTCTCTGGGAGCTCCTTTAAATCAGGCTTTCGGATGGAGAACCACCTTTGTGATTGTAGGTGCTGTGGCAGTTGGCGTTGTTGCTTTACTGGCATTATTTGTAAAGCCTGTTGAAAAGAGTGTTCCTGCAGAAAAAACAGCAGGAGCAGCAGGAAAAGCTGTGGCTCAGACTGCAGCAGCAAAGCCTCAGGCTCAGGCAGGAATGCTGGAGGGTCTGGTTGGATTCTTTACGAACAAACAGCAGCTGCTGTTAGGTATCAGCGGTTTTATGTTTATGTTTGTTAGTGTAGGTTTTGCCACCTGGACAAACAAGTACGCTCAGAGTCTGGGCTGTACTCCGGTACAGGGCGGCATGATTATTACCTGCTACAGCATTGCCGGAATTATTGCATCCTGTCTGTCCGGAGGTCTTGCAAAGAAGATGCATATGAGTCATCGGAATTTCCTGATGCTGACCTTAACCGGTATGGGTGTAATGACAATTTTCTTCTCCATGCAGAGATCCTATATGGGATTACTTCTTGTGGGAATCATCTACGGCGCAGTTTCCTACCTGCCGTCAACCCATTACACCACCTCTGCAATGATGCTGGCAGGAGAGCGTTTTACAGCAACGGCTGCTTCTACTCAGAATTTGCTGTTCCAGATGGCAAGTCTGATTATGCCGATTGTAGTGGGACGTGTGATTGATGCTACCGGAAACTATTCTCTGATTTGGTATATTTTCCTGGGATGTACAGCTATTGCGGTACTTTTCAGCTTCTTTGTGAAGAACGATGAGCGGCCATAGACATAACATCTCGTGAAGAAAACCAAACCAGTGAAGGGTAAATTTGTCTAAGCTTAGGAAAGGAATGAGAGACAAGATGAAAGAAATTATTCAAAAAATCATTACTTTGAAGGTGAATGGAACTGAGTACGACATTAAAGTCGGCACCGGAAGAGATGATATGCCGGAGAGCGAGACCCTGGCTCATACATTAAGAGATCGCCTGGGACTGACCGGATTAAAAATCGGATGCGATCAGGGTGCGTGTGGATGCTGTACCGTTATTATGGACGGAAAAGCAGTTACCTCTTGCCTGACCCTGACCATGGATTGTGACGGCGCAGAGATTACTACGATTGAAGGACTGGCTGATCGGGCAACCGGAGAGCTGGACGGACTTCAGCAGGCTTTCCTGGATAACTGCGGTTATCAGTGCGGCTTCTGTATCCCCGGCGTTATCATGACTGCAAAAGCACTTTTAAATGAGAATCCGGAGCCTACAGAGGAAGAAGTAAGAGAAGCTCTGTCTGGAAACTACTGTCGCTGCGGCACTCATTATACTGCTGTTGAGTCCATTATGGCTTATGTGGAAAGCAATAAGAATAAGAAGGAGGAGCAGGGATGAAAGAGTTAAAATACGTAGGCAAGGAAACAGTTCGTCTGTTAGGTCCGCAGATCGTAACAGGAAAAGCAAAATATACTGGTGACTTCAAGCTGCCGGGTATGCAGTACGGAAAAATTTTGAGAAGTCCACATCCATATGCAAAAATTCTTTCCATTGATGTGGAAAAGGCAAAAGCATATCCGGGAGTATCTGCAGTTGTAACATGGAAGGATGTTGACAGAAACATCTATATTACCAATGGATTTACACCGCCGAAGCATCATCATATTATGGACGAGTATGTGCGCTTTATTGGAGATGCGGTTGCTCTGATTGTAGCAGAGACGGAAGATATTGCTCTGGAGGCAATGAAGCTGATTGATGTAAAATATGAGGTTCTGAAGCCGGTATTTACCATTGAAGAGGCTATGGCTCCGGATGCTCCTCAGCTGTATCCGGAATTCCCGGGAAACATTGCCCCCCATAAAAACAACCTGAACTTTGAGGTTGGTGATTTGGAAAAAGGCTTTGAAGAGTCTGATGTTATTGTAGAAGTAGATTCCTCTATTGACAGTGGTCAGAATGCACTTCCTGTAGAGCCGCCGGTTACCATTTGCTGGTATGAAAATGATACCTACAATTTTATCGCTTCTGCAGCAGCTCCGGCATACTGCCACCAGAACGTAGCTTCTTCCCTGAACGTTCCTTACGAGCAGGTTCGTCTGACTGCACCGGCAGTAGGCGGAAGCTTTGGTTCTAAATTGTACAGCGGTAATGTACAGCCTCTGGTATTTACAGCAATCATGGCCAAGGCAGCAAGATGTCCGGTTATGTTTAACTATACCAAGGAAGAGCATTTTGCAATTCACCAGAACCGTATGGTAACAAAGGCTCACATTAAGTTTGGTATGAAGAAAGACGGTCTGGCAAGTGCCGTTGAGATGAGCCAGATTGCCGATGCCGGCGTATGCGCTTCTACCCAGGAGTTCATGCTGGCAGTAGGAACCAACACTCTGCCGATTCTGTGTAAGACAGACAACAAGAAATACGATGGAGAGGTAGTAGTAACCAACCACATGCCGTCCGGATCCTTCCGTGGATATGGATACATGGAGTCTACTGCTTTAGTCAGTCAGGCAATTATGGAGGCCTGCGAAAAACTGAATATTGATCCGGTTGACTATCTGGTAAAGAATGCCATGAAGAAGGGCGATCGCTATCATAATGCCAATGCGATGCCTCATCCGTGGCAGGAAAACAAAACAGCAGACTGGAGCGATCTGGTTGTTAAGACAGCAGAAGCCTTCCACTGGAAAGATCGTTTCAAAGGCTGGGGTGTACCGACCTGGGTATCTGAGGATGGAAAACGTGTACGCGGACTGGGCGTAGGCGCTGCCGGACATTCTGATACAGGCGGCAAGCCTTCCAATGCAAACGTAACTCTGACTGGTCTGGGCGCTGTTTATCTGTCTACCTGTATGGCAGAGTTTGGTGCAGGTACCAGAGACGTTATGTTAAAGGTTGTAGCAGAGGAGCTGGATATGCCGTTAGAGTCTATTCGCGTTTCTGATTCTGATACAGGAATGACACCTCCGGACTTTGGTTCTACCGGTTCCCGTTCTACTTACTGCGGCGGTATTGTAGCAAAGAGAGCATGTGAGGATGTGAAGAAAAAACTGTATCAGCTTGCACATGAAAAATATGGTGTTCCGGAAGATGATCTGGAATTTAAGGGCGGCTGTGTTGTTCGTATTTCCAATCCGGAAGAGAAATATATGCTGTTCCCGCATCTGATGGGTAAGGTTGACAGCGTTACAGGATGCGGTCACTTTGACGGCGTTCACAACAGTACCATTTTCCATCTGCAGTTCGTGGAAGTGGAAGTGGATCTGGAAATGGGAACCTTTGAAATTGTTGACCACTTTGGCGGTTCTGATGCGGGTGTTATTGTAAACCCATTGCCGGTTCGTAACCAGATGCAGTCCTTCTTTGCTGGAATTGATATTGCCTGCATGGAAGAAACCGTATGGGATCCGAACGATTACAGAGTTCTGAATCCGAGCAACATTGATTACAAGACAAGAACCTTCAATGATGCAGTGCCTCATGATCACCTTGTTCTGGAGTCTATGAAGAATGTTGAGAATGATTACCCATTCGGCGCAGTTGGTGTAGGTGAGCCTCTGCTGGCTCCAGGCGGTCCTGCCATCCGTATGGCAATTTACAATGCCTGCGGAATTAAACTGAATTCCTATCCGTACTCACCAGCGAAGATTTTGAAAGCTTTGAAGGAAAAGGAGGCAAACTAATGAAAAATTTTACATATGTCAATCCATCTTCTGTTGAGGAAGCATCTGAACTTCTGAAACAGCCCGGCACTGTAGTTATGGGCGGAGGAACGGATCTTCTGGGTGTATTAAAGGACGGCCTGCTTCCGGAGTATCCGGAAAAGGTTGTAAGCTTAAAGAAGCTTCCGGGAATGGATCAGATCAGAGAAGAAGAAGACGGTCTGCATATTGGGGCAGAGGCAACTCTGCGTCAGATCGCAGATTCTGCAGCAGTACAGGGTGGCTGGAATGCCCTGGCTGATGCTGCAAGAAGTGTTGCAACACCGAATATCCGCAATACTGCAACTATCGCAGGCAACCTGTGTCAGGATATCCGCTGCTGGTATTACCGTTATCCGGATATCTTAGGCGGAAAGATCAACTGTGCAAGAAAAACAGGTCATCTTTGCTCTGCAATGATGGGAGAAAACCGTTACCATTCTATCTTTGGTGCGGCAAAGGTATGTGAGACACCTTGTACCGGAAACTGCCCGGCCCATACAGATATTTCTGCTTATATGGAAATGGTTCGTGCAGGCCAGTACGATGATGCTGCAAAGGTAATTCTGGAAGTGAACCCCATGCCGGCAATTACCAGCCGTGTCTGCGCTCACTTCTGTATGGAAGGCTGTAACAGAAATACTTATGATGAGAGCCTGAACGTAGGAGGCATCGAGCGTTTCCTGGGCGACATGGTTCTGGAGCGTCATGAGGAATTCATGAAGGGACCGGAGTCTGAAAACGGAAAGCGGATTTCCATCGTTGGTTCCGGCCCTGCAGGTCTGACTGCAGCTTATTATCTGCGCCAGAGCGGCTTTGCAGTAACGGTTTATGAGAAGCAGAAGGAAGCCGGCGGATGCTTATCCTACGCAATTCCGGCATATCGTCTGCCGAAGGAAATTGTTAGAAAATTTGTTTCTGTTCTGGAAGGAATTGGCGTGGTATTCCATTGCGGCTGCCAGGTAGGAACTGATATTTCTCTGGATGAGATCTACAAAAACAGCGACAGTGTAATGCTGGATACAGGAACATGGAAACGTCCTCTGATCGGTCTGTCCGGCGAGGAGCTGACCAGATTTGGTCTGGAATTCCTGATTGATGTAAATAACTACATTTTAGAGAGACCGGGCTCTGACGTAGTCGTTGTCGGCGGCGGAAACGTTGCAATGGACGTTGCAATTACTGCTAAGAGACTGGGCGCTCCCAATGTAAGAATGGTTTGCCTTGAGCAGAGAGACGGAATGCCGGCTAACGAGGAAGAAGTAACAAGAGCTCTGGAAGAGGGCGTAGAGATTATCAACGGCTGGGGTCCAAAGGAAGTTCTTCACAAGGACGGCAAGGTCAGTGGAATCGTATTTAAAAACTGCCCGAAGGTTCTGGATGAAACAGGAAGATTCAATCCGGTATACGATGAGAACAACCTGATGACTCTGGATGCAGATATCATCATGATGGCAATCGGTCAGAAAGCAGATCTTGATTTCCTGGACGGCGCATACGCTGTTGAGACTGAGAGAGGCAGAATTAAGGCTCTTGATGGAAATCAGACCAGTGTAGCAGGCATTTTCGCCGGCGGTGATGTAACCACAGGACCGGCAACTGTTATTAAGGCTATTGCAGCAGGTAAAGAAACTGCAGTTGCAATCAGAAAATACTGTGGCATGGGCGAGCTGGAAGTAGAGAAAACAGCAGCAAAACGTCTGAAAGAGAAACTGGTTTCCTTCAGTACAGAATGCCGCAGCAGCCATGAGTCTGCAAAGGCTCCTCTCCTTGCTGTAGAAGACAGAGCAATGGACAAGGAAGATCTTGGCGGACTGGCTGAGTCAGTAGTGAAGAAAGAGGCTTCCAGATGCTTTAACTGTGGATGCCTTGCCGTAAATCCAAGCGATGTGGCAAATATGCTGTATGCATATGATGCAAAGATTAAAACAAACATGAGAGAGCTGGATGCAGAGACCTTCTTTGCCGGCTCTACTAGAGTGAAGGATACCCTGAAGCCGGGTGAGATCGTAACGGAGATTATTGTTCCGAAGCAGGCAGCCGGAACAAAAGCTGAATACGATAAGTACCGCATCAGAAAAGCCATTGACTTTGCTGTTCTTGCAGTAGCAGGAACCTGTCTTGCAGAAGACGGTGTTGTAAAGAATATCAGCATGGTACTGGGTGCTGCAGCTCCAATTCCTGTAAAGCTGAGAGAAGCAGAGCAGTATCTGATTGGAAAGAAACTGACAGAAGAGACAGCAGCAGAAGCAGCAGGAATCGCTTTGAAGGATGCGATTCCGCTGGAGATGAACGCTTATAAGATCGAAATGGCAAAGGTTATGATTCGGAGATTCTTAGGCTTCTAATACCTATAAGAAGGATAGTATGGCTTCAGGCGGCAGGTTTTTCACTGCCGCCTGAAGTATGAAAAACAGGGTAATCGTAGGTAACAGTTCAGCAGTGTACAGGAGACAAGAAAGGCAGGAAAAGCATGGACAGAGAAAAAATTCTGGCTTACAGTGAGAGAACAGAGAATCTGGGAGAGCCGGAGGTATTTTTAGGAACCGGAGAAGTAAAGGAACCGGGATGCGGTGATCAGTTGAATATGTATATTAATACAAAGAGAGAAATTATCACAGAGTTCCACTATACTGTTACAGATTCTGCATGTCCTCCGCTGAAAGCCTGTGCGGCAAGAGCTGCAGAAGCGGCACTGGGAAAACCGGTGATGGAAGCATATCTGATTCGGGCAGAGGATCTGTCTGAGTTTTTTGGCGGACTGGAAAAGGAAAGCATTCACTGTGCCCAGATGGCAGAGATTGGGCTGAAGAAAACTCTGCAGGATTATGCGGTGAAGAGAGCGGAACGAGTAAAACAGATGATGGAAGAAGCAAAAGCTTAGGGTACTGTTTCAGAGCAGAGGAGGTAGAGAAACCATGAAACAGGTAGGTGCAGTAATTGCAGCAGCAGGGCTGTCTTCCCGTATGGGGGATTTTAAACCATTGCTTCCATTTGGAAAGGCATGTATTGCACACCATTTGGTAGAAATGCTAAAGCAGGCAGGTGTGTCTCCTATTGTTATGGTTACAGGATACAGAGGAGAAGAACTTGAGGAAGCTCTAAAGGATTCTGGAATTTTGTTTGTGAGAAATCAAAATTATACCTCAACAGAAATGCTTGATTCTGTGAAATTAGGATTTTCTGTTATTCGCGAAAATTGTGATGCAGCTCTGGTAATGCCGGTGGATGTTCCGGCAGTTACGGGAGCTACAGTCAGAAAGATTGTGGAAGCACAGGGGGCTATTGTACGTACCAAATGCGGAAATCGGAGAGGACATCCTGTAAAGCTGGATGCTGCTGCGATGGATGCTGTCCAGGTTTATCAGGGAGAATACGGCCTGAAAGGTTTTTTAAAAGCCAGAGAAGAACAAATCCTGGACGTAGAGGTTTCGGATGAGGGAAGTTTTCTGGATGCTGATACAAAGGAAGAATATGGCCGTCTTCTTCAGCTGGAGGGAAGCAGAGGACAAGGGTATCCAGATGGAGAGACACTGCGCTGGCTGCTTGAAATCAGCAAAATGCCGGAACATCTTCGCAGACACAGTGAAGCAGTAAGCCGTAAAGCTCTGTCTATGGCAGTGGAATTGCAAAGCACAGGGCGGATGCTGGATCTGAACCTGATTCGTTCGGCTGCTCTTTTGCATGATATTGGAAAAGGACATCCGGATCATGCTGCAGCAGGAGCAAGTTTCCTCCAGGAAAACGGTTACGGGCGGGCAGCTGAGATTGTCAGACAGCATCACAGACTGGATCAGATTCCGAAGCAGGCAGATGAAACTCTGATTGTATATCTGGCAGATAAAATGATTCAGGGAGACAGGGAGGTTTCCATTGAAGAACGTTTTGAGGGAAGCAGACAGAAATGCCAGAATAGCAGAGAAGCCATGAAAAGTCATCAGGAAAAGTATCTGCAGGCGCAGAAGGCCTGGAGAATATGGGAAGAGAGTTTTGTTTCATAGCAGTATAGGAAAATAAAGTTTTGGCAATGGACAAGAAGTCTTTTATGACCTTCTGCCTTATGGAAGCTGCAGGATCGACACCGATTTTCTGAAAGAAAATCGGGATAACCATGCCGGACATAATGCTTTTCAAAATTAGAGAAATTGACAGGTTTTCTTTCCTTCTATATAATTGTAGCAAGCAGAAAAACTTATAGCTGCTGCAGGGAAATTAGACAGAGGAAAGGGGAGCTTTTATTATGAAACTTGAAAATTATGAGGTACATCTTCCGAATTATTCTATTGGAGACAAAATTTATAAAAATATTGGTCCGGTATGCGAATCCTATGGAAAAAAGGTTCTGGTAATTGGAGGAAGGAAGGCTTTGGATGCAGCCTATGATAAAATTGAAGCTTATGTGAAAAAGACAAAGCTTGAGATTATTGGAAAGGTCATTTATGGTGAAAACTGTACCTATGATACTGTGGAACATTTAAGAGAGATGACCTTATATCAGCAGGCGGATATGGTGTTTGGTGTTGGCGGTGGAAAAGCTCTGGATACAGTAAAGTGTTTGTGCATACCAGATGATAAGCCTGTTTTTTCTTTCCCTACTATTGCATCGAATTGCTCTGCCTGTACTTCGGTTTCTATTATGTATCAGGAGGACGGCTCTTTCTTAAAGCCCCATTTCTTTGTCCGCCCGGTGATGCACGCCTTTATTGATACAGAGATTATTGCAAAGGCGCCCAGTCAGTATATGTGGGCGGGAATTGGCGATACCTATGCGAAATACTATGAAGCAGCTATTTCTTCCAGAGGAGAACGTCTGGAGCATTTTACGGCATTGGGAGTTGCGGTAAGTCAGATGTGCAGCAGTCCCCTTCTGGATTATGGCTCTAAAGCCTATGAGGATCACAAAAAAGGGATGCTTACATACGAGGTGGAGCAGGTTATTCTTGCAATTGTAGTAACAACGGGAATTGCATCTATTTTTCTGACAAAGGACTGTACACCGGATTATAACAGCGGTTTGGCCCATGCTGTTTTTTATGCCATGACTGCTTATCCTGTGATAGAGGAACGTCATTTGCACGGAGAGGTTGTAGGCTTTGGTGTTCTTCTGGCGCTGCTGGTAGACCAGCAGGAGGAGGCATTTGAAGATATTTACCGGCTGAATAAGGCCATTCATCTTCCTACTTCTCTGAAGGAAATTGAGATTACCCGGGAGCAGTGGGAGGAGTGCATGACACGTATTCCTCACATGTCAGATGTAGCGCACTATCCTTATCCTGTAACAGAAGATATGCTGAAATCAGCTATGGAAAGACTGGAAGAGAGAAATAAAAAAGTTCTGCAGACCCTCAGCGCTTCTTGTTCGCTGTAAGCAGACAAGAAGATGCATGGCTTATATTTTAGAGAAATTTAATCCGTCTTCATATTGACAAAATTCGACTTGTATTGCAAACTATAATAAGTGGTTTCAAAAACTATATATAACTGTTCGGGACGAGGCATCTTCTTGTCCGGAATCGTTACAACTATATTATAGGGCGGAGGATGTTATCTTGGTACAGATCATAACAGATTCTTCTGTGTTATATGCAGAGGAGGAAGCGAGAAAGGCGGGCTTTGAGGCAGTGCCTCTTTGTGTCCATATAGGCGATTTGGAGGGAAGAGATTTACAGATTGATATGAAGGAGTTTTATCACCGGATAGAGGCTGGTCAGATACCAATGTCTTCTCAGCCTCCCATTGGCGAGGTGGTGGATCTGTATGAAAAGTATCAGGATTCGGAAATTATCAATATTGCCATAGCAGATGGTTTGTCAGGAACCTACTATGGAGCGTGCAGCGCGAAAGAGATAGTGGAGAATCGGAACAAAATTACCGTATTCAACAGCAGAACTCTGTGCGGACCTCATCGCTACATGGTAGAAGTGGCCCAAAAGATGAAGAAAGCAGGAAAAAGCGTTTCAGAAATTTTAGAATGGCTGGAACAGGCGGCTCAAAAAACAGAATCCTTTTTGATTCCCCAGGATTTTTCTTTCCTGAAGAGAGGTGGGAGATTGACCCCGGTGGCAGCGGCTTTAGGAAGTGTTTTGAAACTGAAGCCGGTAATGAAGCTGACGGATGACGGAACCAGAATTGACAAGTTTTTTGTAAAACGTACTATGTCAGCAGCCGTTCATGGAATCATAAACTATCTGAAAGAGAAGGGAATCGGTTCTCAGCACATTTTCTACATTGTCCATGCCGCAGCGCAGGAAGAGGCAGAGAATATTCGAAGCATGCTGGAAAAAGCATTTCCCGGGCTGGAGACTCATTTAATGGAGCTGAGTCCTGTGTTTGTGGCACAGGGCGGTCCCAAGTGCATTGCTATTCAGTATATTGAGAGATAAAAAGTTAAGGAATTGTATTAGACAATATAAAGAAAGCCATTCAGAAATAAATGGGATGGCTTTCTTTTTTTATATTTCAGAGGAAAAATCGTTTTATGAAATAAAATGTTCTGAGAGGATCATCAAGCGGCGGAAGAGAATTTTGTCTCAGAAGCGCTTTGTTGCAGGCGAACATGTTTGTTCAAAAATGATTAGGTTTTTATATAAAAAATGCAGGAGATGATATTAAAAAATGTTTAAAATTGATGATAAGAAACGGGAAAATAGAACAAAAAAGATAATTTAAACAATATATTTGAATAGTGTGCTATGCAAAAGTGTCAAAAATTAAACAAATATATTAAAAAAATATATAAAGTAAACAAAAACTCTGGACAAATACAAAGAAATGTGTTAGATTAAATATAGATAAAATAAACGCGCGTTTATAAAAGGGAAGAATATGAAGATTACAAGTGCTGAAATTGCGAGACTGGCAAATGTATCCAGAAGTACGGTCTCTAGAGTGATTAATAATTATTCAAATGTTCCAGTAGAAACCAGAGAAAAGGTAATGAAAGTAATAGAACAATATGGGTATGAGCCGAATCAGTTTGCGCAGGTACTCGCGGGAAAAGCAAACAGAGAGATTGTTCTTTGCATTTCTAATTGTGATGAAGCCAAGGCAAGATGGAAAGGCGCTATGTCTTCGTATTATTTGAGAATGGTAGGTGAATTGATTACACAAGCAAAGGATTTTGGATATACAATATCTGCTTTTGTGGTTTCAGAACCTTCAGAGTTATCTAAGATCGAAAATATGTATTTAAGCCGTACAATTATCGGTGGGATTTTTGGAGGATTTGAGTTTGAGATGCCGGCGATTAATCAATTAATCGAGAAGGGATTTAACATGGTAGTAATTGATCCGGACTGCCATATGATTGAAGCAGATAATGTAAGCGGAATTTACAGTGAAAATAAAGATGCTGGATATATGGCTACCCGATATTTGCTGGAGCTTGGAGAGGAAAAAATTGCACATATCAGAGGAGATGATAGACTTTCTAGTCAGGATCGTTTGGCAGGGTATCGAAAAGCTATGGAAGAAGCAGGCTATGATGAAAATAGTTTGATGATTGAAAATGGGAATTTTGACAGTACGCAGTCCTATGCAGCGTCTATTAAAGTACTAAAAGAAGGAGCAACGTCAATTTTTGCAGCCAATGATTTGATGGCAATTGCTGCTATGCGTGCAGCAGCAGATTTAGATTTACGAGTTCCTGAGGATATAAAAATAGTTGGGTGTGATTTTAGTGCGGAATATCGTGAAGTGGGCTATTATTTAACTTCTGTTGAGATTTCTATGTATGAAATAGCACAGGCAGCGTTAAAGTCTGTGAGCGGAATTGAAAAAGGGAGACATATATGTTTGCCTAAATTTATTAAGGGTAAAACGGCATAATAACGTTAAAATAAATGAAAGAAGGGATGTTTTTTTAGAAAATAAACGCGCGTTTAAACAGAATATATTTTTTTCTCTCTAAATAAACGCGCGTTCGTAATGAATTTTTAGATTATGGAGGAATTTATGCCTAGGATTTATTTTAATAAACAGACAATGGAGTTTCATCTTCAAAATGAAAGAATCAGCTACATTATAACAGTTTTAGAAAATGGACAATTAGGACATCTGTATTTTGGAAAGCGCCTGACAAATAGAGATTCATTTCAGCATTTTCTTCAAATGAGGACACAAAGTCATACGGCATATGTGTATGAAAATGATTTTTTGTTTACATTGGATACAATCCGTCAGGAATATCCATCTTATGGAACAACAGATTTTCGGGAACCGGCATATCAGATAAAACAGGAAAACGGAAGCAGAATTACAAATTTTGTATATAAAACACACCGGATCATGGCAGGAAAACCCAAATTAAAAGGATTGCCTGCAACCTATATAGAATCAGAAAACGAGGCTGTTACACTTGAAGTTACATTAGAAGATGCTTTAATTTCTATGGAAATGGTTCTTACATACACCATTTATGAGGACTATGATGCAATTTGCAGAAATGTCAGATTTATAAACCATGGAAATCAAACAGTAAGGTTGACAAGGGCAATGTCATTGTCCTTGGATTTATATGATAGTGATTATACACTTATTCATTTGGATGGTGCATGGTCAAGAGAGAGGCATATAGTATCAAGACAACTTACTACAGGAATTCAGTCTGTTTCCAGCGCTAGAGGAGCCAGCAGTGCAGATCATAATCCCTTTATAGCATTAAAACGGCCGAATACAACAGAGTTTAATGGAGATGTGTATGGGTTTTGTCTGATATACAGCGGTAATTTCTTAGCTCAGGTTGAGGTGGAACGATATGAAACGGCAAGGGTGAGCATTGGAATCAATCCATTTGAATTTTGTTGGAATCTGGAATCGGGGAATGAGTTTCAGACACCTGAAGCTGTAGCCGTTTACTCCAGTGAAGGATTAAATGGGATGAGTCAAAACTTTCATAAATTATTTTCTCGACGTTTAGCAAGAGGGGTGTGGAGAGATAAAGAACGTCCAATACTTTTAAATAACTGGGAGGCTACCTATTTTCAATTTAATGAAGAAAAAATACTGCAAATAGCAGAAAAAGCAAAAAAACTAGGAGCAGAGTTGTTTGTACTAGACGATGGATGGTTTGGGAAAAGGGACGATGCAGGGAGTTCTCTAGGAGATTGGTATAGTGATTTAGATAAACTTCCAAATGGTGTAGAAGGCTTATCAGAAAAGGTTGAGGCTTTGGGGTTGAAGTTTGGTCTTTGGATTGAACCAGAAATGATTAATAAAAAAAGTCATCTTTATGATAAACATCCAGAGTGGACAATTCAGGTTCCGGGACGGGCGATGTCTCATGGAAGAAATCAGTACGTTTTGGATTTTTCCAATCCTGATGTAGTGGATTACATTTATCAGATGTTAGAAAAAGTTTTTAAAAATACCAGGCTTTCTTATGTAAAATGGGATATGAATCGAAATATTACAGAGCCTTATGGTTCTGTTTTAGAAGCAAAATGTCAGGGAGAATTCTTTCACAGATATATATTAGGGGTATACGATTTATATGAGCGTCTTATTCAGGCTTTTCCTGCGATTTTGTTTGAGTCTTGTGCAAGTGGGGGAGCGCGTTTTGATGCAGGTATGCTTTATTATGCGCCTCAATGCTGGGCTAGCGATGACACAGATGCTGTAGAGCGTCTGAAAATTCAGTATGGAACCAGTATGGTATATCCTGTTTCCTCAATAGGAGCCCATGTATCCGCAGTTCCTAATCATCAAATAAAACGGACTACAGGACTGGATTTCCGGGCAAATGTAGCGTATTTCGGAGCTTTTGGATATGAATTAGATCCAACAGAAATGACATTGGAAGAGCAAAAGAAAGTAAGTGAACAAATTGAATTTTATAAAAAATATAGAAAAACAATACAATTTGGTGATTTCTATCGTTTGAAAAATCCTTTTGATAATCAGGGTGATACGGCATGGATGGTTGTTTCAGAGGATAAGAGAACAGCAATTATAGGTTATTATAAAGTGCTGGCATCTCCTAATCCTAAATTGAAAAGACTTCTTCTTACAGGTTTATGTCCAGATATGCAGTATTACTGCGACAAAAACCAAAGAACGTATTATGGTGATGAATTAATGAACATGGGATTGCTTTTGGATTTAGAGTTTACAGGTTCTTCTGTTCGAAAGGAGAGTGTAACGAAAAAAAATTCCGGAAATGATATGGGAGATTTCACATCTCAGCTGTATGTTTTAGAATGCTGCACACCTGAATAAATGGTCTTTATAATTTAAGGAGATTAGTATGAAAAATACAACAGGAAGTAAAAAAATCCCTTTTTGGAGAAATATAAAGGTGGTTCCATATCTTTATATCCTTCCCAATATGATTTTGTTTATTACATTTATGATTATTCCCATATTTATGACATTCTATTATGGAACTGTAAAATGGAATGGGTTGGGAACTCCTAAATTTATTGGATTGGAAAACTATCTCTATATTTTTAAAGATAAAGTGTTTTTAAAATCTATTTTTAATACATTTTATTATGCAATAGCAACAGTTCCACTTCTTATGGTTTTGGCATTGTTTTTTGCAGTTCTGTTAAACAATCATATTCCTCTTAGAGGACTGATTCGTTCTGCAGTATATGCTCCAGCTGTTGTATCAACAGTAGTTGTAGGAACTGTTTTTACCTGGATTTTTCAGGATCAGCTGGGATTGATTAATTATATCCTTACATCCTTGGGAGGAACAGCAATTAAGTGGAATAATGATCCAAGATTTGCGATGCTAATGTTGATTGTAGCTACAGTATGGCAAAAAACAGGTTACAATATGGTCATTTATTTGGCTGGTCTTCAGGGAATTCCAACAGAGCTTTTGGAAGCAGCAACTATAGATGGAGCAAATACGTGGCAGAAATTTCGATATATCACCATTCCACTTTTGAAAAATACTCATATGTTTGTAATGATTACTTGTATGATTAATGCATTTCGCTCCTTTGATCTGGTATATACCATGACACAGGGGGGACCGTTAAACTCTACAAAGACGATGGTAATGTATGTTTATGAACAGGCATTCAACAAGAATTATTATGGAAGGGCTGCTGCAGCCGGTGTAGTTTTATTTGTCTTCATGGTAATATTGACACTGATTCGATTTAAGATCGAAAAGGAGGATTGACATATGGAAAGTTCCGGTCGTATGGGAATGAAGAAAAAGAAATATATGGCAATGAAGGCGTTGATCTTTGTTATTATGTTCAGCGCAGCTTTGCTGGCAATGTTTCCATTTTACTGGATGTTTGTAACAGCAGTAAAGCCTGTTGATGAGATATTTGCATTTCCGCCAAAATTGTGGCCCAGCGAATTTGTATGGCCTAATTTTAAAACAGCTCTTCAAAGAGCACCTTTTGGTCTATACTTTAGAAATAGTTTTATTGTTACCCTTTTGTCAACCAGTATAACAGTATTTATAAATTTGTTGGCAGGATTTGCATTTGCAAAATACAAATTCAAATATAAAGAGTTTTTGTTTCTGATTGTATTAAGTACATTGATGATTCCGCTTCAGGTTACTATGATTCCTGTGTTTGTTATTTCATCAAAGATAGGTATTCGCAATACTTTGTGGGGAGTAATTTTACCACCTTGTGCAGAAGCATTGGGATTGTTTTTGTCCAGACAGTTTATTAGTGATCTTCCAGATGGACTTCTGGAAGCCGGACGGATCGATGGTGCGACGGAGTTCACAATTTTTACAAAAATCATTCTTCCAAATGTTAAACCACTGGTGAGTGTTTTGGTTATTTTTACAGTTATGTGGCGTTGGAATGATCTGCAGTGGCCGTTAATTATGCTGTCAAATGAAAAATATTATACAGTGCAGCTTGGACTTTCCAATTTAAATGGAGCACAGTATGTAAACTGGAATGATATGATGGCAGCTTCATTAATTTCTGTATTGCCGGTACTAATTGTATTTCTGATTTTCCAGAAACAGTTTGTACAAGGTGTAGCATCCAGTGGAATTAAAGGATAGTGATAAAATTCTTGTTTAGATTTTTAAATAAAAAAATTATGGAATAGAAACAGGTATTGTTACACACAGAAGTGTGAAAAATAAAAGGAGGAAGAAAGATATGCGAAAAAACAATGTAAAAAGGATGACAGCAGTTTTACTGGCAGCAGGAATGATGAGCAGTTTAACAGCGTGCGGTGGTGGAGAATCTGCTCCAAAGGAGACTTCAGCTCCAGCAGCAGAGAAAAAGGAATCCTCAGCAACAGAAGCAGTAGAGGGAGAACTTGTGGCTGAAGAAGGCGCAGAGATTGAAGTTGCATATTGGGAAGGATCTACCTCCGATAAAGAGGCCTGGGATGAGCTGTTGGCAAATCTTCAGAAGGATCATCCGGAAATCAAGATCGTTGCTCAAACCTATCCATCTAATGATTATCCAGATATGTTAGATACTAGAATTGCAGGCGATGACTGGCCAGATGTAATGCGGTATAAATATCAGCAGCTTGGTAAATTTAAACAGGCAGATGTGATGTTGGATTTGTCTCCGTATATGTCTCAGGAAAGTCTGGACGATATTTCACCAGCATTTTTGTCAGCATGTCAGTATGATGGAAAATTAGTGGCTCTGCCTCATCATACAGATACAATTGCCATGTTTTATAATAAGAGAATGTTTGAAGAAGCAGGTATTCGAATTCCAACAAGCGTGGAGGATGGATATTCTTGGGAAGAGATTACAGATATTGCTAGAACATTGAAGGAGAAGTACAATCTTCCCTATGCATTCGGAGGAATCTGGGAGAATAACAGTGGATATCGTTACCTTCCATTTGTCTATATGAATAACGGTGCTTTATTAAACGAGGCACAGGATACAGTTACAATGGATTCTCCGGAGGTGCTCGAGGCGATTCAGTTATATGAAAACTGGAGAAAAGAGGATTTAATTGCAAACACAGCATTTTCTGGTGCCAGCACAACGAATTCTTTATTTGTAGCTGAGCAGATTGCATTCACTTTTTCAGGAAGCTGGCATTGCTCTTATATGCAGGAAAATATGGGAGATAAATGGGGTATGACCTATATGCCGATGAGAAATGGCAAGACAGGATCTGATATGGGCGGAAATGCGATGTTTGCATATGCAGGAACGAAGTATCCCAAGGCAGCAGCAATTGTGGTAGATTACATTACCAATGCTGAAAATATGAAGACCTTCTGTGAAACAGGCTCTTTTATTCCAGTAAGAACCAGTTTGCTTGAAGGTGGAGTAGAGTATAAGGCATTCCAGGATGAGATGAAGATCTTAAACGAAATTGTTGGTACGATTGATCCGAAACTGGCAGCCGATGAGACATCTGTTGCATTCCAGCAGCTGAATGCAGTATTCAATGAAGAAATGGATCCTTTGGCTGTAAATAATTCTGCTACAGCGGAAGACGTTGTTGCTGCATGTCAGGAACGAATGACAGAAGTGTTACAGGAGCAGTAAGGCTTTTGTGGTGAGAGGAACAGCGTATGGTTAAAATTACATTTTTAGGAGCGGGAAGTTCTGTATTTGTAAGAAATGTTCTGGGTGATTGTATGATTCATCCAGAACTGGAAAATCTGATATTTTCTCTATATGATATTGATAAAAATCGTCTGGAGGACAGTTATTTGATGCTGTCAGCGATGAAGCATCATTATGGAAAAGATGTTACTATCGAGAAATATGTGGGGGTTGAACAGCTTCCAGATGCCCTTACTGGAGCAGATTTTGTTATCTGTGCAGTACAAGTAGGAGGTTATGATCCATGCACGATTTCTGATTTTGAAATTCCTAAGAAATATGGACTGCGTCAAACAATTGCTGATACTTTAGGAGTAGGCGGTGTATTCCGTGCCCTTCGAACGATTCCGATTTTGGAATTATTTGGAAGAAATGTTGAAAAATACTGTCCCAATGCGGTTTTTCTGAATTATTCAAATCCTATGGGGATGCTCAGCGGTTATATGGAACGATATTCTAATGTTCGTTTTGTGGGATTGTGCCATAGTGTTCAAGTAGCAGTACCGAGGCTGTTTGAAGACTTGGGAATGGAATATGACAGCAGGGTACAGTGGAAAATAGCTGGAATCAACCACATGGCATGGCTTTTGGAGGTTTCAAGGAATGGTATTGATTTGTATCCGGAGATCAAACGTCGTTCCAAGGAACAGGGATATCCGGAAAAAGATAAGGTACGCCATGAAATTATGCATCGATTTGGATATTATGTAACAGAATCCAGTGAACATAATGCAGAATATATGCCGTATTTTATCAAAGATAAGTATCCAGAGCTGATTGAGCGATTTAATATTCCACTGGATGAATATCCGAGGAGATGTATCCGCAACATAGAAGAATGGGCGAAAATGCGTGAGGAATTAATTCAGAACCCAGATGTAACACATGAGACATCCAGAGAGTATGCAGCAAAAATTATTAGCTCTATTGTTAATAATAAGCCGTTTAAATTTGGTGGAAATGTAATTAATAATGGAATAATTCAGAATCTTCCGTCAAAGGCATGTGTTGAAGTACCCTGTATTTCAGATGCATCGGGAATTGCTCCTGTATACGTGGGAGAATTGCCAGAGCAACTTGCTGCTCTTAACAGAACAAATATCAATGTTCAGCTTATGACGATTGAGGCTGCAAGAACAAGAAGAAAAGACGCAGTGTATCAGGCTGTCATGTTAGATCCTCATGTGTCTGCAGAATTATCCATGGATGATATTGTAAGAATGTGTGATGAATTGTTTGAAGCTCATAAGGATTGGATGCCGCAGTATCAGTAATCTGAAAAAGAGAAAATAGAAAGTGGAGAAAGGAGGAAGCGGTAGTTGCTTCCTCTTTTCGATTGAAAATCATTAGGAAGAAAAAGGAGATTACAATGAAAAAAAGTGATTTGCCTGTTTGTGAAGAGAATATAAAAGCCAGAATAAGAGAAAGGTGGATGAATCATCAGAAAAAAGAAAAATGGAAAATAGTGGTTATAGATGATGACCCGACAGGGACACAAACAGTTCATGATGTTCCTGTATACACCCATTGTGATCGGGAAAGTATCTTAGATGGTTTTCAATCACCATTTCCGATTTTTTATTTGTTGAGTAATTCCAGAAGTATGAAGGATGAGGATACGGAACAGCTTTATCATATATTGGGCAAAGAGATTTTATCAGTATCCAGAGAAACTCAAATTCCTTTTTTGCTGGTAAATCGTGGGGATTCTACATTGAGAGGTCATTATCCTTTGGAAACACAATGTTTAAAGCAGGCGATGGAAGAAAAGGGAGATATTGTAATAGATGGTGAAATTCTGGTACCCTTTTTTCCAGAAGGCGGACGATTTACTTTTGGAGATATTCATTATGCCCAGCAGGATGAGGAGTTGATTCCAGTGGGAAAAACAGAATTTGCACAGGATAAGACTTTTGCTTATCATGCATCTGATTTAAAACAATGGATAGAGGAAAAAACAAAAGGGGAAATACGGGCAGATAAGGTTTTATCATTTTCTTTAGAGATGCTGAGAGACAGCAGTGAAGAAGAAATTGCAGAGAAATTGATGCACGTAAAAAATTTTGGAAAAGTAATTGTGAATGCTGTATGCTATGAGGATTTGATGGCATTTGCAGGCGGATTGGAACTTGCCTGCCAAAATGGAAAAAAGTTTATTATTCAAAGCGCAGCTGCTCTGCCTAAAGTTTTGGGAAGAATATCAGAACAGCCTCTTTTAAAGAAAAAGGATATGATAAAAGAAAAAGGTAATTGTGGAGGCCTGGTTATAGTTGGTTCTCATGTAAAAAAGACTTCGGAACAGCTGGATGTTTTACTGAAACAGAAACCTGTACAGCCAATAGAGTTTAATCAACATTTGATTTTAGATCAGAAGGCCATAGAACAGGAGTGTAGAAGAGTGTCAGCTTTATGCAATCAGTATTTAAAGGATGGAAAAACCACAGTAGTATTTACTAAGAGGCAACGTCTTGATTTGAATACAGGAAATCCAGAAGATGAATTGAAAATTGCTGGAAAGATTTCAGCGTGTTTAACAGATATTGTGATAAAATTAGAAATAGAACCGGCTTTTGTGATTGCAAAAGGGGGGATTACTTCTAATGACATTGCATCGAAAGGTCTGAATATTCATCGAGGCATGGTCTTGGGGCAGATTCTTCCGGGAGTTCCCGTTTGGGAAGGTGATAAAGACAGTTTGTTTTCCGGAATTCCCTATGTTGTTTTTCCGGGAAATGTTGGAGATGCAGATAGTTTGAGAAAGGCGGTGGATATATTGGAAGGAAGAGAAAAACCAAGTATTGGTATAATAATAGGGGATGGAAGCGGTGTTGGACCAGAATTGATTGTAAAATTAGCCGGAGCAGGAGTACTGGAGGATTGTGCAAAACCAGTGATAATAGGGGATGTGCGGTTGTGGAAGAAGGCCATAGAATGCTTTGGGAAGAACGTGCGCTGGAAAGAATTTACTTCTATTTCAGAAGCAGACTGGGAAGAAGGTATTCCTGTAATCAGTATTGGAGAGCAGGATCCAGAGCAATTTTTGATTGGAATGGTGAATGAAAGCTGTGGTAAAGCCTGTATTGAAATGATAGAATATGCTGCAGATTGTTTTCAAAAGGGATTCATACAGGGAATATGTTACGGTCCATTAAATAAGAGCGCAATGAAAAAAGCACATAGTCCGGCTTCAAGCGAAACGGAACTATTTGCTGAGCTGTTTGGTCAAACAAGTGGATATGGAGAAATTAATATGCTGGACGGAGTATGGACAACGAGAGTTACGAGTCACATTCCCGTTTCAGAAATTAGCAGGAATTTAACAAAAGACAAAGTTTTGGAATCTATTTCCCAGGCAGATGTTATGCTGAAGCGAGCTGGGTATGAGAAGCCAAGGATTGGTGTGTCTGCATTGAATCCTCATGCTGGAGAAAATGGCTTATGTGGGGGGGAGGAAATTTGTGTGATTCAGCCAGCAGTAAAGGAGGCGAAGAAGAATGGAATTGATGCAACAGGACCTGTATCGGCAGATGTTTTATTTAAACAGGCTTTTGATGGAAAGTATGAGGCAGTAGTTACAATGTATCATGATCAGGGACAGATAGCATTGAAACTTCGCGGCTTTGAAAGGGGAATAACAATAGGAGGAGGCTTAAAAGCTCCTGTAACTACATGTGCCCATGGAACAGCTCATGATATTGCATGGAAGGGAATTGCATCGCCACAATCCCTTGAAAATGCTTATCGTATGGTTTGCAAGATGGCAGCGCTGGAACTCAGTCAGAAAGTAAATGGTATCTATGGGGATACCCTTGGTTCACAGAGCTGAATACGAGGCAGTAAAAATTCAGATACCGCAGAATTTAGCGAAAAAGGCTTGTGCGGCAGAGGCAGAGAGGGTATACTGGAGATAAGCAAAAAATGCATAGAATAAAGGAGGGCAAAACCTGTGTATATTACAGATGATATTATTTATGCAGGCGTCAATGATCATCAGGTTGATTTGTTTGAGGGACAGTATCCGGTTCCCAATGGGATGTGCTACAATTCATATGTGATCCGGGATGAGAAAATAGCAGTTATGGATACGGTGGATCAGAACTTTACCCATGAGTGGCTGGATAATGTACAGAAGGCCCTGAATGGAAGAAAACCGGATTATCTGATCGTACAGCATATGGAACCGGATCATTCTGCCAATATTGAGAATTTTCTCAAGGTTTATCCGGAGGCTGTGATTGTGGCAAATGCCAAGACCTTTGCTATGATTTCCAACTTCTTCCGTTCTCTGAACCTGGAGGGAAGAATGCTGGAGGTGAAAAACGGAGATACCCTGGATTTGGGAAATCACGTACTGACCTTTGTATTTGCGCCCATGGTACACTGGCCGGAGGTTATGGTTACCTATGACAGCCGGGATAAGGTGTTATTTTCTGCAGACGGTTTTGGTAAGTTTGGAGCCATGGATGTAGAAGAGGACTGGGATGATGAGGCCAGACGCTACTATATCGGAATTGTGGGAAAATACGGAGTTCAGGTTCAGAATCTTCTGAAGGCGGCCGCTTCACTGGATATTCAGACCATTTGTCCGCTTCATGGCCCGGTATTAAAAGAAAATCTGGGACATTATATTGAAAAATATCAAATCTGGTCCTCCTATGCAGCTGAGTCTGAGGGCGTGATGATTGCCTATACTTCTGTTTATGGAAATACGAAAAAGGCAGTAGAGCTGCTGGCTGGCAAGCTGAGAGAGAAAGGCTGTCCTCAGGTGGTTGTATGTGATCTGGCCCGCACAGAGATGTCAAAGGCTGTAGAGGATGCATTCCGCTATGGAAAGCTGGTTCTGGCAACTACAACCTACAATGCAGATGTGTTCCCCTTTATGCGCACATTTATTGAGCATTTAACGGAGCGAGGATACCAGAAGCGTACCATCGGACTGATTGAGAATGGTTCCTGGGCACCTTTGGCTGCTAAGGTTATGAGCGGCATGTTTGAGAAGAGTAAGAATATTACCTGGCTGAATACAACAGTTAAGATTATGTCTTCTCTCAGTGAAGAGAATCTGCAGCAGTTAGAGGCTATGGCAGAGGAACTGAGCCGGGAGTATATTGCCCAGTCTGCAGAGAAGGCTAATAAGAATGACATGACTGCGCTGTTTAAGATTGGATATGGTCTGTATGTGGTAACCTCCAATGACGGAACCAGAGATAATGGACTGATTGTCAATACGGTAACTCAGCTGACAGATCAGCCCTTCCGGGTAGCAGTCAACATCAATAAAGCAAACTATTCTCACCATATTATTAAGAAAACAGGAATTTTAAATGTAAACTGCCTGTCTGTAGATGCGCCATTCTGGGTATTCCAGAACTTTGGATTCCAGAGCGGACGTCAGGCAGACAAGTTTGCAGGCTGGAAGACCTGTCGTTCTGACAATGGACTGGTATTTCTGCCTAAATACATCAATGCATTTATGTCCCTGAAGGTAGAGCAGTATGTGGATTTGGATACCCATGGCATGTTTATCTGTACGGTAACAGAGGCCCGCGTTATGAGTGATCGGGATACCATGACCTACACCTATTATCAGAAGAATGTGAAGCCGAAGCCGGAGACAGAGGGAAAGAAGGGCTTTGTCTGCAAGATCTGCGGATATATTTATGAGGGAGATACACTTCCAGATGATTATATCTGTCCTCTTTGTAAACATGGAGCAGCAGATTTTGAACCAATAGGCTGATAAAATAAAATGCATTGAAACTTTTTAAAGGTTGTCCTCGTCTAATATTATGAAAAGGGAAAATCCTAAAGAAAAAGAGGAGCTTTGCAAAAAGGAAGCTTCCATATGAGGAGGACAATTCTATGAAAAAGAAAAATCTGGTTATTGCGGTGATTGCTGTATTGATGATGACAGCTGGCTGTACTGCTCAGGGAAAGAATGAGACAACTCCGGCTGCGACAGCAGGGACAGAAGTATCAGGAGCGGAAACCGCAGGTGAGACAGAGACCGGAGAGCCAGATCAGGCTCAGTCAGAAAAGGAATCTGTGATTACAGGAATCATCAGTGACATTAAGAGCTTTATGTTTGTTATTACAGATAAAGAAGGCCACGAGTATGTGCTTTCCTTTGATCAGGGAAAGGAGCCGAAGGGTTTTTCTTCTGTAAAGGACGGAGATCAGGTGACGGTTACCTATACAGGGGAGCTGGATGAGACAGAGGCCTTTACCGGAACGGTAATTTCTGTTGAAAAATAAGGTTTCCTGAATAAAAGAGAGTTCTGAAAATGAAAAAGAGATTTTGTTTCAAAGAGGCAAATGCCATTTTTGAAGCAAAATCTCTTTTGTTTAAAATAGTAACTGTTCAAGACGGGGCATCTTCTTGTCCGGCAAAGCCGGACAAGAAGCATCGGAGATTCCTCCGATGTGAGAACTGAATAGTTACTCAAAATAAATCAATGGGATTCCCGCATCCGATCCTGATAAGCCTTTGGCGTGATGCCCACATATTTGTTAAATACACGGATAAAGCTGTTGGAGGAATTAAAACCTACCATTGCGCTTAAATCAACAATTTTTATCGAGGGATCCTGTTCCAGAATTTCCTTGGAGCGGTCAATTCGGTAACGGTTCAGGAAATCCTTGAAATTGTTATCGCTTAGCTGCTTAAACAGAATTCCACAGTATTTGGGTGAAATGTTCAGGTAATCGGCCAGATCATTTAACATAATGTCGTCGGAATAGTTTTCATAAATATAACCCAGCATTTTATCAAGAAGCTCTCGATCCCGGCTGTTTTCCTGTTTGCATACTGTCTGGATAATGGATTCCAGGATATCTTTAATCTCAATAAAGACCGCGGAATCATTCCAGTGATTGTAAAGGTACCGGTAATCAATATCTTTGCCAAGAAAATCCTGAGGAGTTGTTTTCATTTCCTGGAAGATTCTGGAAATTGTTCCGATGAATGCGTAAATCAGATTCTGAAGCGTTTCTTTGGAAAGATCCTTATCCCGGATATTTTCCCGGATAATGGATTCAAAGATTTCGATGGTCTCCCGCTTTCCCTCCAGAGCACAGTGGATGAGACGATTTTCCATCTGAAGAGGATAGGAATAGGTTACAGCATCAATGGAGGAAATTTCCTGGTAAGTAATCAGCCGTGATTTTGCATGGAGGAAGCGGTAATCCAGAATCCGCAGAGCCTCTTGGTAGCAGACATGCAGCTGTTCCAGTCCTTTATGGATATCGGAAAGCACAATTCTGTGATCCGAATCTAAAAGAGCATTGTTGGCTTCCATTTTATGGATCATATCTCGAAGAATTTCGCCAGCCAGGTTCAGGGAACTGGTTTTTAAAATCAATGCATAGCGGTTGTAGTCCAGATTAATGTAGAACAAATCCGGATTGTGGGCAGCTGAGTCATAGGCTGCCGCCTTTTGAAGAGAAATGGTCTGGTAGGCCCGATCGTCTTCCTGGCACAGGGTTTCTCCAATTGCCACACAGTAATCGGCATCAGGATTTTTAAACTGGCTCAGGACTTCGCCGCTGACATTTCCGGAAAACAGCAGTTCCTTGTAGGACTGGATAGACATCAGGGAGTCATTTTCAGCCATGGTTTCATGGAGACGTGTTCCAAGTTCTGTGATTTTTTCCATATTGGTACGGATGATCTGGAATTCGTCCAGCTGTTTTCCGCCTTTTACGGGAAGAACAGAGGCCTCTAACAGCTCCTTAACAGGGTGATACAGCTTTTCCACAAGATAGTAGCTGAGGGTCAGCGCCAGAGCCACACAGACGCAGACAACAACCAGGAAAAACAAGAGTCCCTGTACATGAAGAGGCAGAGGTGGGTAAAGCCGGACAAGGTGCCATCCCACATAGGGAATTTCTGTTATCATCAGGTGCTGTCCCTGAAGGATCTGAAGCTGGGAAAAGTCCGTATGACTTTCGTTCATCATCAGCTGATGATATAGCTTCTGGGCTTTTTCCTGCTGTCTTTCATCTTGCTGAGAAAGGGCAAAAATTCCGCTCCCATTGTATAGGAAGAAACTGTCTGCCAGGGAATCCTGAATCAGAGAATCAATGGGAATGGTTATAAAAAATAAATAGGGGTGAATCTTACCTATATTTTTTACAATATACTGAATATCTTTCAGCTTCCCGGATTCAGAGTTATAGCGGGGAAGAACAACAGGAGTCTCATCTTCCTGAAAGTGCTCAACGATCTGTAAATAGCTTTCACTGGAAATGCCATGCTCTGCACAGTAGTTCTCGATAGAAAGGGAGCGGTTTCCGGTAAGAACCATATTGGTAATAACACCGTGATAGGCTCTGGGATTGAGAGGGGTAACTGCCACCTGGTATTCTACCTGAAGAATATCTGTAGTAGCCGCCTGTATTTTCCTTGAGGCTGCAATGGCATTAAAATAAAATTCCGGCAGAGTAGAGGAATCTACCCAGCGGGTAATTTCTGTGCCTTTGGTGCAGGCTCCAATGGCATTGACAATTACATTCACAGAAAGAGAGGAAATGTTTTTCTGTGAGACAGCGGACTGTTCCAGATAATGGTAGTAGTCTGATCTGGACTGGCGGTTTAAAAACCAGCCGGTCAGGGTGCAAAGTATCAGGGCAATGGTTAGTGCAAGGGCAAAAAACAGGCGATACAGTGAAATTTTATAAGCTCCTTGGCATTTTTTCCGGGTTCCATGGGGTCTCATAATAAATTCGGTCCTTTTTCTAAGTTGTACTGTAACTGTTCAGGACGGGGAATCTTCTTGTCCGGCAAAGCCGAACAAGAAGCATCAGAGATTCTCCCGCCGTCCTGAATAGTTACGTTGTAGTTATGATTTTTTCAGGCTCTGGGAATACACCTCAACAGCGCTGAGTCCTTCGTGATGACCAAATCCCAGAGGATGCTTTCTGTAAGCAGACGCATCGGAGCAGGCAAGGCGGAAGAAATCATCCCCTGTTTCCTCTACATGCTTTTTCAGCTTTTCACGATACTGTTCCAGAATCTGTGCATATTCAGGAAGGCGGGCTAGATTTCGTTTTTCCAGACGATCGTTGTTTAAATCAAACAACTCTTCACTGTCCGGCTCCAGGTAGCAGGTGTATTTGTAGTGCTCATCACAAATCATACGTCCAGGCACAGTATAATCCCGGAATTCGTCGTGCCACTCAGATGCCACATAGGCATTGTCTGTACGGTCACAGGCTCCGGACAGGGAGGATAGCTGGCTCCTTCCGGCAAAGGAATCCTTTAAAATGCCAGCATGGTCTAACATGGTGGGAAGAAGATCCAGGAGAGAGAATACGCCGTTGATTCTTCTTCCTCCGGCAATACGGGGGCCGCAGGCAAAGAAGGGAACCCGGTTGCTTTCCTCATAGAATACACCGTATTTGGTAACCATTCGATGGGATGCCATTCCTTCTCCGTGGTCAGCAAAGAAGAGGATAGCAGTATTGTCTGCCTTGTTGCTTTCCTCCAGAGCCTTTAAGATTTCTCCAATCTGCTGATCTACCATTTCCAGATAGTAATAGTAGGCATAGAGATAATACCGGTAATCGGTTTCATCCCAGTGGCTGGCATGGCGGAGTCTGCGGTGTGCGCAGCAGAGATACTGGATAAATTCCGGACGGTTTTTGATATCATCAAACTCAAAGTTTTCCGGAAGCGGAGGCAGCTCTCTGTCCAGCGGGAAGTTTTCCGGATCCGCTCCATGCTGCTTTTCTCCAATATAGGCACAGATATTATGTGGATTCTGGAGATCTGCTACAGCGAGGAAGGGCTGTGTGGTTTGGGAACCTTCTGTTTTCAGCCAGCTGACCGTTTTCTCTGTTGTATCAATATCAAGGAAGGTTTCATAATCAAACTTGATGGCAGGATTGGTGCGTTCTTTGGGAATCTCTCTGGAGGGAATAACCTCAAATCCTCTCAGGGCGCCGTAGTCGTGTGTTTTTCCAAAATGGATGCACCGGTAACCGGCCTGAGAAAACAGCTCTCCCATAGCGGGGATTGTTTCAGAAACAGACGGAAAGGTTTCCGGTGTTATTGTCTGGTCATCTCCCTGATAGAAAGGAAGGCGCTGCTTGGGCAGATTGGTGCGCACCATGGTTTCGTGAGGATAGCGGGATGTCCAGAAGGAAGCTCTGGCCGGCTGGCAAAGCGGGCATGGCGTATATGCATATTCATAGATTGCGGAGCGCTCTGCCAGGCGATCCAGGTTGGGAGTACGGGAATATGTGTTGCCGTAGGCACTCAGGGCAGTGGCAGATAACTGATCGCAAATCATAATCAAATAGTTTGTTGGATTCATAAGGACCTCTCTTTCTTTAGGAAAAATCAATAAAAATTAAATCATTTCTACTAATATAGTATAAAAAATGACGCAAATCAATAGAATCAATCTCTTTGGTGATGCAGTTGAAAAATGGTGATGCTTTTGTAAAGCAAAAAGAGTGCCTTTTGAAAAACGATGATTTACTTTTATAATGGGGGTGGGGTAAACTGTAGTCACAAAAGCGTGCACGCCAAAAAAATTAAGGGGGTTTCCTGATGCAAAAGCAGTCAAAAGAAAAAACAGCACTGGGGACACAGCTGAAGGTGGGGCTTAAAAGTATTGCAAAAAATTATCAGCTGTATCTGCTTCTTCTCCCGGGCCTGTTATGGTTCCTGGCCTTTGCTTACCGGCCGATGTCCGGTCTGCGGATCGCATTCTACGATTATAACATCTTCCGCGGCTTTGAGGGAAGTGAATTTGTGGGGTTAAAGAATTTTGTAGATTTCTTAACCGGAAGAGATTTTATCCGTGTATTTAAAAATACGTTGATGATTTCCTTCTGGCAGATTGTAGTCTGCTTCCCGGTTCCGATTCTTCTGGCCATTTGTGTTACAGAGATGAAGAACAAGTTCGTCAGCAAGCTGACACAGACAGCAACTCTGCTTCCGCACTTTGTATCTGTTGTAGTTGTATGTGGTATGGTTGTAAACTTCCTGTCTCCCAGTACCGGTATTATCAATATGATTCTTTCCAAGCTGGGCTTTGAGCCGACCTACTTCATGGTACAGCCGCAGTATTTCAGAGGCATCTATACAGGAATGACACTTTGGCAGAATGCCGGATTTAATGCACTTGTTTTCATCGCTGCTATCATGGGTATTGATCCTCAGCTTTATGAGGCAGCTACCGTGGATGGAGCAGGAAAATGGCAGAAAATCAAAAATATCACATTCCCGGCAATCATGCCGACCATTGTTACCATGTTCGTATTAAACATTGGTAAGATGGTAAAGGTTGGATACGAGGCAATCCTGCTTCTTTATCAGCCTTCTACTTATGCAACTGCAGACGTTATTGCAACCTACTCTTACCGCCTTGGATTTGAAAACGGTAACTACGGTTTGGCGACAGCTGTAGGTCTGTTCGAAGCACTGGTGGCTCTGATTCTGGTTTCCTTATCCAACTGGGTAAGCCGGAAGATTACAGACAATGCACTTTGGTAAGGAGGACGGCATGAAAAAGAAGAAACATCAGGGTCAGGTCATTGGAACCGGTGAGAAGGTTTTCAACGTTTTCATGGTAATCATGGGAATTATCATCTCAATGGTTGTTCTGTACCCGATTTATTACGCGCTGATCGCATCATTAAGCAAACCGCTGTACGTGGAAAACGGCTCTGTTATGTTTTCCATTAAGAATTTCACTCTGGACAGCTACCGTCAGGCTATTGCAAAACCAGGAATCTGGACTGCTTACGGCAATACCCTGTTCTATACCATTGCCGGTGTAGCAGCAAACATGGCGTTTACCACATCCATGGCATATGCTCTGTCTAAGAAACGTCTGGCATTCCGGAAATTCTTTACACTGGTTGCAATTTTCACCATGTGGTTCAATGCAGGTATTATTCCTACCTATTTGAACTTCAGAGATTTCGGTCTGTTAAATACCAGAACTGCAATTATTCTGGGCTTTGCAATTAATACCTACAATATGGTTATTATGAAGAGCTTTTTTGAGCAGGTACCTTATGAACTGGAGGAGGCGGCTTTCATTGACGGAGCCAACCACTTTACCATCTTCTACAAGATTTTCCTGCCGCTGTCAAAACCGGCTCTGGCTACTGTGGGCCTGTTCTACGCAGTAAACAGATGGAACAGCTACTTCTGGGCAATGCAGCTGTTAAACGATGACTCCAAGGCTCCGCTGCAGGTTATGTTAAAGAAAATGATCGTAGACCGTGTTGCAAATGCAGCCGATGCAGCCCTGGTTACTGCAGAGTCATTAAGCTCACCGACAACCATTATTTATGCGGTCATTATCATCGCTATCATTCCGATGCTGGTAGTGTTCCCGTTTGTTCAGAAATACTTTAAGACCGGTCTTACCGTAGGCGGTGTTAAGGGTTAAATTTATGAATCTGTTCAGAAGGTTTTCCCGGCCGGTTTGTCCGGTTTATGGAAAAACGGTCTGAATCGTAAAAAACATTATATTTAAAAAAGGAGAAGGGTTATGAGAAAACAGCAGGTAATTGCACTGGCACTGGCAGCTGCATCAACAGCATCTCTGGTAACCGGATGCGGCGGCAAGAAGGAAGAGGCTCCGGCAGGAAACGGACAGCCGGCAGCAACACAGGCAGCAGGAGCTGAGACAGAAAAACTGGAGGGAAGTCTGGTTTGCGCTGAACCGAAGGAATTTACAATTTTCCTGAACTTCAACAATATGCCGTTTGATTCCACCTGGCAGGTATGGCAGGAAGCTGCAAAGAGAACCAATGTCAGCTTAAAAGGAACCATTTCCAAGACAAACTCCAACGAGGAAGAGGCATTTAACCTGATGCTCAGTTCCGGTCAGCTGGCTGATATTATCGGATATGTAGACGCATCTGAGCTGGAAAAGCTGGGAAGAGACGGAGGTCTGATTCCGTTAAATGATCTGATTGAAGAGCATGCACCGAATATTAAGAAGGTTATGGAAGAGGATGACAGATATCGTCAGTCCGCAACCTCTCTGGACGGCAATATTTATTATCTGCCGAAGAACCAGGAGCTTCTGTCTGCTGAGTACTGGTGGATTCGTGAAGACTGGCTGAACAACCTGGGCCTGGAAGTACCGACTACTGTAGACGAGCTTCATGACGTACTGTACGCATTCCGTAATGACGACCCCAACGGAAACGGCGTAAAGGATGAGATTCCGCTGTTTGACCGTGCAGGATGGAAAATGCCGGAAGAGTATCTGTATCTGTGGGATACCAGTACCACCTTCTATCCGAGAGATGGAAAGATTACCTTCGAGCCGCTGGAAGAGAACTTCAAGGACGGCGTAAGAGGTATGATTCAGTGGTATAAAGAAGGCATTATTGACCCGGAGATCTTCACCAGAGGCGCATCCAGCCGAGATACTCTTCTGAGCGGAAACCTGGGCGGATGTACTCATGACTGGGTAAGTGCAGGTAACTACAACACCTCTCTGGCAGAGGCAATTCCTGGATTCAAGATGGTTCCGATTGCACCGCCTGCAGACCAGCACGGAGTAGTAAAAGAGAGAGTAAGCCGTTATCCGGGCGCAGGCTGGGGAATTTCTTCTCAGTGTAAGGATCCGGTAACTGTTATCAAATTCATGGATTACTTCTTCTCTGAGGAAGGCGATGAGTTAATCAACTGGGGTATCGAAGGCGACACCTACACCAAGAATGCAGACGGAACCAAGCAGTTTACAGAAAAAGTTCTGAAGTCCGAACTGACTCCTCTGGGATACCTGCGTTCCATCGGCGCTCAGTACCGTATCGGTATGTGCCAGGACGGCGAGTATGAGAAGGCTACCATGACTGAGATTGGTAAAGAGGCAAGCGAACTGTACAACTCCCATCCGGAATGGTTTGGCAAAGACATGCCTCCGTATGCAGATGGTGAGCTGGAGCTGAAATACAGCGCAGAAGTTGATACCGAGTACAAGAACCTGATGGCAAACATTCAGCCGTACGTAGAGGAGAAATTCCAGTCCTGGATTCTGGGCGTAAATGATTTCGAGGCTGAGTATGATGAGTTTATCAACGAGCTGAAGGCAAGAGGCATCGAGCGTGCTCTGGAAATCAACCAGGAAGCATACGAGACCTACTTAAACGGCTCTGCAAACTAATTATCTGATTTTTATAAAAAATAACGATCAATTACGGAGAACGCTATGAAACCAGTGAATCTGCTTTATATCTTTGCAGATCAGTGGCGTGCTCACGGAATTGGGGCAGCAGGAGAGGATCCGGTGCTGACACCGAATATGGATGCATTTGCAGCTGAAAGCATGAGCTGTACCAATGCAGTCAGCACCTATCCTCTTTGTTCGCCTCACCGGGCATCGCTTCTGACCGGAAAATATCCACAGAGCTGCGGCATGTGGACCAACTGTAAAATAGGGCTGGACGAGGTGGTAATGCTGAGACCTCAGGAAGTGACCATTTCCGATGTGCTTCATGAGGCAGGATACGACACTGGATACATTGGAAAATGGCATCTGGACGGAAGTGAAGAAAACTTCCATGCCAGCCCTTCCTCAGGAGCCCGTTACTGGGATGCCTATACTCCGCCGGGAGAGCGTCGTCATCACTTTGACTACTGGCTTTCCTATGGAGCCATGGACAAACATCTGGAGCCGCATTACTGGAAAGATACCTGCGAACCTATCTATCCGGGAAAATGGTCACCAGAGTTTGAAACGGACGCGGCGATCGAGTATCTGGAGCAGCGGAAAAATGATAACCCCTTCTGTCTGTTCCTGTCCTGGAACCCGCCGCATCCGCCTTATGATATGGTTCCTGAGCGGTACATGGAACTTTACGAAGGAAAAGAGCTTCCTTTCCGGGAGAATGTGCCGGAGGAATGGAAGCAGGATCCTTCCTATCTGAAAAAGAGGCAGGAGTATTTTGCAGCAATCAGCGGACTGGATGAAAATTTTGGCCGTCTGATGGATTTCCTGAAGGAAAAAGGTCTGATGGAAAATACACTGATTGTTCTGTCAGCGGATCATGGAGACTGTATGGGCTCTCATGGACGTTACGGCAAGAATATCTGGTATGAAGAATCCATCCGGATACCGCTTTATTTCCATGGCCCGGGAATCCCGGCTGGAGAAAGCGATGTTTTGTTCGCCAGTCAGGATCATATGCCGACGCTTCTTCAGCTTCTGGGAGCCAGTCAGCCGGATACCATTGAGGGAAGATGTCTGGGAGACTGGATTAGAAAAGAAGAAACGGAGGGTGAGCCGGAGCATGCATATCTGTGTATGTTCCCCGGAATGCCGGAGCTGGTAAATCCCTATCGGAAGCTGGGCATGAATCCAAAGTCCTTTGGATGGAGGGGAATTCGTACCAAAACCCACACCTATGTGGTGGATTTGGGATGTACCCCTGGAGATAAGCCGAAACGTCTTCTTTATGACAATGAGGCAGATCCTTTCCAGATGAATCCCAAGGAGCTGGGACCGGAGAATCCGGAAGCAGTTCATTATGACGGAATTTTAAGAGAGTATCTGGAGCGGTTAAACGATCCTTTCCTGCTGTAGCAGGAAAGCAATACCTGTTAAAAAATAAGTAATAAGACTACCTGTTTGAAAATGCCGGAGCAGTTTTTCTGCCTCCGGTATTTTTCGATCCCTGCCGCGCCTGAATTGAGTTCTGGTTGCGGAAAAAAAGGATACATGATAAACTTAATTAATTGCAAAAAATGTATTATGGAAGGAACAGAGAGTAAGGATATGAAAATTCACTTTGCCCCGATGGAGGGGATTACCGGCCATGTATTTCGTAGGGCTTATTCCAGACATTTTTCTGGAATTTCGGAGTATTATTCCCCTTTTCTTACACCAAATCAGACAAGAAAGCTGACCAGCCGGGAGATGGAGGATGTTCGTCCTGAGAATAATCAGGGAATCAGGCTGATTCCTCAGATTCTTACGAATCAGGCAGAGGATTTCCTTTGGGCGGCCAGGAAGCTGAATGAGATGGGGTATGATACGGTGAATCTGAATCTGGGGTGTCCCTCTGCCACGGTAGTGCCCAAGCGCAGGGGCGCCGGTTTTCTTGGAATGCCGGAGGAGCTGGATCGTTTCCTGGAGCGGGTGAGCCGTGAACTGGAGTCCTGTTCCATGGAGCTTTCTGTAAAAACCCGTATAGGAATGAGGGATCCGGAGGAGTTTTCTGCCCTGCTTTCTATTTACAACAGATATCCTTTAAAAAAGCTGATTATTCACCCAAGGCTGCAGATAGATTACTATAAAAATCATCCCAATCTGGAGGTATTTGCCTCAGCGGTAGCAAGCAGCGAAAATCCAGTATGCTACAATGGAGATATCTTTTCTATGGAGAATGCAGAGAGCTTTCAGAAACGTTTTCCCGGAGTAGGAGAGATCATGCTGGGAAGAGGGCTTTTATCGAATCCCTTTCTGGCAGAGGCGCTGACACAGAAGGGAGAAGATTTTCCGCAGGTCTTGGGGAATGTTCCTGGAAGCAGAGCCTGCAGGCAGCGACTGGCAGCTTTCCATGGAGAGCTTCTGGAAGGGTATGGCAGAGTGATGTCTGGTGATCGGAATGTTCTGTTTAAAATGAAGGAGCTCTGGGCGTATCTGGGATTTCTTTTTGAGGGAGAGGAAAAGCTGTTAAAGAAGATTAAGAAGGCGCAGAAAATGGCGGATTATCAGGCTGTGACTGAGGAGCTTATTTGGAATGGGGCAATGAAGGAACACCCGTCTTTTGGCGGCTGGAAATAAAATATAAGGGTAGGGGATATGAAATGGCGGTAAATGTAGTGATTGTGGATAATGATGAAGAGCTGCTTGACAAGATGACCGGTATTTTCCGGAATCTGGATCAGGTCTGTCTTTTGGGGCGGTTTGAAGAAGCTGTGGCAGTTGTAGAATTTATAAAAGAAAATCAGGTGGACATGGTATTTACAGATATTGTAATGCCCGATATCAGCGGAATCAGTTTGGCTTCTGAGCTTCATAAGCTGAAGAATCCTCCGGCTGTGGTTTTAATGTCCAGTATTCCTGGATTTTCACTGGAGGCGTGGAAGATTCAGGCTTTTGGATTTATTGAGAAGCCGTATACCAGGGCTCAGGTGGTCAAAATGGTAGATTTGTATCAGAAAGGAAGGAGAGGGTTGGAATGACAGAATTGCATGTGCCTGCCGGCAGCATTGCCGGGATGGTATTTTCTCTTGTAGTGGCCTGGGGGCTTCCCCTGGCTCTTCTGATTTTGATTCGACGGAAACAAAAGGCTGATATGCTGCCGTTTTTTCTGGGATGCGGAAGTTTCTTTTTATTTGCCATGCTTCTGGAGCAGCTGATGCACAGCCTAGTGCTTTTGAAGATGGGGCCAGTGAGCAAAGCTCTGAGTGAAAATCTGTGGCTCTATGCTCTTTATGGCGGACTGGCAGCAGGTTTATTTGAGGAAACAGGGCGTTATCTGACCATGCGTTTTCTTATGAAGGGAAAATGGACCAGAGAAAATGCTCTGATGTATGGAGCAGGTCATGGCGGTCTGGAGGCTGTACTGATTCTTGGAATGGCATCGGTAAATAATCTGCTCTATTCTGTTATGATTAATACCGGAAGCCTGGTATCTGCTCTGTCGGAGAATATGGACAGCCAGCAGGTGCTGGAAAGTCTGGCGCCTTTGGGGCAGCTTCCGGCTTGGCAGTTTTTTCTGGGAGGAGGAGAACGGATTCTGGCGATTGCCCTTCATCTGGCTCTTTCCCTGTTTGTCTGGAAGGCAGTAAGAAATCGGGAAAAATGGTATTTCTATCCCCTTGCCATTGTACTTCACATGGGAGTCAATATGGCTGCAGTGCTGGCAGCCAATTATGGAAAACTGGTTCTGGCAGAGACTGTTACACTGGCAGGAACTGCAGTCATTGGATATGCTGCCTGGAAATGGTGCTGGAGTAGTGAGAATAGAGAAACAAAGAACTAATACCGATAAGATTTTGTGATTTTTTCTAATAGAATGTTTTTTCGGCTCATGATAAAATATGCGGGATTGATGCATTCAAAAACAGAAAGAAGCATATTTTACAGGAGGAAGCAACATGAAGGACACTTATATTTCAGATTCTGTATTATATATTGGAGTGACAGATAAAACATTGGATCTGTTTGAAAGCCAGTACCAGGTTCCCAATGGAGTAACCTATAATTCCTATGTAATTATGGATGATAAGATTGCCGTGATGGATACTGTGGACGGACGGGCTACAGAGCAGTGGTTTGCCAATCTGGAGCAGGCTCTGGCAGGTGAGCCGGCGGATTATCTGATCGTATCTCACATGGAACCAGATCATGCAGCTAATATTAAGCGGTTTGCAGAGCGTTTCCCAGAGGCTAAAATTGTGGGAAATGCAAAAACCTTTGCCATGATCGAACAGTTTTTTGATCTGGATCTGACAGACAGAAAGGTTGAAGTAAAGGAAGGTAGTACCCTGGAGCTGGGAACACACACCCTTCAGTTTTTTATGGCTCCCATGGTTCACTGGCCGGAGGTTATGGTCACATATGAGCAGCAGGAAAAGATCCTTTTTTCTGCAGATGGGTTCGGACGTTTCGGCACCATGGATTCCGAGGAAAACTGGGAGGATGAGGCAGCCCGTTACTATCTGAATATCGTTGGGAAATACGGAGTTCAGGTCCAGGGGCTTCTGAAAAAGGCATCAGCTCTGGATATTGCTGTAATATGTCCCCTTCACGGCCCTATTTTGAAGGATGATCTGGCCTTCTATCTGGAAAAATACCAGATTTGGAGCACCTATCAGCCAGAGCAGAAGGGCGTGCTGGTAGCGTATGCGTCTGTTCATGGAAATACTGCTCATGCTGCTGAGCTTCTGGCCCAAATGCTGCGCCAGAAGGGAGAGGAGCATGTCGAGGTGATGGATCTGGCGCGCACCGATATGTCGGTGGCTGTCCGGAAGGCATTTTTTTATGACAGAATGGTAGTGGCAGCTGCAACCTATGACGGAGGCCTTTTCCCCTGTATGGAAGAATTTCTTCTTCACATGAAGTCAAAGGGATTCCAGAAACGTACCGTAGGAATCATGGAAAATGGCTCCTGGGCGCCGATGGCAGGAAAGGCCATGCGGGCAATTCTGGAAACCATGAAGCAGATTACTTTTGCAGAGCCTACAGTAACCATTAAGTCTGCTGTCCATGAAGATACAAAGCAGCAGATGGAGGCGCTGGCAGAGGCTCTTGTACAGGAAAAATAAAGCCGGCGTTCCGTTTGAATTTTCACAGAGCAACGCCCGGCGTTTCTCGTCCGCGGTAATCTAATCTGGTAGGAAGAATCATGGCTGAATTGCTGCAGGAATGGAACGTCCTGGAATCAAGCGATTTACATGTTGAGAGAATTGTGATATAATCAATGAAATTGTTGCAAATATTCCGGAGTTTTCTATAGAAAATTCTGTGTGCAGGAGGTGCATGATATGAAGATTATTTATGCAATTGTAAGTTCTGATGATGGAAACCGTGTAACAGATGTACTAACAGAGCATCAGTTTAGTGTGACCCGACTGGCGACAACCGGCGGATTCCTGAAAAAGGGAAATGCAACTCTGATGATTGGTACAGACGAGAATCGTGTAGACGAGGCGATTGATCTGATTCATGAGACCTGCGGAAAACGACAGAGAATTACCTGCGATATGCCTGCTCCCGGAATCGGAGCTATGTCTACCGGATATATGATGATGCCGGTAACGGTAGAGCTGGGCGGAGCAACCATATTTGTAACCGATGTGGAGCGGTTTGAGAAGTTTTAAGCTTCTCCCTTCCACAGAAAAATAGGATTCGAGAGAAAGAACCTTGTGGGCAGCATAGGAGGCTTTTTCTCGGGTCCTTATTTTATTTCATAGAAAATTACACCCTATGAAATAAAAACGCTTCGCAGGGATCGCCATGAGGAGGCTGAGAATTTTGTCGCAGAAGCGACCTACCGTAGGCGGAGAAGCTCGCGAGCGATCTTCTTTCTTATGTCATG
>ERZ838225.398-NODE-398-length-61674-cov-4.867168_pt1 | contig 61674 bp, 58 predicted proteins | sample MGYA00519684_ERZ838225 | MGnify/ENA primary metagenome ERZ838225 (study PRJEB31850, sample SAMEA3708829) | human gut metagenome | biome: human gut; feature: human-associated habitat; material: faeces | place: China | collected 2014 ... | reverse complement strand
AACAACGTATTTACTCAGTTTGAGAATGACGGCCATGGCAATTATACCGAGCTGGTACAGAAGAATATTGATACAGGTATGGGTCTGGAGCGTCTGGCTGTTGTGGTTCAGGATGTGGACTCTCTGTTCACTGTAGATACCAACAAGGCTCTTTTGGATGCAGTCTGTGAACTGGCTCATACAGAATACCAGGCAGCTCATAAGACGGATGTTTCTCTGCGTATTATTGCCGATCATATTAAGTCCTGTACCTTTATGATTTCCGATGGAATTATGCCGTCTAATGAGGGACGTGGTTATGTACTGCGCCGTCTGCTGCGTCGGGCTGCCCGTCACGGAAGACTGCTGGGAATCGAAGGCCGGTTTATGGCAGAGCTGTCTAAGGCAGTAATTGAGCTGTCTAAGGACGGTTATCCGGAGCTGGAAGAAAAGAAGCCTATGATTTTAAAGGTTCTGGCAGAGGAAGAAGAGAAATTTAACAAGACCATTGATCAGGGACTGGCTATTCTTGGAGAGATGGAAGCAGAGATGGAGAAAAAGGGTGAGACCGTTCTCTCTGGTGATAATGCATTTAAGCTTTATGACACCTATGGCTTCCCGTTAGATCTGACCATTGAAATTCTGGAAGAAAAGAATATGACAGTAGATGAGGAAGGCTTCCAGGCTGCTATGAAGGAGCAGCGTGAGAAGGCTCGTGCAGCAAGAAAGACAACCAACTACATGGGTGCTGATGTTACAGTATATCAGTCTATTCCGGCTGAGATTACAACGGACTTTGTGGGATACGATCGCCTGGTTCATGATTCAGAGATTACCGTTCTGACAACAGAAAGCGAGATTGTAGAGGCGCTGACAGATGGACAGCACGGAACGATTCTGGTGAAGGAAACGCCGTTTTATGGCACTATGGGCGGACAGACTGGCGATACTGGTGTGATTACCGGCGCGGGCGGCAGTTTTGTAGTAGAGGATACGATTCATCTGCAGGGCGGAAAGGTTGGCCATGTAGGTTATATGGCCAGCGGTATGCTTACGGTCGGTGAAACTGTTACAATGAAGGTCAGCGAGTCTGCGCGCCGTTCCACAGAGAAGAATCACAGTGCAACTCATCTGCTTCAGAAAGCGCTGAGAATGGTTCTTGGAGAGCATGTAGAACAGGCTGGTTCTTTAGTAACACCGGACAGACTGCGTTTTGACTTCACCCATTTCTCTGCCATGACTGCAGAGGAACTGAAAAAGGTGGAGGAGCTGGTGAATCAGGAGATTCAGGCAGGCCTGGATGTTGTGACACAGGAGATGAGTCTGGATGAGGCGAAAAAGACGGGCGCTATGGCGCTGTTTGGTGAAAAATATGGCGAGAAGGTTCGTGTGGTTAAGATGGGCGACTTCTCTACAGAGCTTTGCGGCGGTACTCATGTGGGCAACACTGGTACAATTCATGCATTCAAGATTGTTTCTGAGGCCGGAATTGCAGCAGGAGTCCGCAGAATCGAGGCGCTGACCGGAGAAGGTCTGATGGCTTATTATCATAAGACAGAGGAAGAGCTTCATGAAGCAGCTCATGCGGCAAAGACAACACCGGCTGATCTGAAGTCCAAAATTGAGGCTATGATGGCTGAGATTAAGGCTCTGCAGGCAGAAAATGATAAATTAAAGAGCAAGCTTGCAAAGGAATCCCTGGGAGATGTTATGGACCAGGTAAAGGAAATTCACGGTGTGAAGGTTCTGGCTGCCAAGGTCAGCGACGCAGATATGAACGGTCTGCGCAGCCTGGGCGACCAGTTAAAGGAAAAGCTGGGCGAAGGCGTGATTGTTCTTGCTTCTGTACAGGGAGATAAGGTCAATCTGATGGCGACGGCTACAGATGCAGCACAGAAGCAGGGGGCCCATGCAGGCAATTTGATTAAGGCTATTGCTGCCTTAGTTGGCGGCGGCGGCGGCGGCCGTCCTGGCATGGCTCAGGCCGGCGGAAAGAATCCGGCAGGCGTAGACAGTGCACTGAAGAAGGCCTATGAGACTGCTGCCCAGCAGCTTCATGACTAAGAAATCAGCCTGATAAAATGATAAAACAGATGCCTTACCGGCAGTTTTTTGAAAGGAAAACCTGAAAAAAAGCCTCCGGTAAGGCGTTTTCTGCATAATTTTGAAAAAAGGTGTTGACGAATGGGAATTTTATGCTATAATCATTTCAGTGCTAAAAAATACCCAAACAGTTGTATTATGCACAAGTACACAACTGGAGGGAGGTCAGGTGTGAGCTATGTCAAACGTTATCGTTAAAGAGAACGAGAGTCTGGACAGCGCGTTACGCAGATTCAAAAGAAACTGCGCAAAGGCTGGTATTCAGCAGGAGATTCGTAAGAGAGAGCATTACGAAAAGCCCAGCGTAAGACGGAAGAAAAAGTCCGAAGCTGCAAGAAAACGCAAATTTAATTAATTGTTTTCCGATCCCCAGTCATAAGACTGGGGATTTTTTCGTAGTATTATAAAGAGAAAGACGGCAGGGTGAACAGAGATTGCTGGAACAGATGAAAGCAGCTGCGGCAGAAGAATTGAAACTGCCGAAGGATGCTGTTTTGGGAGAAGTGCTCCTTTCTTTTGTTGGACGGTGCAGTGTGGTTATTGAGAATTATCGTGGGATCCTGCTTTATAATGACAATACCATCCGGCTGCAGGCCAGACAATGCAGGCTGTCTATTCATGGAAAACGACTGCATATTGATTATTACAATCATGAGGAGATGAAAATTACCGGGCAGATACAGTCAATGGAGTTTGAGTAATCACAGGGGAGGAACCTGTGACAATGGAAATAGGAGAGGGCAGATGAAGGAAAGGGTATTGCGGTATGCAGGCGGATATCTGAAAGTCCGGATGACCGGTCTGGCCTCCGAACGGTTTTTAAATCTCTGTATGGCAAGAGGAATTACGCTGTGGGAGCTGAGCCGTTCAGATAGGGAGGCGCTCTGTTTTTTTATTTCGATCAAGGATTTCCGGCGCATTGGACCGCTGGTGAAAAAGGCTGGTGTGCATGTGAAAATTACAGGGAGGTTTGGACTTCCCTTTTTTTTATACCGAAACAGAAGGCGAAAGCTGTATGGGGCAGGAGTGGCGGCCTTTTTTCTGGTTCTATTCATTATGTCCCGGTTTATCTGGAATATCAGTCTGGAGGGAAACAGACGGTTTACCGATGATATGCTGCTTCATTATCTGGACAGTCAAAAGATTCATTATGGAATGGCAAAATCGGCAATAGACTGTGATATACTGGAGGAATCTATCCGCAGCGCCTATCCGGAAATAATTTGGGTATCAGCACGGGTATCTGGTACCAGGCTGCTGATTCGGATGAAAGAAAATGATGTAGTGGGAAGCATTCCAAAAAAGGATGAAACACCGCGGAATCTGGTAGCAGACAAGGCAGGCACTGTTGTAAAAATGGTGGTTCGAAAGGGGAAGGCTCAGGTTCTGCCAGGGGAGGAGGTAGAGCCGGGACAGGTTCTGATCAGTGGTGAAATACCGATTCTGGGAGACGGAGGGGAACTGCTGAATACACATTTTGTGCGGGCGGATGGCGATATTTTTCTCAGAACAAGGGAAAGCTATACGGAATCTATTTCAAAGCAGATAACAGAGCGGGTGAGAACCGGAGAAGTGAGAAAAGGGCTTCGCCTTCGTCTGGGGGCTTTTGAGCTTCTTTGGATGCTTCCGAAAAAGGAGGATACCTGCTGGGAAATTACAGGAAAAACAAGGCAGCTGGTATTGTTCGGTGATTTTTATGTTCCTGTCTGGGCAGACTGGATCACAGCGCGGGAGTATGGAATTTATGAGAGAAATCGTACACAAGAGGAGGCGAAGGCTCTTGGTGAGCAGCTGCATCAGGCAAAGATACAAAAAATTATGGAAAAAGGGGTACCAATAATTGAAAATAATGTTAGAATAGAAGAGAAGAGTGGGTGCTGGCAGGTGCAGGGCAGATTTGTACTGGAGGAGCCGGCAGCCACGGGACAGAATATTTCTCAGGAAAAATTGCTGAATATGGAACAGGAAGAGGAGTCAGAATTACTGGATGAGCGTAATAGAAACGATAATTGATATTCCCGCAGAGCATGAAAAAAATGTCTGCGGACAGTTTGATGCCTATGTGAAAAAAATAGAAAGAACCCTCCATGTGACGATTGTAGCCAGGGATGGAGCCTTAAAGCTGATAGGACCAGAGGCCATGATTAAGCGGGCCAAAAGCGTGTTTAACAACCTGGTAGAGCTGTCAAAACGGGGCAATGCCATTACAGAACAGAATGTGGACTATGCCCTGTCTCTGGCATTTACAGAGTCAGATGATGTGATTCTGGAGATTGATAAGGATATTATTTGCCGTACAGTTACCGGAAAACCGGTAAAGCCGAAAACCATGGGACAAAAGCAGTATGTGGATACCATCCGGAAAAAGATGATTGTCTTTGGTATTGGACCGGCCGGCACTGGAAAAACCTATCTGGCCATGGCAATGGCGATTTCTGCATTTAAAAACGGAGAGGTGAACCGGATTATTTTAACGCGTCCTGCCATTGAGGCGGGAGAAAAGCTGGGCTTTCTGCCAGGAGATCTGCAGAGTAAGATCGATCCCTATCTGCGTCCGCTTTACGATGCCCTGTACCAGATTATGGGAGCAGAAAGCTTCCTTCATAATTCTGAAAAAGGTCTGATTGAGGTGGCACCCTTAGCTTACATGAGAGGACGGACGCTTGACAACGCCTATATCATTCTGGATGAGGCACAGAATACCACGCCGGCTCAGATGAAGATGTTTTTAACCCGTATCGGTTTTGGCTCCAAGGTGATTGTGACTGGTGACAAGACGCAGAAGGATCTGCCAGCCGGAGCTGTTTCCGGTCTGGATATGGCGATGAAGGTGCTGGGCAAGATTGATGATATTGGATTCTGCAGCCTGACCAGCAGTGATGTAGTCCGCCATCCTCTGGTTCAGAAAATTGTACAGGCTTATGATGACTATGAGCGCAGAGCTGAGGCGGCAAAGCCTCTTCTTCAGGATCGGCTGCCAAAAAAGGTCAAGGACGGAAAAAATAAGACACATACCCGGGGAAAAGAGGAAAGGAAAAATGACCATTAGTATTGAGTACGAGACAGATAAAAAATTGGAGCTGGATTATGATCGGATTATCCGGGAGATTATTTTAGCTTCTCTGGATTATGAGGAATGCCCTTACGAGGCAGAGGTTAGTGTGATTCTTACAGATAATGAGGGAATCAGGGAGATTAACCGGGACTATCGGCAGATAGATGCACCGACAGATGTGCTTTCCTTCCCTATGGTGGATTTTGAAAAAGAATCAGATTTTTCTCATGTGGAGGACGCAGCGGAGGATTATTTTGATCCGGAAACCGGCGAGCTGGTGTTGGGAGATATTATCATTTCCGTGGAGAAGGTAATAGAACAGGCAGAAAAATACGGTCATTCCCAGGAGCGGGAGCTGGCTTTTCTGGTAGCTCACAGTATGCTTCACTTGTGTGGTTATGATCATATGGAAGATGCTGAGCGGGAAATTATGGAACAGAAGCAGCGTGAAATTTTAACAGAAAAGGGATATTGCCGATGAGAAAAAGAACAGGGGTTTTGGGTTGGTTGCTGGTTGGTTTGCTGTGCATAATGGCTGCAGGCTGTTCCGGGCCGGTTCAGGCCCCTGTTTCTGAATCTCAGAGAATTATTCAGGAACAGACAGAAAACATGGAAGAGACGGAGCACCGCCCAGTAGTAATTGAGACAGAGCCTGAGCCAGAGACAGAAGCCCAGGAGCCAGTGAAGGGAAATGTAATTCAGCAGCGGACGGAAACAGACGGCATGATTCACAGCTATCTGACAGGAGAACTGGTTCCTGCAGAGCAGGGAAAACGCAGACCTTTGGCTGTTATGATGAGTAATGACCGGGCAGCTTTGCCCCAGTATGGTCTAAACAGGGCGGGGGTGATTTATGAGGTGCCGGTGGAAGCGGGGATGAACCGCTATATGGCTCTGATTGAAAATTTTGACGATTTGGAGCGGATTGGCTCGGTACGCAGCTGCAGGACCTACTATGTTTATTTTGCCAGAGAGTTTGACGGAATTTACGCCCATTTTGGACAGAGTACCTTTGCAAAGCCTTATCTGAAATATATTGACAATATTAACGGAATTGATGGAACGGGAGGAACTGCTTTTTACCGCTCCAGCGATCGAAAAAAACCTCACAATGCCTATACAAGCGCAGCAGGTATTCAGAAAGCGGTGCAAAAGCTGGGGTATTCCTGGGATTATTCCGAGGATTATCAGGGACATTTCCGTTTTACGGCGCCAGGAACTGCAGCAGTTCTGGAGGGAGCAGATGCCAGAGATGCCTGGAAGGTGATGCCAGGATATGAGCTGAATCAGCCATGGTTTGAATATCACGAGGATGACGGCCTGTACTACCGGTATCAGTACGGAGGTCTCCACATGGGAGATGGCGGTCCCATTGCGGTACGCAATATTATTATTCAATACTGCCCTTCCGGGTTTTATGCTTCTACGGAATATCTCAATATCAATGTCCATGACGATTCCTGGGGATACTTTATTACAGGAGGAAAGGCAGAGGATATTACTTGGAAAAAGGACGGAGAGTTTGGCATTACCCATTATTACGATGCATCTGGAAATGAAATTGTTCTGACGCCTGGAAAGACCTGGATTTGTGTGGTTCCCACAAGAAATATGAAGCCGGCTCTGATTGAAGGACGGGATGCTGGATAAAAAAGTAAAAATAAGCAGATACTGTACTTATGGAGGTTTACGATGAAAAAGTATATGATCTGTTTATTTTTATTTGCGGCAGTTTCTGCTTTTTGCCTGGGAGTTGGAATCGGAACAAGGCAGAGCTGCAAAAAAAATCTGCTGCAGGAGACATCACAGTCCGAGTCTTCCTCTTTTCAGGAGACAGAGATGGCGGATTATGAGGCGGCAAATGGGCAGCAGGTGGAACCTGTGGTGATTCGAGAGGAATATTATCTGGTAGCAGAGGATGGGTTTTTGCTGGTATTTTTAAAGGATCAGAAAACGATCTGTCTTTATACCCATGTACCTTTGATGGATTTTCCTCAGGAGGAACAGGAACGGCTGCGAGAGGGGATCTGGTTTTCTTCTATGATGGATGTGTTCCACTATCTGGAGTCTTATACCAGCTAAGGAAAAATATACTTGAAAAGGAACGGCAAACTGGATACAATAGGAAAGAACAAAAATCATGGGTACGGAGGATATTATGAAGAGACAGGTGATAATTATTGGAGGCGGAGCTTCCGGACTGGCGGCAGCCATTGCAGCAGCCAGAGAAGGAGCGGGAGTGACGGTTCTGGAGCATATGGATCGGATGGGAAAAAAGATTCTTTCCACTGGAAACGGACGCTGCAATCTGACTAATCTGTCTCTCCGGCCGGAGCATTACCGCTGCAGCCAGCCACAGTTTCCCATGAAGGTGCTAGATCACTTTTCTGTGTGGGATACCCTGGCATTTTTTGATGAAATCGGAATTGTGACAAAAAGCAGAAACGGATATATTTATCCCAATTCCGATCAGGCCTCTTCTGTTTTGGAGAGCCTGCGAATGGAGGCAGAACGTTTGGGTGTGAGGGTTGTGACAGAGTGTCATATCAGCAGGGCAGCCTGTGCTGGAAAAGGCCGCTTCCGGATTGAATCAGACCAGGGTGTGTTTCAGGGAGAACGGCTGATTCTGGCAGCAGGTTCTAAGGCGGCTCCTGTGACCGGATCTGACGGCAGTGGCTATCAGCTGGCACAGGCCTTTGGCCATAGGGTGATTACGCCTCTTCCGGCACTGGTGCAGCTTCGCTGTCAGGGGAAGTTTTTGAAACAGCTGGCAGGTATTCGCTGTGATGCCCTGGTGAAGCTGGTTTCTGAGGGACAGGTTCTGGCTTCGGATCAGGGAGAGCTTCAGTTGACGGATTACGGTGTGTCCGGTATCCCCACCTTTCAGGTAAGCCGTTTTGCTGCAGTGGCTCTTCATAAGAAAAAAGCGGTTTCGGTGATCCTTGATTTTCTTCCTTCAAAAAGTATGGAGGAAACAAAACAGTTTATTCGGAACCGGGCAAAGGCACTTGCCTACCGGAAATCTGAGGATTTTCTGACTGGTGTATTAAATAAAAAGCTGTCTCAGGTGCTGTTAAAGCTGTCTCAGATTGATGGGGCAGAGCTGGTAGGAAATCTGAAAAACCAGCAGCTGGAACGGCTGGTTCACCTGATTAAGTTTTTTGAGCTTCCAGTAACGTCAACCAATTCCTTTGAGCAGGCGCAGGTTTGCTGCGGAGGAGTGGACACCCGGGATGTCCGGCCGGAAACTATGGAGTCAAAGCTGGTGAAGGGGCTTTATCTGGCTGGAGAGCTTTTGGATGTAGACGGAATCTGCGGCGGATATAATCTGCAGTGGGCCTGGTCTACGGGAATTACAGCAGGAAGATGTGCAGGGAGGACGGAAAAATGATACGAATTAATCAGTTAAAGCTTCCCGTGGAGCATAAGCCGGAGGAGCTTAAGAAAAAGGCGGCCAAAGTTCTTCGGATTTCTCCGGAACAGGTGGAGAAGCTGGAAATCCGCCGGCGTTCCCTGGACGGGAGAAAAAAGCCGGAGCTTTTTTACAGCTATACCGTTGATATAAAAACTGCCCGGGAAGAGCAGGTGTTACATAGGGCAAAAAATTCTCAGGCTGCAATCTGCCGGGAAAAACCATACGTATTTCCAAAGCCCGGAGAGGAGATGCTTTTTTCTCCTCCGATCATTGTGGGAGCCGGTCCGGCCGGACTTTTTGCCGGTCTGATGCTGGCAAGAGCAGGATACTGCCCGGTGATTCTGGAGCGCGGAGAGGATGTGGACAGCCGCCGTAAACGGGTGGACGAGTTCTGGAAAACAGGAAAACTGGATATCCGTTCCAATGTACAGTTTGGAGAGGGAGGAGCAGGAACCTTTTCTGATGGAAAGCTGAATACGCTTGTAAAGGATCCGCTGATGAGAAACCGGCTGGTGCTGGAGGTGTTCTGTGAATTTGGAGCCGATTCGTCGATTCTTTATGACAGTAAGCCTCATATTGGTACCGATGTGCTTTCTGGTATCGTGAAGGCCATGAGGCAGGAGATTGTCAGACTGGGCGGTCAGGTGCGGTTTGGCTGTCAGGTAACAGAGCTTGTGACGGAAGGCGGGCAGATCAGAGGGGTAAGGGTGCGTCAGCAGGAAGGAAGGCCGGATGATAACATGGCTGGAAATGAAAATCAGGAGCGGGAGGAGTTCCTTTCTGCTCAGGCTGTGATTCTGGCAATTGGTCACAGCGCACGGGATACCTTTTCTATGCTGGAACAGAAAAAAATACCCATGGATGCCAAGTCCTTTGCCGTAGGACTGCGGATTCAGCACCCCCAGTCTTTGATCAATCTGTCTCAGTACGGACGGATGGATGGGGGAAGCCTCGGCGCTGCCAGCTATAAGCTGACCAAGCAGACCAGTACTGGACGGGGAGTTTACTCTTTCTGTATGTGTCCGGGCGGTTATGTGGTAGATGCCTCCTCAGAACGAGAGCACCTGGCAGTAAATGGTATGAGCTATCATGCCAGGGACGGAAAAAATGCCAACAGTGCTCTGATTGTTACGGTGACGCCGGAGGATTTCCCGCAACCAGGTCCTCTGGGAGGAGTGGCTTTTCAGCGCAGTCTGGAAAGGCTGGCTTTCCAGGCAGCAGACGGACATATTCCTGTTCAGCTTTATGAAGATTACCGGGCGGGAAGGCAGTCCAGACAGCTGGGGGAGATTGAACCGCAGATGCGGGGCAGATGGGCCTTTGGCAATTTAAGAGAGGTTATGCCGGAAAACCTGAATTTGGCGCTGTTAGAAGCCATGGAGGGCTTTGGTCAGATGATTCGCGGCTTTGACCGTCCGGACGCCCTGTTTGCAGGAATTGAAAGCCGTACCTCTTCACCGGTTCGTATCTGGAGAAATGATGAGATGGAAAGCCAGGTTCGGGGCTTGTACCCCTGCGGCGAGGGAGCCGGATATGCCGGCGGAATTACTTCGGCAGCTATGGACGGCGTTAAGGTGGCAGAGGCAGTTGTGAGACGGTTTGGACTTCCCCGATAAGGGAAGTCTGGTTCTGGAAAATGACAGAAGAAAATCGGCTGTGAAAACAGCCGGGAAATGAGGAAATGATTATGGCAGAAGCGAGAAAGAGCCTGATGGAAAAAAACAGGATCGTTTTAAAAATAGGTTCTTCTTCTTTGACTCATCCGGCCACAGGGAAATTGAATCTATGGAAGATAGAGCGGCTGGTACGGATCATCTGTGATCTGAAAGGAGAGGGAAAAGAGGTAGTTCTTGTTTCCTCCGGCGCCATAGCTGCAGGCCGTCAGGCTCTGGGCGGTCAGAAACGTCCGGATACCATTTCGGAAAAACAGGCCTATGCGGCAGTGGGACAGGCACGTCTGATGATGGTGTACCAGAAACTGTTTTCGGAGTATAACTGTGTGGCGGCCCAGGTTCTTCTGACCAAGGATACTATGACAAATGATGTTTCCCGGTACAATGCCCAGAATACTTTTGATGAGCTTTTAAGTCTGGGCGCTGTTCCGATTGTCAACGAAAACGATACAGTTTCCACACATGAGATTCAGTTTGGCGATAATGACAGACTGTCTGCTATTGTGGCAGCTCTTATTGGAGCGGATCTCCTGATTCTGCTTTCGGACATTGACGGTTTGTACACAGATGATCCCCGGACTAATCCTCAGGCTCGTTTTATCAGTCTGGTAGAGGAGATTACACCAGAGCTGCTTTCTATGGGAAAGGATACCTCCGGAAGCGATGTGGGAACCGGGGGAATGTCTGCCAAGCTGGCAGCAGCGCGGATTGCAACAGACAGCGGCTCAGATATGATCATTGCCAATGGAGAGGATGTGGATATTATCCACGATTTGATGAAGGGGGAGGACAAGGGAACCCTGTTTATGGCTCATGCGAACCTGGATTTTGATTTGATGGATTATATTAATACGAAATACTAATTTAGTGCATGAGATGCGAGATACAAATACCAAATACAGAATTAAAAAGAACAGATAAGGAGAATGACAAAATGGATCAGAATAAAATTGACCGCATTAACGCGCTTTATCATAAATCGAAGGCGGTTGGCCTGACTGAAGAGGAAAAAATGGAGCAGGCAGCTTTGCGGAAGGAATATATTGAAACCATTCGCAAAAATATGCGGGCTCATTTAAATAATATTTCCATTCAGGAAAAGGATGGAACGATTACGGATCTGGGGAAAAAATATGGTGGAATCAAAGATATCCAGTCATAAGAAGGAAATACGCCGCCAGATCCGGCAAAGGGAGCAGGAGTTATCTCCGGAAACAAAGCGGAAGTTAGATGAGCTTCTGGGAAAACGGCTGCTTACGGAGCTTCTAAGGCTGCAGGGAGATGGGAAGGATCCAATTTACTGTTATGTTTCCTGTGGAAAAGAGGCAGATACCAGATGGATTTTAAAGAGTCTCTGGGAGAGAAAGCTTCGGACTGCTGTTCCAAGGGTTGCGGGAGAACAGATGGAATTTTTTGAAATAACTGGTTTTTCTGATTTGGAGCCGGGATATTTTGGAATTCTGGAACCGCGGGAGGGATGCAGAAGAGCGTGCTGCCCGGAGTCTGTGATCCTTGTGCCAGGAGCAGCTTTTTCCAGGAATGGAAAGAGACTGGGAAGAGGCGGAGGCTTTTATGATCGTTTTCTGGAACGGGAGCCAAAGCATAAAAAAATTGCGGCAGCCTATGAATATCAAATGATGGAGACACTGCCGTCAGAGGTTCACGATGTGCCGGTGGACATGGTGGTGACAGAGAAAGAATGTTACATTTGCAGGACAGGGGAGGAATAAAAATGGCAATGGATTTGACAGAGCTGGGAAGACAGGCAAGGGAGGCAGCAGCTGTTTTAAACAGCCTTGGTTCCGAAGATAAGAACAGGGGGCTGAGAGAGGCAGCTCAGGCACTTCTGGATGGACAGAATATGATTCTTGCAGCAAATAAAGAGGATATGGATCGGGCCAGAGAAAATGGAATGAGTCAGGGACTGCTGGACAGACTGGCCTTAACTCCGGCGCGGATTCGTGGAATGGCTGAGGGAATGAGTCAGGTTACGGCCTTAGAGGATCCGGTGGGAGAGGTTTTTTCCATGAAGCCCCGGCCCAACGGACTGATGATTGGAAAAAAGAGAGTGCCTCTCGGAGTAGTCGGAATCATTTATGAGGCGCGCCCCAATGTAACGGCAGATGCCTTCTGTCTCTGTTTTAAGACGGGCAATGCCGTGATTTTAAAAGGGGGAAGTGATGCGCTTTCCTCGAACCAGGCGATTGTCTCCTGTCTGCAGAAGGGACTTGCTGCAGCAGGACTGCCTGTAAATGCCGTTCAGCTGATTGCAGATACGGATAGGGAAACAACAAGGGCCTTTATGCGCCTGAATCAATATGTGGATGTGCTGATTCCCCGGGGCGGAGCAGGTCTGATTCGGACCGTAGTAGAAAACAGTACTGTTCCGGTCATTGAAACAGGAACAGGAAACTGCCACATTTATGTGGATGAAACTGCGGATTTTAAAATGGCTCTGGATATTATTGAAAATGCGAAAACTCAGAGAATTGGCGTCTGCAATGCCTGTGAGTCTCTGGTGATTCATAAAGCAGCTGCAGAGGCATTTCTGCCGCTTTTAAAGAAACGTCTTCAGGATCAGCAGGAGGAAGGCCGGAAGGTAGAAATCCGCGCCGAAGAAGAGGCATGCCGTATGGTTCCAGAGTTTGTTTTGGCTTCGGAAGAGGATTGGGGATGTGAATATCTGGACTATATTCTTTCGGTAAAGCTTGTAGATTCTCTTGATGAAGCTATCCGACACATTAATCGTTATAATACAGGCCATTCCGAGGCGATTATTACGCAGGATTACAGCCATGCTCAGGAATTCCTGGATCGAATTGACGCGGCGGCAGTTTATGTCAATGCATCGACTCGTTTTACAGACGGCAATGAATTTGGCTTTGGGGCAGAAATCGGAATCAGCACTCAGAAGCTTCACGCCAGAGGTCCTATGGGGCTGGAGGCATTGACTACAACAAAATATATTATTTACGGCAACGGCCAGGTTCGCGGATAAGTGAAAATGACAGATAGAAGGTACACAGCAGCGTTTGCCGGTGTCAAAGAATGAGGGCGGAGGAAAAAAAATGCGGATGTACATAATCCGTCATGGAGAGACGGAATGGAATGCAGCAGGACGGCTGCAGGGACAAACAGACATTTCCCTGAACGAAAACGGAGTGCGTTTGGCCAGGATTACAGGGCAGGCGCTCAGCCATGTAAATTTTGATTTGATTATTACAAGTCCTCTGAAAAGAGCTAGACAGACGGCAGAGCTGGTAACAGAAGGGAAATCCATTCCCATTTTTGAGGATGCCCGGATTAGCGAAATCAGCTTTGGTTCCTGGGAGGGACTGGGAAGCCGGAAACATAATTTTCAGATTCCCTCAGAGCATTTTCAGGATTTTTATGAGGATCCCTTCCACTTTCAGAATGCTGAGGATGGAGAATGTATAGCAGATCTCTGCGTTCGTACAAGATCCTTTTTTCAGGGGCTGCTCAAGTCACGCAGCTATCAGGATAAGACCATTCTGATTGCCAGCCATGGCTGTGCCTGCAGAGGAATCCTTAACAATGTATACGAGGATAAGGAAAATTTCTGGCATGGAAAGGTTCCGCCCAACTGTGCAGTCAGTATTGTAGATGTTGAGGATGGAAACGCGGTACTTACAGCGTCAGACCAGATTTATTATGATCCGGCGGAATGTGTGGATTTCAGAACAGGGAAGCCAGCAGGGGCAGATGCTTTGCAACCGGCCCATTTTGTGATATAATGGTTTGGATTTTTTCGCTTACAGAAACAGATTGCAAAGAGGATTTCAGATATGAACAAAGAAAACAAGATTCAGAGATTTGATAAGATGCAGCAGCAGGCTCCGGCAGAAGAGGGAGCCCGCCAGTATTATTTTATTGAACAGGCTCGAACTCTCTGGAAGGAGAGGTTTGATGCACTGGTAGACAGCGGGGAGGCGGCTGGACGGTATGGCAGCAGGCTTTTAGGTCAGCTTCAGGCAGAGGGAAAATATGGCACCTTTCATATTGCTACCTTTGGATGCCAGATGAATGCCCGGGATTCTGAAAAGCTTTCCGGTATTCTGGAGCAGGCAGGCTTAAAGGAGATCGATTCAGAGCATGCAGATTTTGTCCTTTATAATACCTGTACCGTGCGGGATAATGCAAACCAGAAGGTTTACGGACGTCTGGGCTATTTGCATACCCTGAAGAAAAAACAGCCGGATATGATGATTGCCCTTTGCGGATGCATGATGCAGGAGCCGTCTGTTATTGAAAAAATTAAGAAAAGCTATTCATTTGTGGATCTGATTTTTGGAACTCACAATATTTTTAAGCTGGCAGAGCTGCTTTGCCGCAGAATGCTGGAAAACCGTAAAATGGTGGTAGATGTTTGGGAAGGGACGGATCAGATTGTGGAGGAGCTTCCTGTAGACAGAAAATACCCCTTTAAGTCAGGGGTGAACATTATGTTTGGCTGCAATAACTTCTGCAGCTATTGTATTGTTCCCTATGTGCGGGGAAGAGAGAGAAGCCGCAGGCCGGAGGATATTCTGGATGAAATCAGAAAACTGGTGGCAGACGGTGTTGTAGAGGTTATGCTTCTTGGACAGAATGTAAATTCCTATGGAAAGAATCTGGAAACTCCGATTACCTTTGCTCAGCTTCTGCGTGAAATAAACGAGATTGAGGGGCTGGAGAGAATTCGCTTTATGACTTCTCACCCCAAGGATCTTTCTGATGAGCTGATTGAGGCCATGAGAGACTGCAAAAAGGTATGCACCCATCTGCATCTGCCGCTGCAGTCAGGAAGCAGCCGCATTTTAAAGATTATGAACCGCCGCTATACTAAGGAACAGTATCTGGAGCTTGTGGACAAAATTCGCAGCGCTGTGCCGGGGATTTCTCTGACCACAGATATTATTGTGGGCTTTCCGGGGGAGACGGAGGAGGATTTTGAGGAAACTCTGGACGTGGTTCGTCGGGTACGGTATGACAGTGCCTTTACTTTTATTTACTCCAAGAGAACGGGAACGCCTGCTGCAGCTATGGAACAGGTTCCGGAGGATGTGGTGAAAAATCGGTTTGACCGGCTTTTAAAGGAGGTTCAGCAGATTTCAGCAGAGGTTTGCGGCAGAGATGAAAAAACGGTGCAGAAGGTGCTTGTGGAAAACCTGGATGACCATCAGGAGGGATATGTGACCGGCAGAATGAGCAACAATACTGTGGTTCATTTCCCTGGGGACGAGTCTCTGATTGGAAAAATTGTAGATGTTTACCTGGAGGAATCCAAGGGATTTTATTATATGGGAAAACTTAGAGAAGACGGACAGAAGAAGGAGTAACAGAACGTGGCTGGATTATCACCAATGATGGCCCAATATATGGAGACCAAAAAACAATATCAGGACTGTATTCTGTTTTATCGGCTGGGGGATTTCTACGAGATGTTTTTTGATGACGCACTGACAGCGTCAAGAGAACTGGAAATCACGCTGACTGGAAAGGAATGCGGACTGGAGGAAAGGGCGCCCATGTGCGGCGTCCCTTATCACGCTGTGGACAGCTATCTGAGCCGCCTGGTGCAGAAGGGCTATAAGGTTGCAATTGCGGAGCAGATGGAGGATCCCAAACAGGCAAAGGGACTGGTGAAGCGGGAAGTAATCCGGGTGGTGACTCCCGGCACAATTACCAGCAGTCAGGCTCTGGATGAGACAAAGAACAACTACCTGATGGCGATTGTTTATCTGGGAGACAAAATGGGAGTGTCGGTGGCTGATATTACGACCGGAGATTTTCTGGTGACGGAGGTTGGATCGGAACGCTCTCTTTTTGATGAAATTAATAAATTTTCCCCAGCAGAAATCATATATAATGATGCCTTTGCCATGTCAGGAATCAGTCTGGATGAGATGAAGGACAGATATCATTTTGCTGTTTCTGCTGTGGATTCTCATTATTTTCAGGATGAAAGCTGCAGAAAGGTGCTGAAGGAGCATTTTAAGGTAAATGGTCTGGAGGGGCTGGGCCTTGGAGATTACGACAGTGGCGTGATTGCAGCAGGAGCAGTGCTTCAGTATTTGTATGAGACACAGAAGACGACGATGGATCACCTGACTTCCATTGTGCCGTATTCCACAGGCAACTATATGGTTCTTGATTCCTCCACCAGAAGGAATCTGGAGCTTTTGGAGACCATGCGGGAAAAGCAGAAGCGCGGAAGCCTTCTCTGGGTTCTGGATAAGACAAGAACCGCCATGGGCGCCAGACTGTTAAGAACCTGGATTGAGCAGCCCCTGATTCATAAAGAAGAGATTCTGGAGCGTCAGAAGGCCATTGAAGAGCTGAATATGAATTATATCAGCAGGGAGGAACTGCGGGAATATTTAAATCCGGTTTATGATTTGGAGCGTCTGATTGGGCGCATCAGCTACAAATCTGCAAATCCCAGGGATCTGTTAGCTTTCCGCAATTCCATTGCCATGGTTCCTTACATGAAGCAGCTGCTTCAGGAGTTTACCTGTGCCAATTTAAAAGCGCTGGAGGAGGAAATGGATCCTCTGGAGGATTTAAACGATCTGATCAGCCGTGCTATTGCAGAGGAACCTCCTGTAACTGTCCGGGAAGGAGGAATTATCCGGGACGGCTTTCATGAGGAGGCAGACCGTCTGCGCCATGCAAAGACAGAGGGAAAAACATGGCTGGCGGAGCTGGAAGCCAGAGAGCGGGATAAAACGGGAATTAAGAATCTGAAGGTCAAATACAATAAGGTATTTGGATATTATTTTGAGGTAACCAATTCCTTTAAGGACCTGGTCCCTGATTATTTTATTCGCAAGCAGACTCTGACCAACGCAGAGCGTTATACAACGGATGAGTTAAAGGAGCTTGAGGATGTAATTCTGGGCGCTGAGGATAAGCTGTTTTCTCTGGAGTATGAGCTGTTTTGTCAGGTTCGGGATGCAGTAGGAGCTCAGGTGGTACGGATCCAGAAAACGGCCCGGGCGATTGCGGAAACTGATGTATATGCCTCTTTGTCTACTGTGGCCACCAGGAATGATTATGTGAAGCCTTCTATCAATGAAAAGGGTGTAATTCAGATTAAGGCAGGACGACATCCTGTGGTAGAAAAAATGATGCGGGATGATCTGTTTGTATCTAATGATACTTATCTGGATAATGGCAAAAACAGGATTTCCATTATTACTGGTCCCAATATGGCCGGCAAATCTACCTATATGCGTCAGACAGCTTTGATTGTGCTGATGGCTCAGATTGGAAGCTTTGTACCTGCATCTCAGGCCAATATCGGCATCTGTGATCGGATTTTTACAAGGGTAGGTGCGTCAGATGATCTGGCCAGCGGACAGAGTACGTTTATGGTGGAAATGACAGAGGTAGCCAATATTCTGAGAAACGCTACCAGAAACAGTCTGTTGATTCTTGATGAAATCGGACGGGGAACCAGTACCTTTGACGGTCTCAGCATTGCCTGGGCTGTGGTAGAGCATATCAGCAACACCAGGCTTTTGGGAGCAAAAACACTGTTTGCCACTCATTATCACGAGCTGACAGAGCTGGAGGGGCTGATGAGCGGGGTAAACAACTACTGTATCGCAGTCAAGGAGCAGGGCGATGATATTGTATTTCTGCGTAAAATCGTCAAGGGTGGAGCAGATAAAAGCTATGGAATTCAGGTGGCAAAGCTGGCTGGTGTCCCGGATACGGTAATTAATCGTGCGAAGGAGCTGGTGGAGCAGCTGGTAGATACGGATCTGACAGCTAGAACCAGAGAGATTGCCGGTGCAAATGCCTCTGCTTCTTCCCATAAACCAGTTCCGAAACCAGACGATGTGGAAATGAGTCAGCTGACGTTATTTGATACTGTCCGAGAGGATGATATTATCCAGGAAATCAAAGATATGGAGTTGGGAAATATGACGCCCATTGATGCGCTGAATACCCTCTACCGTCTTCAGACAAAGCTGAAAAACAGGTGGAGCGGACAGGAAGGATAGGAGAATAAACCATGCCCAATATTCATGTGCTGGATCAGAGCACGATTAATAAAATCGCAGCCGGTGAGGTCATTGAGCGTCCTGCTTCTGTGGTAAAGGAGCTTCTGGAAAATGCAGTGGATGCGAAAGCGACAGCTGTAACTGTGGAGATCCGGGATGGAGGAATTTCCTTTATTCGGGTAACGGATAATGGATGCGGAATTCCCAGGGAAGAACTTCCTCTGGCCTTTCTGCGTCATTCCACCAGTAAGATACAGTCCGTAGAGGATTTGTTTACGATCTCTTCTCTGGGCTTTCGGGGAGAGGCCTTATCCAGTATTGCAGCGGTTTCCCAGGTCGAGGTTATTACGAAGACGGCAGGCTCACTTACAGGAACCCGGTATCAGATTGAGGGCGGTCTGGAAACGGGGTGTGAGGAAATCGGTTCTCCGGATGGAACGACGTTTATTGTGAGAAACCTGTTTTACAATACGCCAGTGCGGAAGAAATTTTTGAAAACTGCTGCAACGGAAGGGGCTCATGTGGCAGATCTGGTGGAAAAAATCGCCTTATCTCATCCGGAAATTTCGATCCGGTTTATTCAGAACAATCAGAACAAGCTGCACACCTCTGGAAATCACAATGTAAAAGATATTATTTATACGGTCTTTGGCAGAGAGATTGCAGCCAGCCTGCTGCCGGTGGACAAAGCAGGTGAAGCGGTGTCGGTGAAGGGATTTATTGGAAAGCCTGTGATTGCAAGAAATAACCGGAATTTTGAAAATTATTTTATTAACGGGCGTTATATCAAAAGCGGAATTATCTGCAGGGCGATTGAGGAAGCCTACAAGCCTTATATGATGCAGCACAAATATCCCTTTACTCTTCTTCATTTTACCATTGAACCGGAGTTTCTGGATGTGAATGTACATCCGACAAAAATGGAGCTGCGGTTTCGAGACAGTGAGCTGATGTTTCGCATGGTTCGAGATGCGCTGTCTCAGGCTCTGGATCACAGAGAACTGATTCCGCAAGTGGAGCTGGAGGAAAAAAGCAGTTTCGGAGCCTTGAGGGAAGGAAAAAGAACACTGAGCGGAAAGCCGGAGCTTTCTATGGGGCGGGCATCGCAGCGTCATGAGGGGGCGGTATCTCCGGGAAGAGACGCAGGATTTCAGCCCCGGTCGAAGGACTCCGTGTGGTCAGGAGAGAGCAGCCGGGCAGCAGGAGCCAGACAGATTCAGCCGGAGTTTGGACTGCTGAAATCAAAAGAGACGAAAGTGTCAGAGCTTAGACCGCTGAAGCAGGAAGGAACGCGGGAACTGGAATTTGGACCGCTGAAGCAGGAAGAAGCGAGAAAGCCGGGACTTAGACCGCTGAGACAAACAGAGACGAAAGAACCGGAGCTTAAAAATCCGGAGGAGTCCGTCTGCGTGGTAAAGGACGAGAGAGCTGCCTACGGCAGCACAAATTCTTCTTCGTCTGATGAGAAGCACAGGGAGGTTAACGAAGAGCTGACTGCCCTGCTTTTAGGCAGCAGGGAAACAGCTTCCCCCATAGACGTACAGACAGAAGAAAAGTGCGAGGAAGAAAAACAGGGGCAGCAAATGGACCTCTTTGAGGAAAAGCTTCTGGATGAAAAGAGCCGGAGCCGACACAAGCTGATTGGACAGCTGTTTGACACCTACTGGCTGGTAGAGTTTAATCAAAGCCTTTACATTATTGATCAGCATGCGGCTCATGAAAAGGTGTTGTATGAAAAAACCATGGCGACACTGAAAACAAGGCAGTATACCTGTCAGATGGTAAATCCGCCGATTATTCTGACTCTTGGCAGCAGGGAGCAGGTAATGCTGCAGCAGAACCTTCGTTATTTTACGGATATCGGGTTTGAGATTGAACCCTTTGGAGGACGGGAATTTGCAGTTCGCGGAGTTCCGGACAATCTCTTTTCCATAGCAAAAAAGGATTTGCTGATGGAGATGATTGACGGCCTTTCTGACGACGGAATGGCGGGAAATCCTGACATGATATATGAAAAAGTAGCTTCCATGTCCTGTAAGGCGGCGGTAAAGGGAAATCACCATATGAGTGCGGCAGAGGCAGACCGTCTGATTGACCAGCTTTTGGAGCTGGATAATCCTTATGCGTGCCCCCACGGGCGTCCGACCATTGTTTCTATGACAAAATATGAGCTGGAAAAGAAATTCAAGCGGATTGTCTGACAGAATCAGAGGATGAGCGTGGAGGAAAATGGAAAGGAGTTCATGTGAAAAAGAAATTGATTGTGCTGACCGGGCCTACAGCGGTGGGAAAAACGGAGCTGTCAATCAGCCTGGCAAAGGCTGTGAACGGAGAGATTATCAGTGCAGATTCTATGCAGGTATACCGTCATATGGATATTGGCTCTGCCAAAATTATGCCTGAGGAAATGGACGGGATTCGCCATCATCTGATTGATGTTCTGGAGCCCTGGGAAGAATTTAATGTAACCAGGTTTCAGGCCATGGCAAGGGAGGCGATGGAGGGGATTTATGCCCGGGGCCATGTTCCCATTGTAACAGGGGGAACCGGATTCTATATTCAGGCGCTGGCCTATGGCATTGATTTTACAGAAAATGAGGATACCTCTCATATTCGGGAGGAGCTGGAGAAGGAAGCAAAAGAAAAAGGGCCGGAATATCTGCACGGGCTTCTCCAGCAGGTGGATCCGGATTCGGCAGAGGCGATTCATCCCAATAATGTAAAACGTGTGATTCGGGCGATTGAGTTTTACCGCTTAACAGGACAGCAGATTTCCGGCCACAACCGGAAGGAGCGGCAGAAAGAATCTCCTTATGATTTATACTATTACGTTTTAACCTGTGAGCGCGAAAGACTGTACCGCCGTATTGAACAGCGGGTGGATCAGATGCTGGAAGCAGGTCTGATAGAGGAGGTTCGCCGATTAAAGGAAATGGGATGTACCAGGACGATGGTGGCTATGCAGGGACTGGGCTATAAGGAAATCCTTGACTATCTGGACGGCAGATGCACCTTAGATGAGGCAGTTTATGTGCTGAAAAGGGACACCAGGCATTTTGCCAAGCGTCAGCTGACCTGGTTCCGCAGAGAGCGGGATGTAAGATGGATAAAGCTGGAGGATTATGAATTCGATAAATCCAGGATTCTGGAAGGGATTCTGAATAATATGGAAAAGACTTCGGAATAGGAAGAAGCGAAAAAGCATTAAGAAAATAACAGAAGAATGACAAATCAGGAGGAAGGAATTATGGAATTAGAGGCAATGTATGAAGGTCTTGGGATTACCCCGGCTGTGCAGAATTTCTGCACAGAGATAGAGGCACAGTTAAAGGAGCGGTTTGAGGCGATTGATGAAACTGCAGAGTATAACCAGATGAAGGTGTTAAAAGCCATGCAGGAGGCCAGAGTCAGTGATATTCACTTTGCAGCGACTACCGGATATGGATATAATGATCTGGGCCGTGATGTTCTGGAGGAGGTGTATGCCAAGGCCTTTCATGGTGAAAGTGCACTGGTTCGCCCTCAGCTTATCAGTGGAACTCATGCTCTTCATGTGGCTCTTTCCGGAAATCTTCGTCCAGGCGATGAACTTCTTTCACCTGTTGGAAAGCCCTATGATACTCTGGAGGAGGTAATTGGAATCCGTGATTCTGTAGGCTCCTTAAAGGAATACGGAGTGGTGTACCGCCAGGTGGATTTATTAGAGGATGGTTCCTTTGATTTTGAAAATATCAGAAAAGCAATCAATGAGAAAACAAAGCTGGTAACGATTCAGCGTTCTAAGGGCTATGCCACCCGTCCTACTTTGTCTGTAGAAAAAATCGGCCAGCTGATTTCTTTTGTAAAGAGTGTGAAGCCGGATGTTATCTGTATGGTGGACAACTGCTACGGAGAATTTGTAGAACGGATAGAGCCCACTGATGTAGGTGCAGACATGATTGTAGGTTCTCTGATTAAGAATCCTGGAGGCGGTCTGGCTCCTATCGGAGGTTATATTGTGGGACGCAAAGACTGTATCGACCGGGCTTCCTATCGTTTAAGTGCACCGGGACTTGGAAAAGAGGTGGGAGCGAGCCTGGGATTGAATCAGTCCTTTTATCAGGGCCTGTTCTTATCACCGACGGTTGTGGCAGGCGCTTTAAAGGGAGCTATTTTTGCAGCTAATATTTATGAAAAGCTGGGCTTTGCTGTTGTACCGAACGGAAGTGAATCCCGCCATGATATTATCCAGGCTGTTACTTTTGGAACTCCGGAGGGAGTGATTGCTTTCTGTCAGGGAATTCAGGCAGCAGCGCCGGTAGACAGCTTTGTAACGCCAGAGCCGTGGGATATGCCGGGATACGATGCTCCGGTTATTATGGCAGCAGGCGCATTTGTTCAGGGCTCTTCTATTGAACTTTCTGCAGACGGCCCCATCAAACCGCCTTATGCGGTTTATTTCCAGGGAGGCCTGACCTGGTATCATGCCAAGCTGGGAATTATGAAATCTATGCAGAAAATGGTAGATGCGGGAATTATTAATACATTCTAAAGATTTCCATTTTTTGTATACAGAGCTTGTGTTTTGTGGTAAACTAAGACACGGATTCATTTCCTGTTTCGTACCGGAGAGTCACGTAAGGAGGAAATGATGAGACATATGAAAATGAAAGAACTGCCAAACAGTTCCAGACCCTATGAGCGGTGTATGAGGGAGGGCGCAGAACATCTGACAGACGCAGAGCTTCTGTCCATTATTCTCCGCACCGGCTCAAAGGGGGAGAACTCTCTGGAACTGGCAGAACGGATTCTGGCCTTAAACTGCCCTGGAGAGGGTATTTTAGGGCTTTTGCATCTTTCCCTGCCGCAGCTTATGTCTGTGAAGGGAATCGGAAAGGTGAAGGGAGTTCAGCTGATGTGTATTGGTGAGCTTTCCCGCAGAATCTGGAAAAAGAAGCATATGGAAAGAGTTATGCGATTTGAGGAACCGGAACAGGTTGCAGCATATTACCGGGAGGATCTGCGGCATATGGAGCAGGAGCAGTTTTTCCTGATGATGTTTAATACCCGGCAAATGCTGATTGGAGAGCGGATGATGTCCAAGGGCACTGTCAACGCTTCCTTAGCCGGTACCAGAGAGATCTATATTGAGGCACTGCGCTATCAGGCTGTGAGTCTGATTCTGGTGCACAATCACCCCAGCGGAGATCCGGAGCCCAGCAAAGAGGATATTCTATTAACAGAACGGGTTCGCAAGGCCGGAGAGCTTATGGGGATCCGCCTTTTGGATCATATTGTGATTGGAGACAGCGCGTATGTCAGTATGAAAGAACGAGGATTGTTATAAATGGAGTCAAAACGCAGTAAATACGTTTTAATTGGTCTGTCTGTATTCTGCATTATTTTGATAGTGGTCACGTCTTTTGTGGATGGTTTTTTGAATCCACTGAGAACCAGTATCGGATTTTTTCTGAACCCTATTCAGTCAGGCGTTAATAAAGCAGGAACGTCCCTGTACAACGGGATCAGCAATTTCAGCAGGCTAAAGAGTGCCATGGATGAAAAAGAGGTTCTTCAGGCTCAGATTGATCAGCTGATTGAGGAAAACAGCCGCCTTCAGTCTGAACAGTTTGAACTGGAGCGTCTGCGTCAGCTTTATGATTTGGATCAGGAATATATGCAGTATGAAAAAATCGGCGCCCGGGTCATTGCCAAGGATTCTGGAGACTGGTTCCAGGTATTCCGCATTGATAAGGGAGCTGCAGATGGAGTCCGGGTAGATGCCAATGTTATGGCCGGAGGCGGTCTGGTAGGCATTGTCACGGATGTAGGGGCTCACTATGCCACAGTACGTTCGATTATTGACGATGTAAGCCGCGTCAGCGCTATGGCTCAGCAGTCGGGCGATTCCTGTATTGTGGCCGGGGATCTGACTCTGTTTGGAGAAGGCCGTCTCAGGATTACCAATATTGCTACAGATGGAGATATTAAAAATGGAGACAGAATTGTTACGTCTAATATCAGCTCTAAGTTTCTGCCAGGAATTTTGATTGGATATGCGTCTGACATTACAACAGATTCCACCAGACTGACGAAATCCGGATATCTGGTTCCTGTAGCGCAGTTTGACAGTCTCCAGGAGGTTTTGGTGGTTACACAGCTGAAGGCGGAGATGACACAGGATGAGCTGATTAAGGCTCATATCAGCCAGCAGGAAGGAGAAGGCACAGCCCAGGACGGATCCGGTGAAAGTACGGCTGAAAACGAGGAAGTGGAGTCATCCACAGCAGAGATCCCGGAACGCGGGGAAGAAGAGTCAGAGAGCCGTCCGGCAGAAACCGCTGCTCCTCTAGAGACGGAGGCTGAAAGGCAGGAGCGAGAGACAGAGCCACCAGTAAACAGAGAGACTGCGCCAGCCCGCAGGGAAAACGGAGAAGGTATTCAGAACCAGCAGGAACAGACGACTTCTTCTCAGGGAGAGGTTCAGATTCAGGCATTTCCTGGGCTGCAGGGAGAACAGGCTTCTCCGGTTCCCCCTGGGACAGGCCCGTCAGGTCAGGGGGAATAAACATGAAACGGTTTTTAATCAACGTGCTGCTGCTGGTACTGGCATTTACCATTCAGAATTGTGTGATTCCGCTGATTCCTTTTTTGTCGGCATCACCGAACCTGCTGCTGATTCTGACCTTTTCCTTTGGTTTTATCTATGGAAAAGAGGCGGGGATGTATTATGGTCTTGTGGCAGGGATTCTTCTGGATTTGTTTTACAGCGGTCCGTTCGGATTTTTTACCCTGCTGTTTGTGAATGTTGGTTATTTTAATGGCATCTGCACCAAATACTATTACGAGGATTATATCAATCTGCCGCTGGCAATGAGCCTGGTAAACGAACTGATTTATAACGTATATATTTATGTGTTCCGGTTTCTGATTAGAAACCGTCTGGATATTTTTTATTATGTGCGGGAGATTGTGATTCCGGAGACTATTTTTACGGTAGTTACTACATTGCTGATTTACCGGTTCTTTCTGTTTACAAACAGAAGACTGGAAGAGATGGAAAACAGGAGAGACTGAAAAACGTGCTGAAGGATTTACTGGAAATATTACGGGAAACAGCAAAAAAGATATTGGGTTCACGAATTTTTGCGCTGGCGCTGATGTTCACCGGTATGTTTGCCATTCTGATTTTCAAGCTGTTTGACTTGCAGATTGTCAATGGAGAAAAGTACCTGGATGAGTATGTTCAGCTGACGGCCAAGACGGTGGATACACCGGGAACCCGCGGCAATATTTATGATCGCAATGGCAGGCTTCTTGCTTATAATGAGCTGGCCTATGTTGTCAGCATTCAGGACACAGGAGCTTATCCGGACAGCGCATCTATGAATAATATGCTGTTAAAGCTTGTGCATATTCTCAACCGTCACGGATATCGGGCAGAGGGACGTCTGGAAATTGCACTGAATGAAAATGGAGAGATGGTTTATACCTCCGGTTCCGGAGCGGCAGTGAAACGGTTTCTCCGGGATTATTATGGCAGGCGTTCTGTGGATGAGCTGAAGCCCGAGGAGGCTTCAGCCACCGCCCGGGAGGCTTTTGAAACCAGGTACAACCGGTACAAGCTGGGCGAAATGAAGGATGAAAACGGGAATCCTGTAATTTTGACAGATGACGAAGCTCTGCAGATTGTGGATATCCGGTATACCATGTCGCTGATTGCATATAAAAAATACGAAACCAGCATGATTACGGGACAGATAGACGAGGAAACTGTGGCAGATATCATGGAGCATATGGATGAACTTCAGGGTGTTGGAATTGAGCAGACGACTATCCGCAAATACAATGACAGCGTTTATTTTGCCCCTATTATCGGATATACGGGAAAGGTGCAGGAGGAACAGCTTCAGGAGCTGCAGAAGGAAAATCCGGATTACGATATTAACGATGTTGTGGGAAGAACCGGTATTGAGTCGTCTATGGAGCTGGAGCTTCAGGGAGGAAAGGGACACACAGAGCTGATTGTCAATAACATGGGAAGTGTTATGGAGGTTGTTTCTGAGGTTCAGCCTACAACGGGAAATGATATTTATCTGACGATTGACCGGGATCTTCAGGTGGGAATTTATCATCTGATTGAACAGCAGCTGGCGGGAATTCTGGCAGATGGACTTGTAAATGAGGACGTAGATGCCATGGATGCAGTAGATGCTTCCAAAATCAAGATTCCAGTAAAGGATGCGTATTATCAGCTGATTAACAACAACGTACTTTCGCTGAGTAAAATGGCTCTGGAGGATGCCTCTGACATTGAAAAGGAAATTTACCGGATTTACCGGAATTCAGAAGCTGCGATCCTTGAGCAGCTTCGCTATGAGCTGATGAGCGAGCATGCAGCCGTAATGAAGGATCTTCCCCAGGATATGATGGCTTACATGGTTTATATCTACAACTATCTTTCATCCAGCGAGGTAGGAATTATTAACGAAAAAAATATTGATACGGCAAGTGATACCTACAATGCCTGGAAAAAGGATGAAATCAGCCTACGGGATTATCTTTACAGAGGAATTGCAGACGGATGGATTGATACTACCAAGCTGGAGGTAGAAAGCAAGTATTCCAGCGCGGATGATATTTATGGTGTGCTGGTGGAATATGTTCTGAGCCATCTGGAGGGAGATATCAGCTTTACCAAGCTGATTTACCGCTATCTGATTAATAATGGTGTGATTACAGGGAAACAGCTGTGTCTGGCTCTGTATGCCCAGGGGGTTCTTCCGTATGATGAGAATCAGGTACATCTTCTGACGGTCAACGGAAATGATTATGCGTTTAGCTTTATCCGGGATAAAATTAAAAATATTGAACTGACACCGGCTCAGCTGGCTCTGGATCCTTGTACGGCAGGCGTGGTAATTACAGATGTGAATACAGGCGAGGTTCGGGCGCTGGTTACCTACCCCAGCTACGACAACAATAAAATGTCAGGCACTGTAGACGCGGCCTATTACAGCCAGCTGACCAATGATTTATCTCTTCCGCTCTATAACAATGCCACACAGGCAAAGAAGGCGCCGGGCTCTACCTTTAAACCAATAACAGCCATTGCCGGTCTGGAGGAGGGCGTGATTGGCCTGGAGGAAACCATTGAGTGTACCGGCGAATACACAGAGGTAAGTCCTGCGATCAAATGCTGGATTTATCCTGGGCGCCATGGCCCTCTGAACGTAGTGGGAGGAATTGCCAATTCCTGTAACTATTTCGTAGCAGAGGTGGCTCACCGGCTTTCTACAAATAAGGATACTTTGATTTATTCTACGGATATGGGAATCGGCAAGCTTCGGGAATATGCTTCCATGTTTGGTCTGGACCGGCCGTCCGGCATTGAAATTCCGGAAAGTATGCCGGAAATGACCACAGAGGATCCGGAGCGTTCTGCCATGGGACAGGGAACCAATTCCTATTCCAATGTTCAACTTTCCCGTTATGTGGCAGCGATTGCCAATCGGGGAACGGTATTTGATTTGAGCCTTCTGGATAAGATGACAGATTCTGAAGGCAATTTGATTCAGGATTACACACCGGAGGTGACCGGTCATGTTGAGATAGCAGATTCTACCTGGGATGCAGTCCAGCAGGGAATGCGGGGCGTAGTAGCAGACGGTTCTGCGAAAAAGATTTTCCAGAACCTGGAGGTGGATATTGCAGGTAAAACAGGTACGGCTCAGGAGATCCGAACCAGAGGAAACCATGCATTCTTTATCTCATATGGACCTTATACCAACCCGGAAATTTGTGTAACGGTAAATATCCCTTATGGATATTCTTCGTCCAATGCGGCCATGGTCGCAAAGAACGTATACCGCTTCTACTACGGATATACCGATTTGGATTACATTTTAAACACCGGCGCGCTGGATGTTTCCAATGTAACCATCGGAGACTGATATTTTCAATGGAAAGCGGGGAAAAAAGTTGAAAAACAAAATTGTGATCAAAAGCAGCAAGTCAGGCATGACAGTTATCCTTGATCCCGACTGTGGATTTGAGGAGCTGATTGCTGAGCTGGCAGCCAAATTCCGGGAAAATGCCAGATTCTGGGGAAATATCCAGATGGCGCTGATGCTGGAGGGAAGAGAGCTTACTTCCAAAGAAGAATTTCAGATTGTAAACACGATTACAGAGAATTCCGGTGTGGAGATTTTGTGTCTGATTGATCATGATGCAAACCGGATTGAGCGGTGCGAAAAAGCCCTGAACCAGAAGCTGATGGAGCTGTCTGCCCGGACAGGTCAGTTTTATCGTGGAAATCTTCATCGGGGAGAAGCACTGGAATCAGAAGCCAGCATTGTGGTGATAGGAGATGTTCAGCATGGTGCCAGAGTAACGGCAAAAGGAAACATTATTATTCTGGGAGAACTGCGTGGGACAGTTCACGCTGGGGTTTCCGGAAACCGGGAAGCGGTTGTGGCTGCCATGGAAATGGCGCCTCTTCAGATCAAAATTGCTGATCTTAGTATGCATTATGGCGATAAGGGCAGAAAACTGGGGCGCGGTCCGATGATAGCAAGTGTTGAAAATTGTAATATTTGTACGAAAGCCATAAAAAAATCTTATTTTAGTATATTAAATTTGAATTAATACTGGAAATATTTGTGATTTTCATGTAAAATGGATAGGTAGAAAATTTTCAGGAGGATAGCTATGAGCGAAGTCATGGTAATTACTTCTGGAAAAGGCGGGGTCGGCAAGACTACCACCACTGCCAACATCGGAACAGGTCTGGCATTGCTGGGCTACAGCGTTGTGCTGATTGATACAGATATCGGCCTGCGTAATCTAGATGTGGTAATGGGACTGGAAAACCGGATTATTTACAATCTGGTGGATGTGGTAGAAGGCAATTGCCGTATGAAGCAGGCCCTGATAAGAGACAAAAGATGTCAAAACCTTTATCTGCTGCCGTCAGCCCAGACCAGGGACAAGTCCTCTGTGAATCCGGGACAGATGCGTAAGCTTGTGGAGGATTTGAGAGAAGAGTTTGACTATATTCTTCTGGACTGCCCAGCCGGAATTGAGCAGGGCTTCCAGAACGCCATAGCCGGTGCAGACCGAGCTTTGGTGGTGACAACACCTGAGGTATCAGCCATTCGTGACGCAGATCGCATCATCGGCCTTCTGGAGGCTTCCCAGATGCAGGAGATTGACCTGATTGTGAATCGTGTACGGATGGATATGGTGCGGAGAGGAGATATGATGTCCGTAGCAGACGTAGCCGATATCCTGGCAGTGAATGTCATAGGAGCGGTACCGGATGACGAGGACGTTGTGATCTCTGCAAATCAGGGGGAACCTTTGGTAGACACAGATACTGTGGCCGGGCAGGCATATTTAAACATCTGCAAACGAATCACAGGAGAATCTGTTCCATTTCTTGATTTGGATCCTCATCGGGGAATTCTGGTTCGCATTTCCGGCTTTTTGAAAAGAGCATAGGAGGGCGTGCCATGATGAGACAGATGATGTTGTTTCACAAAAGCAATTCCGGAGCGATTGCGCGCAGCCGTCTGAAGCTTCTTCTGGTGGCGGATAAAGCGTATTTAAGTCCGGGGTTGTTAAGCCGGATCCGAGACGATCTGGTTGTGGTTCTGTCCCGCTATGCTGAGGTGGATTCTGGACAGATGGATCTGCGCCTGACCAGAATGGAAGCTGCGGGAACCAGAGAAGGACTGCCTGTTCTGTCTGCTACCTTCCCTATCCGTCAATTTACAGCTAAGAGGAATGAAGAATGTTTTTAAATTATAACTTCAGGAATTACAACTACCGTTTATTCCTTTATGTGTTACTGCTGAATATTCTGGGGGTCCTTTTGATTAGAAGTGCGACAAATCAGGATATGGCTGTAGTTGGGAAACAGATTATGGGAATTGCTGTGGGGCTGGTGCTTGTAATAGGACTGTCCCTGTTAGATTACCACAAAGTTCTGTCCCTTGCTCCATTTATATATGGGATTTGTATTGCAGGACTGATTGCAGTACTTGTAGCCGGAGTCAGCCGCGGAGGTGCAACCAGATGGCTTGTGCTTCCGGGAATTGGACAGATACAGCCTTCGGAATTTGCAAAAATTGGCCTGATCGTATTCTTCTCCTGGTTTTTTTCAAAAAATCAGGAGAAGATCAACCGGCCGACTGTGCTGGCTCTTGGCGCAGCTTTGTATCTGATGGTGTTTCTTCTGATTTATGAACCGCCGGACCTTTCAACGGATTTGGTAACTATGTTTGTTTTTCTATGTATACTGTTTGCAGCCGGTATCAGTTACCGCTGGATTTTAGGCGGGTTCGCTGTGGTAATTCCTTGCGGCGTTTTGTTTGTTTATCTGCTGCAGTATCATATGGTTCCTTTTCTCCATGAATATCAGGCGAAACGGATTTTGGCATTTGTGAATCCCAGTCAATATGCAGAAGCAAATTTACAGCAGAAAAATTCCATTATGGCTATTGGATCAGGTATGCTTCATGGAAAAGGACTGAATAATAATACGCTGGCTTCCGTTAAAAACGGAAATTTTCTTTCAGAGGAACAGACGGATTTTATATTTGCGGTTGTTGGTGAGGAGCTTGGTTTTATCGGCTGCGCTCTGGTGATTCTTCTGATTGCCCTGATTGTTTTTGAATGTCTGATTATGGCAGCCAGAGCAAAGGATATGGCTGGAAAGCTTCTCTGTGTAGGGCTGGCAGGACAGCTGGCCTTTCAGAGCTTTTCCAATATTGCAGTAGCAACCGGGATTTTTCCCAATACAGGACTTCCTCTTCCTTTTATCAGCTACGGAGTCAGTTCCCTGATAGGAAGTTATTTTGGTATTGGTATAGCATTAAATGTTGGACTTCAACGAAGAAACAGTAACTACTAAAGGAGGTTATTTATCATATGAATATCGGTTTGATTGCACATGATTCCAAGAAAAAGCTGATGCAGAATTTCTGCATTGCATACAGAGGCATACTTTCTAAGCATGAACTTTATGCGACAGGAACAACAGGCCGTTTGGTAGAGGAGGTTACCAACCTGAATGTCCATAAGTACCTGGCAGGTCATCTGGGCGGTCAGCAGCAGCTGGCATCCCAGATCGAGCATAATGAGATGGATATGGTGATTTTTCTTCGGGATCCGCTGACGCCAAAGTCTCATGAGCCTAATGTAAATGATGTAGTGCATTTGTGTGATACCTACAATATTCCCCTTGCCACCAATCTGGCTACAGCAGAGCTGCTGATTCGCGCTCTTGGCCGCGGTGATTTGGAATGGCGTGAGATGTATCGATAGGAGAATATGCTTTGAAACAGATGTGCAGATATTATCCGGCCCTGGCCGCGGTGGCTTTTCTGCTGTCTGGCTGCGGACAGAAGGATGCAGTTTATGACTATGGACCGGAAAAAATGACAGCAATGATTGAACAGATACCGGATGAACGGCTGCAGGCGCCTTCTTTTGCATCAGATCTTTGTGTGATTATGGGAGATGAACCGGAGCCGGACAGTACCGTGACTGCTAAGGCCGCAGGCGTTTTTTCTCTGAAAGACGGAGAGGTTTTGATTCAGAAAAATCCATATGAGAGAATGAATCCTGCAAGTATTACAAAAATTATGACAGCTTTGATTGCTGTTCGGGACGGTGATTTGAAGGAATCGGTTACTGTGGGACAGGAAACAGTGATTACAGAGCCGGGAGCATCTCTTTGCCACATTGCGCCTGGAGATACTTTGTCGATGGAGCAGCTGCTTTACGGTCTGATGCTTCCCTCTGGAAATGACGCTGGTGCGGCCATTGCCGTTCATATGGCAGGGAGTATTGAGGCATTTGCGGAGGAAATGAATAAAACCGCACATCAGCTGGGGGCAGTGGACACCCATTTCACAAATCCTCATGGCCTTACTGATGAAAATCATTATACAACTGCCTATGATCTCTATCTGATTTTTCAGGAAGCTATGAAGTATCCTGAATTTCAGAAAATTGTTGGAACAGTTAGCTATACTGCCACGTATACAGATGGAAGCGGTGCTGTGAAAATGCAGAAGTGGGAAAACAGTAACCGATATTTAAGCGGAAATGTGGCAGCGCCGGAGGGGGTTACGGTTTTGGGAGGAAAAACAGGAACCACACAGGCGGCTGGCTCCTGTCTGATTCTCGGGTGTCAGGATAACAGCGAGAGCCAATATGTGGCGGTGATCTTAAAAGCAGAGAACCGAGGCACTCTGTACGAAAACATGACAAATATAATTCAGAAAATTGTCAATTAGACATTGCACATTTTAGAGATTTGTACTATAATTAGTTTAATATCAAAAGACTTTTTATACAAATTAAATAACTCAAGGAGGAGATTCATATGGTTCAGATTATCGCAGGCAGAAAAGGAAAGGGCAAAACAAAACATCTGTTGGATATGGCTAATGACAGTATTAAGAAAGCGATTGGTTCCATTGTTTATCTGGATAAGAGTTCCAAGCACATGTATGAGCTGAATAACCGGATTCGTCTGATCAATGTGAACGAGTTTCCGATTACTACCAGCCAGGGATTCGTAGGCTTTATCAGTGGTATTATTTCACAGGATCATGATATTGAAACCATGTTCCTGGACAGTTTCCTGAAGCTTGCCTGCTTAGAGGGCGAGGATATCAGCGAGACGATTGCTACTCTGGAAAATCTCAGTGCGAAATATGATGTGAACTTTGTTTTAAGCGTTTCCATGGACGCTGGCGAGATGCCGGAACAGGTTCAGAAAGACATCGTTATTTCCCTGTAATACATAGAACACGGGATTACATAAGAAAGTACGACAGCCGACAGGAAAACTGCCGGCTGTTTTTCTTTGATGCTTGCACTTTTTGGGCACAGCTTTTATAATAGACAGGTACAGCTTTACTGTTCGGGAGGAGAGACAGCTTGGCAAAGAAAAAGAACAAGAAAATTATACGCTACCGCCATCCAAGAAATATTAATGTAGGGATGATTATTTTTGCCATTATTTTTGTTTATATGGCCTTCAGCGTTTATACTTATATGAAAAAAGATAAAATACAGTTTTATGAGGTGGCAGAGGGAAGCATTGTCAACGACTACCAGCACACAGGAATGATCTTGCGGGAGGAGCGGGTAGAAACAGCAGATCGCTCAGGATATATTAATTATTATGTCCGTGAGGGAAAACGCGCGGCCATCGGAACTCGGGTTTATTCTATTGACGAGACAGGAAGCATGGCGGATTTTCTGGAGGAAAATCCAGAGGCAAATGTGACTCTGACAGAGGCAAATCTGGCAGATATCAAGCGTCAGCTTTCTTCGTTTGCTCTTTCTTATTCCGGAAGAGGTTTTAGTGAAATGTATGATCTTCAGTACTCCCTGGAGGCTGCAGTTCTGGAATATGTAAATTTCAATTCCCTTGGAAATCTGGATGCGCTGCTTCAGCAGACGGGTATTTCTCTACAACAGGTTACGGCTCCTGTTTCCGGAGTGATTTCCTATGCTATTGACGGATATGAGCAGCTGGAAGCCTCTCAGGTGACAGCGGAAATATTTGACCGTTCCGGTTATTCCAAGGCAATTACAAAAGCAGGACGTCTGATTGAACAGTCTGCTCCAGTATATAAACTGGTAACCTCTGATGACTGGAGCATTGTCTTTCCGCTTTCAGAATCAGATGTGCAGGAGTATACAGGAAGGACACAGCTTCATGTGACTTTTTCCTCTAATGATTTGGAAACAGACGGCAGCTTTTCTATTATTACAGGAGCAGACGGAGCCTCATACGGTAAACTGGACTTTAGTCAGTATATGGTACAGTTTGTCAGTGACAGGTATGTGAATTTTGAGGTTTCTGTGGACAGTACAGAGGGGCTGAAGATTCCTGTGACAGCTGTGACTACGAAAAATTTCTACCTGGTTCCTCTGGAATATATGGTTCAGGGCGGAGATATCTCAGCGCCGGGCTTTCTAAAAGAAATTTATACAGAAAACGGATCGGAAACAGAGTTTACTCCTGCGACAATCTATTATTCTACAGAAGATTATTTTTACATTGATATGGGCGAAAATGCGCCTTTAAAGGCTGGAGATTATGTGGTAAAGCCAGATTCACAGGATCGATATCAGATTGGCTCCAGTGCATCGCTTCAGGGTGTATACAATATCAATAAAGGATATGCTGTGTTTAAGCAGATTGAGATTTTAAATTCAAATGACGAATATTATACTATAAAGAAAGGGACCAGCTATGGACTGTCTGTTTATGATCATATTGTATTAAATGCAGACACTGTCTATGAGGGAGAGCTGATTTATCAATAGGTGAAGCAGATGAAGAATGATAGAATCAACAGCAGTATACAGGAACATATAAAAGAAGTAGAGAGGAAAATTGAGGAGGCCTGTGCCAGAGGCAATCGAAATAGGGAGGATATTACCCTGATTGCAGTCAGTAAAACAAAGCCATTGGAGGATCTTATTGAGGCATATGAAGCCGGATGTCGTGATTTTGGAGAAAATAAGGTACAGGAAATTCTGGAAAAGGCTCCGAAAATGCCGCCGGATGCCAGATTTCATATGATTGGACATTTACAGCGAAATAAAGTAAAGCAGGTTCTTCCGCATGTAGTGATGATTCATTCTGTGGACTCTGTACGTCTTGCAGAGCAGATTCAGCAGGAGGCCAAAAAGCTGGGCAAAACGATGAATGTGCTTTTAGAGGTCAATGTGGCAAAAGAAGAAAGTAAATTTGGTTTTTATCCGGAGCAGGTAATGGATGCTGTAGAGACCATCAGTAAATTTTCTCATGTGCGGATACAGGGATTGATGACGATTGCGCCATTTGTAGAGGAGCCGGAAGAAAATAGAGAAGTTTTTCAAAAATTATATCAATTATCTGTTGACATCAAAAAGAAAAACATTGATAATGTTAATATGTGTGTGCTTTCCATGGGAATGACTGGAGATTATCAGGTTGCCATTGAAGAGGGCGCATCCATGATTAGAGTGGGCACCGGTATTTTTGGTGCAAGATAAGGATTGGAGAGAGAATAAGTTATGAGTCTTTTAAGTAAGCTGATGGATACCATGCGGTTAAACCCCGATGAGGATGAAGAATATTTTGGACCTGAAGATGAATATGAGGCAGACAGGCCTGCCAAGCGCAGCCCTTTTTCTTCCAGAGATGACGGAGAAGGATATGACGAAGGGGCAGAGGATTCCAAGCCACGATTCTTTTCACGGTCATCAAAGGTAGTTCCCATGAAAAAAATGGAGGTATCCCTGATTAAGCCCACTTCGATCGAAGATGCCCGGGAAATTTGTGATTATCTTCTGGCCGGTAAGGCAGTTGTGTTAAATATGGAAGGAATCCATACAGAAGTAGCGCAGCGCATTATTGATTTTACATCAGGAGCAACCTACTCCATGAATGGAAATCTTCAGAAGATTTCCAGTTATATTTTTATTGCAACACCCGAAACCGTGGGACTTTCCGGAGATTTTCAGGACCTGCTAAACAGCGGTGCTCTGGATGTAGCCGGTTTGAATATCCGGATTTGACAGAGTTCATAGGGCAGTCTGAAGACTGCCCTTTTTGCGTCCGGGAGGAAATTATATACGGCCGGAAGGGGCTGTACAGCAGAAAATGGAGGAAATCATTATGGCAAGAAGAATGACCGTTCACAGAGATGGAAATGCGATCTATGATATTGTAATACAGTCTTCTTTTGATTATCTGGGACAGGAGGTAAAGGCGCTTTCCGTTGAGGGAAGAAAGCTGTGTATTGTGACAGACAGCAATGTAGCGCCGCTTTATCTGGAGCAGGTGGAGGAACAGCTGCGGCCCTGCTGCGGACAGACAGATGCATTTGTTTTTCCTGCAGGAGAAGAACACAAAAATCTGGATACAGTAAAAAGTCTTTATGAATTTTTGATTCTCAGGCATTATGACCGGGGAGATATGCTGGTGGCTTTAGGCGGCGGTGTAACTGGAGATCTTTGCGGATATGCGGCAGCAACCTATTTAAGAGGAATTCGCTTTATTCAGGTGCCGACAACCCTGCTTTCGCAGGTTGATTCCAGTATTGGGGGAAAGACAGGCGTTGATTTTGATGCATACAAAAACATGGTAGGCGCCTTTCATATGCCTGCTCTTGTATATACCAGTACAGGAAGTCTGCTGACTCTGTCTGATGAACAGTATTCCTGCGGTATGGGCGAGATTGTGAAGCACGGACTGATTAAGGACAGATCCTATTATCTTTGGCTGATGAATCATGCAGAGGAAATTCGCAAAAGAAATTTGGATATTTGCGAGGAAATGATTTTTATCAGCAATCAGATCAAACGAAATGTGGTAGAGCAGGATCCAACGGAAAAGGGTGAGAGAGCGCTGCTGAATTTTGGACATACGCTTGGTCATGCGATTGAAAAACTGATGAATTTTAAATTGATGCACGGTCAGTGCGTAGCTTTGGGCAGTGCTGCTGCGGCCTGGATTTCTGCAGAGCGGGGATATATTACCAGTGAGGAAGCCAAGACAGTAAAGGAAGCAATGGCTATGTTCGGTCTTCCGGTATCCTTGGATGGCATGAACCTGTCTTTTCCGGAAATTATTGAAACAACCAAAAGTGATAAGAAAATGGATTCCGGTGTGATTAAATTTATTTTGTTAAAACAAATTGGAGAAGCCTATGTAGATCGTACAGTTACGGAAACGGAAATGATAAGCGGACTGGAGTGGCTGAAGAATGGAAAAGAAACAGCAGGAGGCAAATATGAAAAATAAAGCAGGGAACCTTTTATCATGGGTAGCTAGTTCTGCAGTGCTTATCGGGATTGATCAGTATACAAAGGCGCTGGCAGTAGCCCGTTTAAAGAATCAGCAGCCTTTTGTAATTCTGGATGGAGTGTTTGAATTTCTGTATTCGGAAAACCGGGGAGCTGCTTTTGGACTGATGCAGGGACGTCAGGACTTTTTCTTCCTGATTGGAATTGTGGTTCTGGCTGTGGCAGGATACGCCATGCTTCGGATGCCGGGATGGCAGGAAAAAAGATATCACTGGCTGAAGCTCTGTGTGATTATGATTACAGCTGGTGCAGTAGGAAATATGATTGATCGGGTATCTCAGGGATATGTAGTAGATTTTCTTTATTTCAAACTGATTAATTTCCCGATTTTTAATGTTGCAGATATTTATGTGACAACAGCAACAGCTCTTCTTTTTGTTGTACTTTGTTTTTATTATAAAGAAGAGGAATTGGATATTTTTCGTTTTTCAAAGAGAGGAGAGGTCCATTGACAGAGGAATTTAAGGCAGAGTACACACCGGGGGAGGAAATACTTCGCATTGACCGTTTCCTTGGAAGCCGCTTGGAACAGGTATCTCGCTCTTATCTTCAGAAGCTGGTAAAGGATGGGGCAGTTCTTGTAAATGGAAAGCCTGTGAAAAGCAGCTATAAGGTTGAAAATGGGGATAGGATCCGTCTGGAAATACCGGATGCTGTAGAGCCAGAAATTGAAGCTGAACCAATGGCGCTGGACATCCTTTACGAGGACTCAGATATTATTCTGATCAATAAGCCGAAAGGGATGGTAGTTCATCCTGCGGCGGGGCATTATTCCGGAACTCTGGTAAATGGCTTAATGGCGCACTGTAAGAATGAACTTTCTGGAATCAATGGGGTAATGAGACCAGGAATTGTTCACAGGATTGATATGGATACGACGGGAGTTCTGATTGTCTGCAAAAATGACAAGGCTCACAATGCCATCGCAGAGCAGCTGAAGGTTCATTCAATTACACGTAAATACTATGCGATTGTTCATGGGGTACTGAAAGCGGATACCGGTACAGTAAATGCCCCGATTGGCCGTCATCCGGTCGATCGAAAGAAAATGAGCATTAATGAAAAGAATGGGAAAGAGGCTGTAACTCATTATCGGGTTCTTCAACGGTTCTGGCGGTTTACCTTTGTGGAGTGTCAGCTAGAAACCGGACGAACCCATCAGATTCGTGTTCACATGGCCAGTATTGGTCATCCGTTGCTCGGTGATCAGGTGTATGGTCCGGCAAAGGTGCCTTTTTCCGGTCTCCAGGGTCAAACCTTGCATGCAGGTGTGCTGGGAATTATTCATCCTTCTACTGGAGAATACATGGAATTTACAGCACCTCTTCCGGCCTATTTTGAAGCTATTTTGAAAAAATTGGAAACAGATTAAGGAGAGTTTTTATCCCTATTTTCACAGACCTTATGGAAATTGCCTGATTATTTCGGGAATATTTCTCTTTATTTATGTACTTTTCTGAAATTTTGTTGTATAATATAAGGGTAATCATACAAGGCCGCGGAGAGTCGGATAGAGACCTGTTTTCAGGTTTACCTGTATCGTTACAAACAAAATATAGAAATGACATGCATTGCAGGTTACTGAAAGGAGAAGGATGACTATGAAGGGAAATCTTGTTATTACGATCGGAAGACAGTGCGGAAGCGGCGGAAAGGTAATCGGACAGTTGATTGCAGAGAAGCTGGGCGTAAAATGTTACGATAAGGAGCTCTTAACGCTGGCGGCGAAACAAAGCGGTCTGTGTGAAGAACTGTTTGAAACACATGATGAGAAACCCACAAGCAGTTTCCTCTATTCTCTTGTGATGGATACCTACTCTCTGGGCTACACCACCTCTGCTTACATGGATATGCCGATTAACCATAAGATTTTTTTGGCACAGTTTGATACCATTAAAAAGCTTGCAGATCAGGAGTCCTGTGTGATTGTAGGACGCTGTGCAGACTATGCCCTGGCAGATTATCCCAATATGGTATCTGTATTCATTACAGGGGATGATGATCATAGAATCGATCGTTTAACAGAGCTTTACAAAGTAGAGCCGGCTAAGGCAAAGGATATTATGGCAAAGACTGATAAAAAACGTGCCAGCTACTACAATTACTATTCCAGCAAAAAGTGGGGAGATGCAAGAAGCTACAATTTATGTATCAACAGTTCCACTCTTGGAATTGAAGGTACTGCGGATATGATTATCAGCTATGCAAAAGCAAAACAGGAATGGGAAAAGAAAGAAAATAAATAGAAACCTTTGAAAAAGGATGCTGCTTTCCAGGTGAATATCTACCTGGGAAGCAGCATCATTCTTTATTTCATAGGAAATTACGTTCTATGAAATATGTAGTCAGGACATCATACGGAACAGACCGATAACCTTTCCGAGAATTTCCACCTGAGAGACAATAATTGGTTCCATGGAATCATTTTCAGGCTGCAGCCGATAATACCCATCCTCTTTAAAGAAACGCTTTACCGTTGCGGAATCATCCAAAAGAGCAACGACAATTTCCCCGTTCTGGGCAACGTTGGTACATTCTACAATGACCTGATCTCCATCAAAAATACCGGCATTGATCATACTGTTTCCCTTCACACGAAGCATATAGGTGTCTGCATTGGGCAGAAGACTGGAGGGAATCGGAAAATAATCCTCAATATTCTGCTGAGCCAGAATCGGCTGTCCGGCAGCGACTGTTCCAATGATAGGAACCTGAACCATCTCTCTGCGGGTCAGAGAAAAGTCATCGTCGAGAATTTCAATGGCGCGGGGCTTGGTAGGATCGCGCCGAATATATCCATTGTGCTCCAGAGACTCCAGATGAGAATGGACAGAAGATGTGGATTTTAAATGAACAGCTTCGCAAATCTCGCGAACAGCCGGCGGATATCCTTTCTTTAAAATGCACGACTTGATATATTCTAATATTTCCTGCTGCTTGGCAGTAATTTTTCCCTGTGACATATATTGTATCCTCCGTTTAGTAGGTGTGTAATCATAATCGAAAATGTATTAAAAATTGGAATTTCTTTTTAATAAAAATCTGATTTCATGATTTTATAATAACATAGTTTTTTTGAAAAAGCAAACCTTTGTTCGATTATTTTTACAAAATCCATTGACAAACACATGTTCGGTAGCTATAATGAACATAATACAGAACACATGTTTGTTTTTGCAGGATTGAAATGAAAGGGGATACGGAAGATGAGAAGAAGAGAATTGAGACGGCGAATGAGAGGTTTGGTGATTGCTGTTTTGATGGTTCTTGCTTTTTTATCCGGTTTTTTCGGAAGGACTTTGGTGAGTGCTCATGCGGAGGAAGAGTATGTAAAGCCAGTTCAGAGGTATTATACCAGTATCCGCATAAAGCCAGGAGATAATCTGTGGAATATCGCTGAAGAATATTTAGAAGGAAGCGGTTATTCTAAGAAGGAATATGTAGAAGTGCTTAAACGGATGAACGGACTGACCAGTGACGTGATTCATGAGGGAGAGTATTTGACGATAGTATATTTTGATGAGTAAGTAAAAGATCCAGGTATCAGAACTGATACCTGGAAAAATAAGTAAAAATAGTATATTAATTTTATATATATCAGATTTTTTTACAAATGACTATATATTTAGTTGAAAAGTTTGAATAGAGGTAGTTTATATATTTGTTGTTTTTTCTAAAATTATCTTTTTTTCTTTTATTTTCCATGACATTTATCAATAGCAAAATATATAGAAATAAAAACCATGGGGGTGATGCACAAAAAAAACATATATTTTTATGCATTATGCATAATGTTACTTGAAATGTATCGTGAATTGTGCAAATTGAACAATAAAATATTTTCTGCTAAAATATAAACGTAAAGTAAACGTTTACGTTGCATAGGAGCAAAAAATATGAAATCGAAAAATATCACAATTCGTGAAATTGCAAAAATTACAGGGGTTTCTGTAGCCAGCGTATCCAGAACGTTAAATGGGTTAAGTGGAGTTGGAGAAGAAACTAGAAAAAAGATTTTAGAAACCTGTGAACAGGTTGGGTATGTTCCCAATACATTGGCCCGAGGCTTAGTTTTACAGAAGACTCAGACAATTGGTGTGATTATGCCAGATATTGCTAGTCCATTTTATTCGCAGCTAATGATTTTAGCTGGATTGGAAGCGAAAAGGTATGGATACCAGGTATTACTTTGCAATAGTTTTCGGAATTATGAAATGGAGATTAATTATTTTAATTTGCTGATTGGAAATCAAGTAGAAGGAATTCTTTTTTTTCCAGTGGGGGAGGAAAGCCACAGAAATATTAAGCAGTTTCTTCGATATGTTCCAATCATATCACTGAATGAGATGCCTAAGGAGAGTGAGATTCCATGGGTTGCGGCAGATGAGCTTTTTGCAGGGAGATTAGCTGCAGAACATTTGATCCATTGCGGATGTCGAAAATTGGTTTATATCGGCTATACCAAGGAGGGTATTGCTTATCGTCATCGTGTTGAAGGTTTTCGGAAAATAATAGAAGAATATCAGATACATGGAGAGGTGTTTGAAAGCGATACAAAGCCGAGAGGAGGATTTGAACAAGGATATCAAAAATTTTGTGAGTTCTGGGAGCAGAAATCTTTTATTCCTGATGGTATTGTGGCATCAAGTGATGAAACAGCCTGTGGAATTCTAAAGGCATGTAGGGAAAGGGGAATTTCTGTACCGGAGGATCTTTTTTTAGTAGGATTTGATAATATCCAAGCACCTCTTCCAACATTAACATTGACATCTGTAGCAATTTCTCACTGGAAACATATAAAAAAATCAATGGAATTTCTGTTTTGTTTAAAAGAAGTTCGTGCGATGTCTGCAGATGAACGACATGTATTGATACAACCTAGGCTATTCGAAAATGAATCTTGTAAGAGGATAGTGAAATGAATAAAAAGAAATTAGCTAGTAAGGAAACGCTGACAGGTTTAGTATTTATTCTTCCTAGTTTATGTGGATTCCTTGTATTTACTTTAATCCCGGTTATTATTTCACTTTTTTTAAGTTTTACAGAGTGGAATTTTATGCAGGGATGGGATGCCATTAAATGGGTTGGTTTGAAAAACTATACTAAACTTTTTACTGATGAGTGGTTTTTAAATTCTTATAAAAATAATATTTTATTTACTGTAGTAACAGTTCCTGTTTTGATTTTTTTAGGAATGGTTATCGCTACAATTGTAAATAAATATATTTTTGGCGGTGGTGCAGTACGGGTTATGCTATTCATACCATATATTGCCAGTGTAGTTGCTGTATGTACGGTATGGATGGTATTATTACAACCAAGTTATGGTCCGGTTAATGAGTTTCTGAGAACTATTGGAATTGAGAATCCTCCGGGATGGTTAGCGGATTTTAAATGGTCTTTACCGTCTGTCATGTTAATTTATGTATGGCAGCAAGTAGGATATTATTCTATTGTATTTATTGCAGGCTTAAAAGGAATTTCAGAAGATGTATATGAAGCAGCTAGAGTGGATGGAGCTTCTGCTATTCGCCAGTTCTTTTCTATTACTGTACCATTAGTTTCTCCTACAACCTTCTTCTTAACAATTATGGGTGTAATTGGTTCCTTCAAAGTATTTGATCAGATTAGTGTTCTGACGCAGGGCGGCCCAGGAAGTTCCAGTTCAGTAATGGCATATTATGTATATAGAACAGCATTTGAGTATTATGATATGGGTTATGCCAATGCACTTGCGTGGGCTCTCTTTGTACTGATTTTCCTTGTTACATTGTTTCAGTGGAAAATGCAGGACAAGTTTAGTGTTGAATAGGAGATTATATTATGAAAAAAATTAGCTGGTCAAAGATCATATTAACCGGTCTGCTTTGGGGTCTTGGATTTACCATGCTTTTACCGCTGATTTGGATGATTTCAACTGCGTGTAAAGTAGAGGCAGATGTATTTAATTTCCCTATTGAGTGGATTCCACGCAGATGGAATCTGGTTGCAAATATGAAGGAAGTATGGGGCGGAGATTATAATTTCGGTCTGTACTATCTGAATTCTATTAAAGTAGCTGTACTTGCTACATTTTTTCAGGTGTTTGTATCTGCTTTAGGTGCCTATGGCTTTTCTAAGGTAAAGTTTCCAGGGAGAGACAAACTGTTTTTAGCTTATATTGCAACTATGATGATTCCACCTCAGGTTACCATTGTGTCACAGTTTATTATCATGCGTCAGATTGGACTTTATAATACACACGCAGGTTTGATTATGATGCTGGCATTTAGTGTATATGGTGTTTTCCTGTTAAGACAGGCAATGATGTCTATTCCAGAGTCTTTGTCAGAATCAGCAAGAATGGATGGGGCAGGTCATTTTACAATCTTTTTTAGAATTATTCTGCCTATGGTAAAACCATCATTGGCAACATTGGCAACCTTAAAATTTGTATGGACTTGGAATGACTATCAAGCTCCATTGGTATTTTTAAATAGCAGAACATTGTATACGATTCAATTGGGAATGAAGCAGTTTGCTTCAGAGTCAGGAAGCTACTATTCGCTGATTATGGCGGCGGCAGTGTCTGCAATCATACCGCTGATTATTGTATTTTTATTTTGCCAGCGTTTTGTAGTGGATGGAATCGCAACAGGAGCAGTAAAGGGTTAAGATAATAATTTTAGGAGGAAATAAAATGAAAAAACATGTAAAAGCCTTATCAGCTGTTTTAGCGACAACTATGATTTTGTCAGGATGTGGAGGAAAAGCAGAAAATACAAGTGGTGTAGCTGCTGATAGCGGAAAGTCAACAGAAGTTGCAGATGGTCAAAACGGAGAACCGATTACATTACGTTTTGTTACCTGGCAAACAGCAACAAAAGACCTAGATCAGAAAGTTGCAGAAGCATACATGGCAGAGCATCCAAATATTAAGATTGTATATGATTACTATGGCGATATGACAGCAGCTGAATACCATAAGAAGGTTGATTTAATGGTATTAGGCGGCGAAGAAATGGATATTCTCATGGATGGTTCCTTCCCTGAGCATGCACAAAGAGCTGGTTCTGGTACATATGTACCTTTGGATGAGTATTTTGAAAAAGAAGGGGTGAAACCGGAAGACGCATATTCTATTATCCAGAAAGTAGACGATAAATTATATGGAATTCCAGGAGATTTAAAGTCATGGTTTGTCATGATTAATAAAGATTATTTGGATGAAGCTGGTTTACCAGTTCCGGAGTTAGACTGGACATGGGATGATTTTAGAGAATATGCAGCAAAATTGACACAGGGTGAAGGTGCAAACAAGCGATATGGTGCTTATTTCCATACATGGGGACACTTTATGTATATGGGAATGTGGTCTTCCTATCCAGATAACCCAATGTTTAATGCAGATATGACTAAGGTTAATTTTGATAATCCGTTGTTCCGTGATTGGCTGCAGTTTAGATATGAAATGGAGCAAGTAGATAAGAGTGCTGTACCATATGCAGATGTACAATCCATGAATATGAATTATCGAGATAAATTCTTTAACGGTGCAGTGGCAATGATTCCGATTGGAAACTATATGGTTCCAGAGTTAGATGATCAGGATAAATTCCCGCATGATTTTGTAACAACTTTTGCTCCTATGCCAAGATGGAAAGATGCAGAACCAGGCACAACTTATACAGAATCCTTATTTTACTCTGTCAGCAAGACTTCTAAACATCCACAGGAGGCCTATGATTATATCCGTTTTTATACTACAGAGGGTATGAGAATACGTGGAGTTAGTGTTTCTGCTGAAAAAGGCATTGATAAAATGGAATTTATGAAGATGCAGGTAGAAGATCCTTCATATATCGACATGGATGCACTTTCTAATGTTATGACTAATCCAGATTGGAAGGATAATGTGTATTACAATGTTCCTCCGTTCAGCAAAGAAATGGAAACTCTGATGAAAGAAGAGGCATCAAAATATTTGTTGGGAACTGAAACATTAGATAATGTAATTACATCGCTAATGGAAAAGGGTAATAATCTGATTAAGGAAAAAGGAAATAAATAATTGGAGGATTTGTTATGTTGTATCCAACAATAACAAGTAGCAGAATGGTATTTGACTTAAATGGAGTCTGGAATTTTCGACTTATGAAGCATGGTGAGGAATTTTCTCCTACAAAAAGAGAATTATTTGATAATATGCTTTCTATGCCAGTACCATCTTCCTATAATGATATTTATTCAGATAGAGAATTTAGTGATCATGTAGGAAACATGCTTTATAAAACAGAATTTATCGTCAATGAAGCAATGTTAAGTCAGAGATTGTTTTTACGATTTGGAAGTGTGACTCATAAAGCAGAAGTATGGGTTAATGGAATTTTTATCGGAAGTCACACAGGTGGATTCCTTCCTTTTGAATTTGATATTACAGAACAGAGTCATTTGGGAAGGAATGAACTTACGGTTGTCGTAAACAATATTGTAGATTACTCTACCCTTCCAGCAGGGCGTTTAGAGGAAAAAAATTATCCGGTATTAGGGAAAAAAGTAAAAAATTCCCCAAACTTTGATTTTTACAATTATACAGGAATTATGCGTCCAGTGGTTTTGTACACATCTCCAGTGTCACGGATTGAAGACATTTCTGTATATGGAAATGCAGATGGAACCGTTTTCTGGGATATAAAATGTTCTGGTGAAGGCAAAGTAACAATTCATGTTTTGGATGAGAGAAGAAATCCAATATATGAAGCTGAAGGAGAAAAAGGAGAAGCAAAGCTTAAAAACATTAATTTATGGACTCCAGAATCTCCATATTTATATCAATTATCTGTTCATTTCGAGGATAATCAGGGACATGTTGATGAATATGAGGAAAGTTTTGGATTTCGCGAGATTACAATTCACAATTGTCGATTATACTTGAATGGTAAACCGATTTACCTGAAAGGTTTTGGTAAGCATGAAGATTCCCCAGTTCGAGGCCGAGGCTTTGATATGGCATATAATGTAAAGGATATTGGTTTGATGAAATGGATTGGTGCGAATTCTTTCCGTACAAGTCATTATCCTTACAGCGAAGAGATGCTTCGTCTCTGCGATCGGGAAGGAATTATGGTAATTGCCGAAACTCCAGCAGTCGGTTTAAATACAGGATTTACAGCGACAGGTATGTTGAAAAATCAGAAATCTACATGGGAAACGGTAACGACTTATAAGGCTCATCGGCAAGTAATTACAGATCTGATTAATCGTGATAAAAATCATCCATCTGTAATTATGTGGAGTGTGGCAAATGAGCCGGCAAGTCATGAAGAAGGGGCAAAAGAGTATTTTGAACCTTTGGTAAATCTTGCTAAAGAATTAGATGTTCAGAAAAGACCGGTTACGATTGTTACATATGAAGCGGCAAGTCCGGAAACATGTAAAGTTGCAGAATTGTGTGATGTTCTGATGATAAATCGATATCGTGGATGGTATGATAACGAAGGTGAACTTGAAGGAGCAGGAGCGCTTTTAAAAGATGAATTGCTTCGTTTTCATAAACGTTGTCCTGAAAAGCCAATTATGTTAGGTGAATATGGAGCAGACACACTTGCTGGACTACACACAATCTCAGCAAGAATGTTTAGTGAAGAATATCAAGTGGAATATTTAAAAACATATAGTGAAGTATTTGATGAACTTGATTTTATTACAGGAGAACATATTTGGAACTTTGCAGATTTTGCAACTTGTGAAAGTGTGCGGCGTGTTAATGGAAATAAAAAAGGTATTTTCACTAGAGAGCGAGAACCTAAAATGGCAGCGTATTTTATGAGAGAACGTTGGAAGAGGAAGAATACAGCTGCTGAGAGACGTGATAATATGTAATTTTTATAGCTTTAAATATGTTTTTTAGCAGACTATTAAGAAGAGCTGTTGCTTCTGTAGATTAATTATTTACGGAAGCAACAGCTTTCTTTTTGTATTTTAAAAACAGAAAATAGACTTATAATATTCCCTTATAATGAATATTTTTATATCCCATAGCAAGGATATATTTTTTGATTATTCTATGACTTTTCTCGCAGGATGACGGCATTTCTTGCACTTCTGCGGCGTTCATCCTCTAAAGCAGCATAGTGCTTTTTTGTAGTATTTACATCTGCATGGCCTAGTACATCAGCAACCAGGTAGATATCGCCAGTTTCACGATAAAGGTTGGTGCCGTAGGTACTTCGCAGTTTATGGGGGGTGATCTTTTTTAAAGGAGCTACAACTCGGGCATATTTTTTAACCAGATTTTCTACACTGCGGACAGAGATGCGCTTTTTTTGAAGAGAAAGGAAAAGTGCATCTTCGTGTCCCGGAAGAGCCTCAATTTCATGCCGTTCATCCAGATAGTCTAAAAGAGCATCTTCAACTTCTGTACCAAAATAAATAGTAACTTCTTTTCCACCTTTTCTGTGAATATGAATTCCACCATTTTTAAAATCAATGTCATCCAGATTCAGTCCAACACACTCAGAAACACGAAGACCTGTGCCAAGCAGGAGAGTAAGGAGTGCAAGATCCCGGATGCGTGTTTTTTTGTGGAAGGCTTTTTGTTTTTCTGTCAGCTGTTCTCCCTGCTCAACCTCATCCAGGAGAAGAGCCACTTCATCAATATCAAGTCGTATAATTTCTTTTTCGTGAAGCTTTGGAAGCTGAACTAAGGCTGCAGGATTTGTAGTGAGCCGTTCACAACGGAAAAAATAATTATAAAAGCTTTTTAGAGAGGAGATTTTTCGCATAATTCCCCGTTCTTTGTTTGTGATTTCTTGATTGTGATCATTAAATCGATATTTCAGATATTCCATGTATTCCTCAATATCAGAAACACCAATTTGGTCTAAATATTCTAGATGAATATCTTTGATGTCCGTTTTTTTAAAAAAGGGATTTTCTTTTTTTAGGAAATCAAAAAATACAGTTAAATCATAGGCGTAGGCAATACGGGTACGGGAAGAGGTTCTTGGCTCAATTCCACGAAAATAGTCAACGCAGAAAGGGGGAAGTTCCTTTATAATTCCTCGCAGCTTTTTAATATTTTCTATGTCCTTTTGTTCATGATAAGGTAGATTTTTCATGATAAAATCCTTTCAGTTATAATAACCATATTTTTTATTTGTCCCCGAAGTCAGGCCATCCATCAATATGACCATTTATAACAGCAGAAAAAAGTCTGTCCTTAACACCAGGTGCTTCGGCATTAATAGAATGAATGAGATTTTTTACATATTCCCGCCGGGTATGGCCATCCATAGGACAAGGATTTTTACATACAGGAAGCTGATAACGATTGCGGAAGCCTTTTACATCAGCTTCTGAAACATATAGGAGAGGGCGAATAACTGTAAGTCCAGTCCGATCTAAGTGGGTATAGGGAGAAAAAGCATGGAAACGTCCTTCATAAATCAGAGACATAAGGGCTGTTTCAATTAAATCGTCGCGGTGATGGGCATATGCAATTTTATTACAGCCCAACTCCAAGGCTTTTTGATTTAAAGCGCCTTTCCTCATTTTTGCACAGAGGGAACAGGGATTGGATTCTTTGCGGATGTCAAAAAGCACAGTACCAATATCTGTAGAAATAATGTGATAGGGAATTTCAAATTCCTCACAAAGCTTTTTAATAGGTTCTAAGTCTAAATTTCCAAGACCAAGGTCAACGGTAATGGCGGAAAGTGTAAAATTTTTTGGATAAAAACGCTGTAAATAATGAAGTCCCCAAAGCAGGGTTAAACTGTCTTTGCCGCCGGAAATTCCGACGGCAATATGATCCCCATGATCAATCATTTGATAATCGTCAGCAGCCTGACGAATCAGGCTGAGAAGTCGCTGCAGTTTCATAAGCGCAGTGAGATCCTTTCTAAAAGAGTAGTGAATTAAATTTGCTAAATAAATAATAAAACGGAATGATAAAATGCAGACAGGCCAAAACATGTTAATCTGCAAAAGGAACAGTGATTTCCAACTATTCGCGAAAGTCTAGTTTAACGAATAGTTTAGCCTGAAACTGCCAATGTATTCATTCTTATGGTTTTTTAAGCTTTCCACGGTTTTTTGTGGTTTTTCGGTAAAACAAATGAATTACCGGGATTTTCTTCTACACTCCTGGTCCCTGTTCTGGTGCTTCCTCTTTGGACTGTCCAGGAGCTTCTAAAGATGCATTTGATTCCCGGTGACTGTTATTTCCGGAATTTTGAACGCCAGGCCCATTTTCCTCTGTATTTCCATTTCCAGTATTTTCTGAAGGCGCCTCAATAACTCGATCCGGATCCCTGGTTTCTTCTGAATTATTATGATTTCTGTCAGATTCTTCCGTTTCAGATTCAGAACCAGATCCTTCTTCATTATTTTCATAGGATTCTATAGGTTGTATAGTTTCTTCTGTTTCTGAGGTGCTTTCTTCTGTATTTTCAACAGATGATTCACTCTCTGTTTCTGCTGGTTGGGGCTCCTGGGCTGTAGGTTTTGGACTTTCGCTAGTATTTTGCTGGCTGCTTCCTGCCTGTGTCTGTCCGCCGCCATTATTTCCTTCAGCTCCCACATTTTTTCCGGACTCTATATCTTTTCCCGGCTCTCCAAGACCGCTTACCTCAATAATGTGGGTACTGATGGATTTTAAGTTCTCTGATGGAACATAGTTCTCTGTATTATACAGGAAGCTGTGAAGCTGAATGACGTTGCTTTCCAGTGTTGTTGGAACTACACAGGCTTTTTTTCCGATTTTGATTTCCTGATGGGAAAATGGAAATCCGGAGGTCTGGCTGATATAATATTTTTTAGCATTTTTCGCCATTCCGGCCAGATTATCAACACCGATGCTGGTTTTTGTCTGTGGATATACGGTTCCAATCAGGGTTGTCAGTGTTTTCAGGTCGGAGTTTTTGGCTTTTTCCATAGCCTGTCCAAGTACCTTTCTCTGCCGTTCTGTACGGTTAAAATCGGTATCCATTAAACGAAGTCTTGCATAGGCAACAGCCTGGACTCCATCTAAGTGATTCATACCGCTGTGTTCCAGCTGGTAGGATCCTACGCCGGTGGAATTTACAGTTTCTGTAATAAAGGAATTGATATAGGCAAATTCTTTATCAGTGATATCAATATCAACGCCTCCAAGCACATTGATTGCGTCTACAACGGCTTTCCAGTTAAAGGTTGCGTAGTCGTCAATCTGAAGGTCAAGATTGTCTTCCAGCGCCTTTATAGCCTGTTCAGGGCCACCCAGGAAATAAGCTTCATTGATTTTATCAAAGTCTTCTTTTTGATCAATGCGCAGATAGGTATCACGGAAAACAGAAAGCAGGCGAATTTCTCCGGTTTTCCGGTGGATGCTGCAAAGCATTTCTACATCAGATAAAGCGCCTTTTCCAGTATTTCCGTCACGGGAATCGACCCCAAATACGGCAATGGTCCAGTATCCGTCATCCCGGAACCAGTGAAAAGCCCAGACACCTGCTATTACAGCGGCAGCCAAACAGAAGATTTTTAAAAAGCCTGTTTTTCGCCGCTTTTTTCGGGTATGACTGCCTGGACGATGGGAAGACGTCTGACGGTGTCTCTGTTCAGCAGGGGACGGAGAAGCCTGGCGGCCTCTTCTCTTCTGCCCTGCCCGGGAGGAATCTCCTGAATATTTAATACCAGTTTCGGTGATGGTTCTCCCAGAATTTTGAGCTCTTTCCCGGCTGGAATTGGGAAGAAAAACGATGGTATCATCCCAACCCTGGCTGTTTGGCTGAGGTATATCTTTTCGGTCTCTCGAATTTCGACTGCTGGCACGTTTCTGATTGCGGACCCGCATCCGGTCCAGTTCATCTTCATATGGATTGTCATCGTAACGCATGATTATTGGATTCCTTTCTTATGATATCTGCTGTCATATAGTTTTACAGAGGTTACTCAATGAGTCTGCGGTAATAGGGCCAGTTTGCATCGCGGACAGACACGCATACGTTGTTTACAGGTCCGCTGCTTTCATGGATACATTGAATTTTTCCATCTGCTGTCCATCCCAGGAACATAATAACATGGGCATCGGTTCCTGTATGAAGAACAATGTCCCCCGGCTGCAGTTCGCTGCGGCTGATGGGGGTTCCACAGGCTGCAAGTCCTGCAGTGCTTTCATAGGGAAGCCGGTTTCCCGTCACAGACCAGTAGACCCAGTTGATCCATCCGGAACAGTCAAGTCCCTTTAAAATTCTTCCTTTATAGTCTGGAGAAATGATAGTGCCAAAGCCATTTGGCTCGTAGTCAGGACCAGAAGCTTTTCCTCCCCAATAGTAGGGAACCTTTCCCACAGACTGAAGGGCAAACTCAATCAAATCTCTCCTCGTCTGTGAAAGTGTGAGTGGAAGCTCTGCCATATAGGCCTGTATTTCGGAAGATGTCAGAGGGACTCCTGTAGAAATTCCGGAAACAGTCAATCCATACTTCTCAAACCAGTCCTGCTGGCTTAGAGCTATGGCTGCAGCTTTATTTGTATCGGTCCAGCCCTTCCAGCCAGAGGAATCTTCTCCAAGAGAATCAGCCAAGGCATTGGTCTCCGGAAAGGAATCAATGGAAAACAGGCTGTTTTGTTCGCTAAGTCCATGAATTTTCATATGAATAATCAAATCTACATGTCCTGGACAGACGGTGGGCTCTGAATTTTCCGGCTCTGTTTCCTTTTGAAGAGAGCTTATTTCGTAGACAGAGGCATTAGATGGGCTAGCCTCCTCCATGAAAGAAAAGGAATTAGATGCAGTTGCAGCAGATTTCTGTGCTGCCCGGAATTTTCCCACCTCAATGACTGCGGAGCTTGGGGTGCCTGTCTCAGATGCGGTATTTTCTTCAGAGCTGGATGATGCTTCTGATGCGTCGATCCCTTCCTCTTCCATGGCTTCGGTTCTTAACTGTTCTAGTTCCCTCTTTTGATCGTCTTCACTTATGCAGCCGGAACAGTAATAAATATCACTGATGTTTAGCTGATAGGAATGAGATGCCTCCCACAGCTGACGGGCATAGGAAAGGAAAAGGGAAACATTATCTGCTCCATAATAATAGGTGTAGACGTTTGCCATAGACATAATTTCAAGAACATTCGAATAAGGGGAAATGGAACGACCATCCCCGTCTGTGACTGTCATGCGGATATCTTTAAAACTGTTTATGGTCCAGGTAGAGGGATCCTCCGGATTGTGGTGTTCGTCGTTAGGATTGTATTTTCCTGTAACAGTTTCTCTGGGGAGCCCCAGCTGGGCTGCCATATTTTCCGGAGAAATATCCGAATAGCCATAGATAGAACTGCTCCACTCCTGGTCCTGTGTCATCAGTTCCTGGAAAACTTCTCCGGCCAGGCTCTGGGATGGATCTTCTGTATTAGCTCCTTCCGAAAAAAAATAAGCCAGATTCAGCTGTGTGATATCAGGCTGCCAGACTTCCTCCACAGCTTCAGAGGATGGCTGTTCTGGAATTGTTTCGGGGACTGGCGGAAGGATAATGGTATCCTCTTCCACTGTTTTTACGGGAATATCAGCTGGCTGTACCTGGAAAAGTCGGGAAGCTGCAACAGGCCCTATGCTGATAAGGAGCATAAGAACAGCTGAAATCCATTGGCTGCGGTGTTTTCTCAGGATGCCGCAGCATCGTTTTATCAGGTTATTCATGAAAAAATAACTTCCTTTGTCTATATATGTAGTATATCTATATCAATATAGGGCAAAATTACTATTTTACCAATATTTTATTTTAGCACAGATGAAATAGGAATAACAGAGAGAAATATTTAAAAATTGATTAAAAAGAAAGACAGAATAAATGCCGCAGATGAGCTCTCCTCTCTGCGGCACATAAATCAAAAGTTTACATAAATAAAATATGTAAACTAAAATGCAAAACTGAAAATTACGCAGGAAAGTCTTCCTTACTCATAATTTTTCCATCTCGCCAGATTCGCTCCAGATCATAGAAGAGACGATCTTCTCTGCAGAATGCATGAACAATGATATCACCATAATCCATCAAAATCCAGTTTCCACTCTGATAGCCTTCAACCTGACGGCAAGCATAGCCTGCTTTTCCCAGGGTTTCTTCTACATTATCGGCCATAGCCTGCACTTGGTTGGTATTGGAACCGCTGGCAATGAGAAAATAATCTGCCAGTACAGATACTTCCCGAATATCTATAATCTGAATATCTTCACCCTTTTTGTCCTCCAGGGCATTGACTGCAAGCTTTACCATTTCTTTGGAATTGTCCATTGGCTTACTCTCCTTTCGCTTTGGCAGCACTGCATTTTTCCTGGATGAGCTTTTCAAACCAGGTAAATGTCTGAATCGTCATGGGATCGATACAGCCGCCTTTGCCTTTTAAATAATTGATTGTTCCGGCCAGAATTTCATACATGGTCTGATCCAGATCCTGAAAGGCCAGATACCGCATCCGTGCAAGGTTGGAAGCCTTATCTCTGCGCGGTTCAATATAATCTGCAATATAAAGAATCTTATCCAATATGCCCATGCCTGGTTTGCCGGTAGTGTGGCACTGGATAGCTGAAAGAATTTCTTCATCCTGAATCCCGAATTTATTGCGGGCCATCCAGGCACCATATCTTGCGTGGATAACAGCCGGAGCCTTTAATTCAGATTCTGTCAGAGACAGTCCATGTTTCTGACAGCGGGCAATCAGCTCATTGTCTGTATAGCGTTTGGCACAGTCATGAAGGAGACCGGCTAACTCTGCCTTTTCTAAACTGAATCCATACCGCATGGCAAGAGCAATACAGGTATAGGATACACTGACAGAATGTTCATACCGCATGGTATCCAGCTTTGATTTTAACTGCTTACGAAATGTTACAATCTGTTCATTTATGATTATCATAAAAGCTCACTCCTGTTTCAGTTAATCCTGGTACAGCTTGTGGATTTGAATATAATTTTCTACAGACCTTGGTACATAGCGGCTGATCCGGTGTCCGTGAGATTCCATTTCCCTCAGCTCATTAGAAGAAATGTCCATCTCACGACAGTGAAGCATCCGAATATCGGCTTTATATTTTTCTTTTAGATAAGCAATCTGCTCTTCCATATTTCGAGGAGCATCTGCATATTCACGACCGGCAGCCAGCAGAATTGTCTGACTCATAACCTGCTCTGGATGAAACCAGTTCTCAATTTCATAAAGAGAATCGGCTCCTACGATAAAATAGAACCGATGTTCCGGATAATGAAGGTGCAGAAGCCGCAGAGTTTCCGCTGTGTAGGTGTTTCCGGCGCGCTGCACTTCAAACTCGGACAGCCGGAATTTGGGGAAACCTTCAATGGCAAGACGGACCATTTTACAGCGCAGAGCAGCATCTGTAACGAGATGATCCTTTTTGTGTGGTGGATTGCCGGAGGGCATAAACCATACCTCGTCCAGGTGATACTCCTCATAGGCCTGACGTCCCAGCATCAGGTGACCATTGTGGATGGGATCAAAGGTTCCGCCCATGATACCAATCTCTGCCATGACTGCACACTCCTTTTTTCTTTAGTCCGGCAGTACGATTTTCCGACGGGATTCGTCCTTGGCCGGTTTATATAATACAATTTTTTTGCCAATAACCTGTACCACTTCCGAACGGGTCCGTTCTGCTAAAACCTGTGCGATAGACTTTCCGTCATCCAGGCAGTTTTTCAGAACAGTAATTTTGATCAGCTCCCGTGCTTCCAGAGCTTCTGCAATGGCTGCAGTCAGTTCTGGAGTTACGCTGGATTTTCCGATCTGGAAAATAGGCTCTGTGGTCATGGCAATTCCCTTGAGATAAGATCTCTGTTTGCTTGTCATAACTTATCCTTACTCCTTTTTATTTTATTTATAATAGTCAAAAGAAAGACCGTACATCCGAACCGTATCACCTTCCTGGATTCCGGCAGCTTCAAGCTCGTCCAGAATTCCGTTTTCTTTTAAGAAGTTCTGGAAGAACTGGAATCCCTTTTCAGATTCCAAATTCGTATAACCCAGCATTTTTTCAATGCGGGGACCTTCTACTACAAAGATACCGTCCTCTTCCTTTTCTACTGTATACGGCAGATTCCGATCTCCGGCATATTCAATTTCAAATTCTTTTTCAAATACAACAGGTTCCTGGCTGGTTGTCTGAAGAAGCTGGTAAACGGCATAAAGAAGCTCCTTTACGCCTTTTCCGCTGACAGCAGAAATCGGGAATACACGGATTCCCTCAGGTTCAAATTCCTTCTTCAGTTTTTCAAGCGGATCCTCATCCTCTCCATAAACAGCATCCATTTTGTTGGCAGCAATTACCATAGGACGCTTCAGAAGCTGCGGATTGTAGCTTTCCAGCTCTTTATTGATGGCGCGGATATCGGCAATGGGATCCCGGCCTTCGGTTCCTGCAGCATCTACAACATGAATTAGAACGCGGCAGCGTTCAATATGGCGAAGAAAGGCATGTCCAAGGCCAACGCCCTGAGATGCACCCTCGATCAGTCCGGGAATGTCAGCCATAACAAATCCGGCTCCGCCGTCTAAATCAACAACACCCAAATGAGGATTTAAGGTTGTAAAATGATAGTTGGCAATTTTAGGACGCGCGTTGGATACGCGGGAAAGCAGAGTGGATTTGCCAACATTGGGGAAGCCCACCAGTCCCACATCTGCAATTACCTTCAATTCCAAAGTAACCCAGAGCTCGTGACCTGGCTGACCTGGCTGTGCATACTTTGGAGCCTGCATGGTAGGAGTGGCAAAGTTCATGTTGCCAAGACCGCCTTTTCCGCCCCGCAGAATTGTTTCTCGTTTATTTTCACCGGACATGTCAGCGATTACCTTACCGGTTTCAAAGTCCTTGATTACAGTACCTTCCGGAACCTTAATGATCAGATTCTCGGCATTTGCACCGTGGCATCGCTTCTTTCCGCCTTGTTCTCCATCTTTTGCTGCATATTTCCGTACATGTCTGAAATCCGTCAGAGTGTTCAGGCCCGGATCCACTTCAAAAATAATGTCTCCGCCCTTTCCGCCGTCCCCACCGTCGGGGCCGCCTGCCGGAACAAATAATTCTTTGCGGAAACTTACGTGACCATCTCCGCCTTTTCCTGATTTAATGAATATTTTGGCACTGTCTGCAAACATCCATACACCTATCCTTTCTGCACTCAGGCATTCCTTTTGTGACAGCTGCGAATCATCCGGTACAGGAGATACTCCTGTCTGGCTGATTGATTTCGCCAGAATCCGGTTTAAAAAAGGCTTCATACTCAGAATCAGTATGAAGCCCGCCAGTCAAATTATTCGTTGATTGTTCTCGGATAAACAGAAACCTGCTTTTTGTCTCTGCCCTTTCTCTCAAATCTTACAACACCGTCTACAGTAGCGAACAGAGTATCGTCGCCGCCGCGTCCTACGTTCAGACCCGGATGGATCTTGGTACCGCGCTGTCTGTAAAGAATGTTACCAGCCAATACGAACTGACCGTCTGCTCTCTTGGCACCCAGTCTCTTGGACTCGGAATCTCTACCGTTCTTGGTAGAACCTACACCTTTTTTATGAGCGAATAACTGAAGGTTCATCTTAAACATCTCTTACACCTCCTTAAATCGAATTTTTATATACGGTTCTCCGTATGTATCCTCAATATCCTGTAAACCGAATATCAGAGAATTCATAAGGAGTGCTGCTTCCGGACTGGATTTATCAGAGAAATGAAAGCGAAACAGACCACTTTCTTCCTCTTCTTCTGCTGTAAACTGATCCTCTGTGAAGTGTTCGACAGAATTTGCCATATTCAGAGTCAATGCTGAAACTGCAGCGCAGACAAGCTCCTGACCTTCCTGGTAATCATCGGCACAGCCGGCATGACCTAAAAGCTCAATACCGTGATAATTGTGTCCGGAATCAACAAAAACAGTTACATTAATCATAATTAAGCGTTGATCTTGTCGATCTTGATCTGGGTATAGAGCTGTCTGTGACCATTTTTCTTATGGTATCCAGTTTTTCTCTTATACTTGTAAACAATTACCTTTTTAGCCTTAGCTTCCTTCACTACGGTTCCGGTAACGGTTGCTCCTGCTACAGTCGGGCATCCGATGGACAGCTCCCCGTTGTTCACTGCAAGAACCTGGTCAAACGTAACGGTTTCGCCAGCGTCTACACCAAGCTTTTCTACCTTAATGATATCGCCCTCTGCTACTTTGTACTGCTTACCACCTGTTGCAATAATCGCGTACATATGGCACCTCCTATTATCATTACTCGCCAACTTCGGTGATCGGATTGCTCCGGTTCTTATCGACCTCATTGTGCGGCATACTTGAAAATAATAGCATGTTCTGAAACGAATGTCAACTGTTTTTCTAAAAAAGACAAAAAATGTTTTAAAGCAGTCTGCTCTTCTACTCTTTCATCCAGGTTCTCGGAGAGAATAAAAGAAGCATGGGGAACAGCTCCAGACGTCCGGCCAGCATGTCAAACATCAGCACATACTTGGAAAAAGGAGAAAAAATTCCAAAATTGCAGGTGGGTCCCACTTTTTCCAGACCAGGTCCAATATTATTGAGCGTTGCAGCTACAGCAGTAAAATTGGTTGTTGGTTCAAATTCGTTCAGGCTGATCAGAAGTACGGAACATGCAAAAATCAGCATATAAGTGATCAGGTAGGTGTTTATAGAGCGAAGTACAGTATGTTCAATCGGTTTGCCCTCGTATTTGAGAATTTTAATGCTTCTCGGATGAATCAGTGAGGACATCTCCTTTTTCACTGTTTTAAAGGCAATCGCAATACGTGATACCTTGATACCGCCTCCCGTACTGCCGGCGCAGGCGCCGACAAACATCAGAATGACCAGAATCGTTTTGGAAAATGATGGCCACAAATCAAAATCTGCAGTAGAATATCCCGTTGTTGTAATAATCGATGCAACCTGAAACGCACTGTGATGGATGGCCTGGAGAATCGTAGGATAATATTCGCGGATATTCCAGGCAATCAGCAGGATGCTTGCTGCAATAATTGCCAGATATCCCCTCATTTCCTCACAGTGAAGGGCATCCTTTGGTTTTTTGATCAGGAACAGGTAATATACGTTAAAGTTAATTCCAAACAGGATCATAAATATGGTAAATACGGCTTGCTGGAAGGTTGTATAGCTTCCACAGCTGGAATTCAGTATTCCAAAGCCACCGGTGCCGGCAGTACCAAAACTCATAGCCAGAGAGTCAAACCAGGGCATACCGCTGGCCAGGAGAATTAAAATCTGAAGCACTGTTATGGAAAAGTAAATCACATACAGGATTTTTGCAGTCAGCTTTACTCTGGGAACCAGCTTTCCTACAGAGGGGCCGGGGCTTTCCGCACGCATAATGTGCATGTTGTAGCCCCCTGCAAGAGGAAGTACTGCAAGGATGAAAACCAACACTCCCATGCCGCCAATCCAGTGGGTAAAGCTACGCCACATAAGCATACAGCGGCTCAGGGATTCTACATCGGAAAGAACACTGGCTCCTGTGGTGGTGAAGCCGGAAATAACCTCGAAAAGAGCATCCTCAAACAGCGGTATTTCACCGCTGAAATAAAATGGGAGCGCGCCGAAAATACTGAGCACAATCCAGCTCAGCGCCACTGAGACAAATCCTTCTTTTGCATAAAAGACCGTATTGGATGGTTTTTTCCGCGACATAAGCCAACCGGAAGTCACACAGAACAGTCCAATTCCAAGAAAATAAAGTCCGCTAAGCTCCTGGTAAATCAAGGCAATGGCACAGGGAAGGATCATCAGAATACCTTCGATTTTCAGTACCCAGCCGAGAAAATATAAAATCATACTGATATTCATTTATCTGCACCTTCTATTTTAAAATATCCTTCAGATCCTTCAGCCCGGAATGGGTAGTTACAACGATAACCGTATCTCCTGTTTCAATCGTATCCTTACCTCGGGGCGTAATGATTTTTCCGTTTCGATTGATGCAGGCAATCAGAAGATTGTCTTTGAAGGACAGTTTTTCCAGGGGGACTCCGGCAACCGGACTGTCCTTTCCAACGCGGAATTCCAGGGCCTCTGCCTTGTTTGCAACAATTTTATACAGGGTTTCCACATTACTTCCCATAGAATTCTGCATAGCGCGTACATACTGGAGAATATTGTCCGCTGTAATCAGCTTCGGATAAATGATACTGCCAAGATTCATTTTCTGGATTACATCTTCGAAGGCGATTCGGTTGATTTTAGTAACCAGCTTGGCTGTGGTCATGGATGCGGCATAGAGGGAAAGCATGATATTTTCCTCATCAAAGCCGGTCAGGGAACAGAAGGCCTCGGTCTGTGTCAGTCCCTCTTCCAGAAGCAGCTTCTGATCAGAGCCGTCACCATGGATAATCAGAGCCTTGGGAAGCAGCTCACTCAGCTCATTGCAGCGGTTCAGATCCTGTTCGATGATTTTAATTTTAATTTTTGTGTTTTCCAGAAGCTTGGCCAGATAATAGGTAATCTTGCCGCCGCCGACAAACATGGCAGAGCCAATGGCTGTTGTATTAATGTTAATCTGGCGGAAAAACTTGGCGGCCTCTTCAGGAGAACCAATAAAGGATATTTTGTCTCCTGCCTGCATCCGGAAACGTCCGTCAGGAATCACAACATCGTTTTCCCGTTCTACAGCGCAGATCAGCACGTTGCAGTGAAGCTGCGCGGACACCTCCAAAACCTGCATATTGTGAAGAACGGAATCATCAGGTATGTGAAATTTCAAAAGCTCTACACGTCCCTTGGCAAAGGTATCTACCTTGATTGCTGACGGGAATTTCAAAAGTCTGGATATTTCAGTAGCAGCAGCCAGCTCCGGATTAATTGCCATGGATAAATTCAGCTCTTCCCGGATAAAGGACAGCTCCTGAGAATATTCCGGATTTCTAATTCTTGCAATGGTATGGCAGTTTCCTGCCTTTTTAGCAATCAGACAGCAAAGCATATTCAGCTCGTCAGAGTTGGTGGTTGCAATCAGCAAATCCGTATCCTGAATGCCTGCCTCTGCCTGTACCTGATAGACTGCGCCGTTTCCTTCCACTCCCATAACATCGAGACTGTCTGTAAGTGCACGCAGTTTTGCACCATCACGGTCAATGACCGTAATATCATGTCCCTCGTTATTCAGCTGTTCGACCAGGGTAAAGCCCACTTTACCGCAGCCAACAATAATGATTTTCATGCTATCAATCCCCTTTTAGGTTTATTCCTTCTGGGAAAGCTGTTCCCAGAGTGGTTTCTTTTCCTTTTTTCTTGTGATTTCTACCAGATTCAGCTGGGTCATGTCCACAACAGTGGTTCTGACCGGATCGTGACGTACCAGTCTTTTCAGGTAATCCATCAGTTCGTTTTTGTCTTCCTGACGTTTCATATCAATGAAATCAACCATAATGATTCCTGACAGATTCCGCAGCCGAAGCTGCCGGCTGATTTCCTCTGCGGCTTCCCGGTTAGTCATGCGGATGGTATCGTCCTGATTCTTTTTTCCAGAGTATTTTCCGGTATTTACATCAATGACAACCATCGCCTCTGTATATTCGATTACCAGATAACCGCCGGATTTCAGCCAGACGCGTTTTTGACAGGCCCGATCCATGACGGATTCCAGAGAATACAGATTGGAAAGGCAGATCATGGAATCTTCATAAAGTCGGAAGGAGCATTGCTGTTCCGGACCACAGCTGTCAAAATACAAACAAAGCTGCTCGAAAACCTCTGGGACATCCGTTACAATCTCCTCCAGACTGCCTAAGGGGCAGCTGCGAATCGTTTTGATGTACTCTGGATCTGGGCGATAGAGAAGGCTGTAGCAGGTACGGTATGCGGCAGCCTGACGGACATTCCGGTAAAGTACCTGCAGTTTTTTTAACTCATCCAGCAGCTGCTCCTCATGACCATATGCATTGGTTCGGACAATAAGCCCTGCTTCATCCTGGAGAGCAGCTTCCAAAACAGGGCGCAGCTGTTCTTTCCAGGCTTTGTCGCTGATGCGAGAAGAAAAGCCGACAATGGTTTTTCCGGCTGTCAAAACTCCGTACTGACCTGTAAAATTCAGATTGGAGCTAAGAACCGGATCCTTTGTGCGCACAGCATCACGGGCAACCTGTACAATGATTTCATCTCCTGCTTTTAAGGCTCCCTCATGACCGTCAGCATAGAGAATACAGGGATTATCAGAAAGGCTGTAGTATCCTGTCTGTCCCTTTTCAAAATCAACAAAGGCAGAATTCAGATTTTTAACAATCCGATTTACTTTACCAATATAAATATTGCCAAGGATCGATGTATTTTCCTCAAGACCGATTTCCAGGGGCTGTCTGTCGGAAAATAAAACAGTCAGGATCCGGTTTTTCCATTTTGTAATAATCAGCTTATTCAATATTTTCACCAAAGGCTTCCAGCGGAAGGAACTGATGACTGTTTTCAGAACCGCTATCCGCGTATAATTCATTTCTTGTGATCATCAGTGCAAAATCAGCCATGGTCTCTCCCTGGCTTTCCATATAAGCGCGAATCAGAACATCCGGCTTTAAATTGGCAGCACTTCCGGCG